>OHAJ01001314.1_pt1 | contig 18332 bp, 22 predicted proteins | sample 1577101 | NCBI WGS metagenome assembly OHAJ01 (sample SAMEA3541531, study PRJEB24748) | human gut metagenome | biome: human gut; feature: human-associated habitat; material: faeces | place: China | collected 2012
ATTTCTGTATCGTAAAGAATATGAACGAAAAAGAAGTGATGCTGATATTCGACAACGAGGATTCCGTATATACCGCTATACAGAGGTAACAGATAATTTTCAGTCAGCCTCTCCGGTACTTAGCGAACCAATCTTCTACGACCGTGAGAAAGCAAAGAAACGTGTTTATGAACTTAATGGATGGAAATACAATGAACGGACTCAAACATCATCTGCGCGTTGAACCATACGACTACCAACGTGAAGGTATAGTTTATGGACTGAAACACCGCCGTCTTATTATCGGTGACGAACCGGGATTAGGAAAGACATTGCAAAGTATCGGCATTGTTGATACAGCCAATGCATATCCTTGTCTTGTTATCTGCCCGTCCTCGCTCAAAATCAACTGGCAACGCGAGTTCGAGAAATTCACGGATAAATCTGCGGTCGTTCTTGACAATGCTGTACGTACGACATGGAATTACTTGTTATCTATGGGAGTGCATCAGGTAGCAGTGGTAAATTACGAAAGTTTGCGCAAATATTTTGTTTGGGACATCAAAGCGGAAAGTAAGCAGTTCCGTCTCAAAGATGTTGTATTCTGTCCTCAAATACAGATGTTCAAATCAATCATCATCGACGAAAGCCATCGTGTGAAAGACCCGTCTGCACAGCAAACAATCTTTACCAAAGGTTTGTCTGTTGGCAAGGAATGGATAATACTCCTGTCGGGTACTCCTGTTGTAAACCGTCCAGAAGATTTGATAGCACAGCTTTCTATCATGAACAGATTAAACGACTTTGGCGGTCGCGGAAAATTCATAGCCGACTATTGCACTGATCCGAAAGACAAGGATGCGGAACCGGCTGTACCGCTTTCCGAACTATCTCGGCAACTCTATGATACTTGCATGATACGCCGTGAAAAAGCAAAGGTACTCCCCCAGCTACCTGACAAAACACGAGTAGACTTGTATGTCGATATATCCAACAGTGCCGAATACAATCTTGCAGCATCCGATCTCGCTACATACCTGCAAGAATATACAGAATGTACAGATTGGGAAATACGCCGCAAAATGCGTATGGAAGCACTTGTGAAGTTCATGACACTTCGTTCCTTGGCCACCAAAGGGAAAATTGCACAAGCTGTTGACTTTATCAAGACATTCCTTGACAGTGGCAAAAAACTGATTGTGTTCTGCTCGCTTCATGAGATTGTAGATGAACTGCAAAAGGTATTTCCGAAAGCCGTCACAGTTACAGGGCGTGATAGCGCAATAAACAAACAGGCTTCCGTGGATGCTTTCCAGAACAACCCCAATGTGCAGCTCATCATCTGTTCCATTAAAGCAGCCGGCGTTGGCCTCACACTCACAGCTTCTTCAAATGTAGCCTTCATTGAACTTGCATGGACATATGCAGATTGCTGTCAATGTGAAGACCGTGCACACCGTATAGGGCAAAAGGACAATGTAACCTGTTACTATCTACTTGGTCGTGGTACAATCGACCATACGATATACTCTCTTATTCACCGTAAGAAATCCATCGCATCCGAGATTATGAACTCTGATGACGATATTCCGACCGATGAAATGTATTTCAATGAATTGGTCAAATCATTCTTAACAGCATCGGGATAATGGAAGTATGCAAAACAGACATGCAGAAAATTATCAAATATCTTGATGACGCTGCAATAATGTATGACAATCACCCCGGACAACGTAATGTATGTCGCGCATGGGTAATAAGACAACTAATAAAAAAACTGAATAAAAAATTAGTAGTAACCAGTAAATAAAGTAATATGAGAATCTATTTCGATATAATATTTGTGGTTTTAAATGTCATCCTTTTTGCTTTGAACTTTCATTTTGCCTTAGAATCCAAATCATCTAAGTCATATACATATGCCATCTTAGGAATGACTTTTGCCATTGCAGCTATCGTCTTACTTCTATCTACCGATTCAAATCAAGAATAAAAATAATATGGCAACACATCAAATAACAATAGCAAAAGCATCCAAGAATGACTTTGAGAAAGTATACAATCTGCTTTCTCCGATGGAGGAACTCTTCAACAATAGGTGGAGTAATGAGGAAAGCTGGATAGAGTGGGATGATGACAACGAGGATAAACTGGAACTTCTTGCCATCCGTAAAGAAATAGCCGAGGAAGAATACTGTGATGAGGATGAAGTGGACAACCGTCTTGTCTTATACGAGTTTATTAAACGCAGAATGAGATTATGCGGATGCAGCAACTGGCAGCGCGTTGTTACCGCCGCCGAATGTCTGATTGGCACCTTCTGCGATCCGCAAGAGTCTTGTCTTGCCTGGCGCCCGGATTTGAAGCGTGCGATGTATAATACGATGCTGGGTGAATAATAATTTAAAACAATAGGTAATGAACATTGGATTAATAGACGTTGACGGTCATAACTTTCCAAACTTCGCTCTTATGCGTGCCTCTGCATATCATAAGGCAAAAGGCGATCAAGTAGAATGGGCTACTCCTTTCAACAGATATGATAAAGTTCTAGCGAGCAAAGTGTTTACTTTCACTCCAGACTTTAATTATATGACATTACAAGCTGATATTATCGAAAAAGGAGGAACCGGTTATGATATTCATAAGAAGCTTCCATTTGAAATATCTTGTAGCACACTCATGGATTATTCCATTTATCCACAATATCATTTTTCTATTCAGTTCTTTTCAAGAGGCTGTATCCGGAAATGCCCATTTTGTCTGGTTCGGGAAAAAGAGGGCTACATCCGGTCCGTCCACCCTGTAGACCTGAATCCTAAGGGAGAATGGATAGAAGTATTAGACAACAACTTCTTTGCAAACCCGAGATGGAAAGAAGCTATTGACTATCTTATAAAAGCTGGACAAATGGTTAATTTCCATGGTGTTGATGTCAGGATCATGAATGAGGAGCAAGCATTTTACTTGAGTAAGTTGAAATTGAAAAGAAGAATCCACATTGCTTGGGATTTACCAGATATTGACCTTACTGAAAAGCTAAGAGAAGTGACTAAATATATCAAACCTCGTAATTTGTCTTGCTATGTTCTAGTCGGCTTTAACTCAACAATTGAACAAGATATGTATCGGTTAAACCGACTTAAGGAGTTGGGAATCTCACCTTTTGTACAGCCATACCGAGACTTTAATAATGATCGCAAACCAACATTATACGAAAAGGATATTGCACAGTGGGCTAACAAACATCAAATATTTAAATCTTGTGATTTTGCCGACTTTTCACCACGAAAAGGATTCAAGTGCAAATATTATTTAAAACAATTAGAATAGAAGTAAAATAAAATAGCCCGTAAACACCTTGTAGTAATCAGTAAGTTTGGAATGGAACAGATGGCCAACATCGACAAACATTAAGATACCATCTATCCTCGTTAGTCTTGCTTGCGTTGGCAGTACGAGTTACAAGGTCGAAACAGTAGCAGAGGAAAACCAAATTAACGGGAAATGCGGGCTATTTATAAATAACTAAATAGAGCTATGGATGAATTTTATATGGTATTTGTAGAAGGATGCGCCACTCCTACCTACAAACATGAGAATTTGGAAAGCGCCGAAAATGAAGCGAAAAGACTTGCTACTCTTCTTAAGAAGAAAGCATACGTTTTATGTACAATAAAATCAATTGAAGATACTCAGTACAAAATTGAGGATTGTAGACCTAACGGAAGTGATTTACCATTTTAATAAAAATACAACAATGAAGAAAATTGAAATCGTTGAACACGTCATCAACAATACGACTATTAGTCGTTCACAAGCTATTCAAGCCGTAGACTGCGTTTTTGATGCTATTGAAAATTCTCTTTGTAGAGGTGAGAGTGTTTATATCCGTGGTTTTGCCACAATTAAGGCACACACCTCCAAAAGAAAGAAAGCACGGAATATTAGCAAGGGAACAACAGTTGTTATTCCAGCTCAACGCTCTGCCAAGCTCATCATTAGTAAACAACTTAAAGCTCGAATGAATTTATGATGCACACATGGTTTGAATGTAAAATCCGTTACGAAAGAGTAATGGAAAATGGAATGAACAAGAAAGTTACAGAACCTTATCTTGTCGATGCACTTAGCTTTACAGAAGCCGAAGCACGGATCATCGAAGAAATGACCCCATTTATCTCTGGAGAATTTACTATATCAGACATTAAACGTGCTAACTATAGTGAACTTTTCCCCAGTGATGAAGAAAGTGCCGACCGCTGGTTCAAATGCAAACTTATTTTCATCACGCTGGATGATAAAAGCGGTGCGGAAAAAAAGACTTCCACTCAAGTATTGGTACAAGCTGCCGACTTGCGTGATGCAGTGAAAAAGCTGGATGAAGGAATGAAAGGAACCATGGCAGATTATCAGATCGGTATGGTATCCGAAACTCCGCTCATGGATGTATATCCTTACAGCGCCGAACCGAATGACAAACCGGAATTTGATCCGTCAAAAGCATAAGTAACAATGAGTATTGCTGACAATTTAAAGCAAGTGCTGGCCGAACTCCCTCAAGGAGTCCGGCTGGTTGCTGTCTCAAAATTCCATCCCAACGAAGCGATAGAAGAAGCATATCAGGCGGGACAGCGTATTTTTGGAGAAAGCAAAGTGCAGGAAATGACAGCTAAATACGAAAGTTTGCCGAAAGATATCGAATGGCATTTTATCGGGCACCTGCAAACGAATAAAATCAAATACATGATACCATACGTAGCGATGATTCATGGAATTGATAGTTATAAACTACTGGCCGAAGTCAACAAACAAGCTGTCAAGGCCGGACGTACTGTGAACTGCCTGTTGCAGATTCACGTTGCACAGGAAGAAACCAAATTTGGTTTCAGTCCCGAAGAATGTAAAGAGATGCTGAATGTCGGAGAATGGAAAGAGCTGACTCATGTGCACATCTGCGGATTAATGGGTATGGCCAGCAACACCGATTGTATTGAACAAATCAACCGGGAATTTTGTTCACTAAATAGACTCTTTAACGAGATAAAAACAACTTGGTTCACCCACTCTGATACTTTCTGCGAACTATCAATGGGAATGTCACATGACTATCACGAAGCCATTGCCGCAGGAAGTACGCTGGTACGAGTAGGAAGCAAGATTTTCGGAGAAAGAAATTATTGATTAAGTATTAAAAAACATATTGCTATGACCGATTTAAAAACTACTTTCGCAGGGCTTTCTCTTAGAAACCCTATCATCATCAGTAGCTCAGGGCTGACCAACAGTGTCGGCAAAAACAAAAAATTGGCCGAAGATGGTGCCGGTGCTGTCGTTCTGAAATCACTGTTTGAGGAACAGATCATGCTGGAAGCAGATCAACTGAAAGACCCGGCATTCTATCCCGAAGCCAGTGACTATCTGGAAGAATATATCCGTGAGCACAAGTTATCTGAATACCTGACTTTAATAAAAGAAAGCAAAAAGGTATGCCCCATTCCTATCATTGCCAGCATCAACTGCTACACTGATTCCGAATGGATTGATTTTGCAAAGAAGATTGAAGAGGCTGGTGCCGACGCATTGGAAATCAATATCCTCGCCTTGCAATCAGAACTGCAATATACATACGGTTCATTCGAACAACGCCACATCGACATTCTCCGCCGCATCAAGCAGACGGTTAACATTCCCGTTATCATGAAGCTGGGTGATAACCTGACCAATCCTGTGGTATTAATCGATCAGTTGTATGCCAACGGTGCAGCCGCAGTTGTTCTCTTCAACCGCTTCTATCAGCCGGACATCAACATCGAAAAGTTGGAGCATATTTCAGGAGAAATATTCAGCAATGCTTCCGACCTCGCCAATCCGCTCCGCTGGATTGGAATTGCATCTGCAGTAGTAGATAAGATCGACTATGCAGCTTCCGGTGGTGTTGCCAACGCTGAATCAGTAGTGAAAGCGATCCTTGCCGGTGCTTCAGCCGTAGAAGTATGTAGCGCAATCTATCTGAATACAAACGCATTTATTGGAGAAGCCAACCGCTTCCTCTCTGCATGGATGGAACGCAAAGGATTCGAAAATATAGCTCAATTCAAAGGCAAACTGAATATCAAAGATATTAAAGGCGTCAATACATTTGAACGTACACAATTCCTTAAATATTTCGGAAAGAAAGAATAAAACAAATGAAGAATGAAAAATGAAGAATGAAGAATTTACTATGCAGCATAATAGCGCAGCTTATTCTTCATTCTTCATTTTTCATTCTTCATTTCCTACAGCAGGTTGCTTGCCAGTTCACTCAATTCACTTCGTTCACCTTTCAGCAAATTGACGTGTGCAAAGATATTCTGGTCTTTCATACGATCAATCATATATACCAAGCCATTGGACTGACTATCCAGATAAGGTTGGTCAATCTGCTGGATATCTCCCGTAAATACCATCTTCGTACCTTCGCCTGCACGGGTGATGATTGTCTTTATTTCATTTGGGGTCAGATTCTGCGCTTCGTCAATGATGCAATACATTTCGCTCAAACTACGACCACGGATAAATGCCAAAGCTTCAATCACCAGCTGTTCGCTTTTCTGCATATCTTCTATCCGCTTCACTTCGGTAGAGTTTGCTGCAAACTGACGTTTTATCACGTTCAGATTGTCAAATAATGGTTGCATATAAGGAGCTACTTTCTCTTGTGCATCTCCCGGAAGGAAACCTATGTCTTTATTAGAAAGCGCTACAACAGGACGTGCCAGCAAAATTTGTTTGTAATCGGTCAGTTTACCCAACGCAGCAGCCAAAGCTAGCAAAGTCTTACCTGTTCCTGCTTTTCCCGTCAATGCTACCAGTTTGATGTTCGGGTCATTCAGAATCTCAAAAGCAAAACTCTGTTCCGCATTCCGTGGTTCGATTCCATAATTCTTCCCTTTCAGCACGCGAATAATAGAATGTGTGAAAGGATTGTAGCGTGCCAGTACACTGTTCCGGTCACTCTTCAACACAAAACATTCATTGGGATGAACCAAATCTTTAAAGTCGAATTCACTCAAGTCAATACCTTCTTTGGAAGAATAAATGCGGTCGATCAATGCAGGATCTACATTTTCAAAAATCTCATTCGACTTCTCGAACACATCTACATTGACCACCTTATCCGTAATATAATCTTCGCAAAGCAGACCGATTGAACGAGCTTTCATACGCAGATTCACATCCTTGGTTACTAAGATAGATTTCACATTCGGATACTTATCGGCCAGGTATTCGGTTGCTGCCAAAATCAGATGGTCGGGTTTCTTTATTGGAAACGATTCCCAAACTTTGGTAGCTGGCACATTACTTGTCACGACAAACAGACGTCCCAATCCTTCGCCGAGTTTCACCCCTTCGGAGAAAAGCTCGTCGCTAGTCAATACATCCAATTCGCGTACGAACTCACGAGCATTGAAATTAATCTGCTCGTTTCCTTTTTTGAACTTATCCAGTTCTTCGAGTACAACAAGAGGGAGGTAAATATCATTTTCCTGAAAATTCTTCAAGCAATTGTAATCGTGAAGAATAACATTTGTGTCTAACACAAAATTTTTCTTAGTTCCCATGATTTCTTAGATTTAAATGTTGATATTTGCAATCTCATTCGCCAATCCCCGCATTTACGGTTAGATTGACGGTTCTAAAGATAAACAAATTAGCGGGCAATAAAGATTGCCCGAAGTTAAATATTATAAAACATGGACTATCAGAACACTTTAAAGTACTTATATGAGAGTGCGCCAATGTTTCAACAAATAGGAAGCAAAGCATATAAGCCAGGTTTAGAGACTACTCATCGATTAGACGAACATTTCGGGCATCCCCATCAACAATTCAAAACGATACATATCGCCGGAACCAATGGAAAAGGTTCCTGCTCACATACTATCGCAGCCGTATTACAGTCCGCAGGGTACCGGGTAGGCTTATTCACTTCCCCCCATTTGGTCGACTTCCGCGAACGCATCCGCATCAACGGAGAAATGATGCCGGAAGAATATGTAGTCAACTTCGTAGAAGAGCACCGCTCATTCTTCGAACCGCTCCATCCTTCGTTTTTTGAACTGACTACTGCCATGGCATTCCGCTACTTTGCGGACCAGAAAGTAGACGTAGCCGTTATCGAAGTAGGAATGGGCGGACGTTTGGATTGCACCAACATCATTCACCCCGATTTATGTGTCATCACTAATATCAGTTTTGACCACATGCAATATCTAGGGAATACCCTGACAAAAATAGCCAAAGAAAAAGCAGGCATTATCAAAGAAGGGGTTCCGGTAGTCATCGGCAGAGCTAAAGGCAGCGTTAAACGTGTGTTCACCATGAAAGCAAAAGAAATGAATGCACCTATCAACTATGCAGATTCTATCTTCCCATATAATCCCACAGACTGGCTTCCTTATCCGGAAATGCAGGCACTAAGAAAACGTCTGGATAATGTCCTGCAAGACTTGATAAAAGAGACTCACCAACCATCTGAAAGCGCACAAGAATCCAAAGAGATATTGCTTTTCCTGCATCCGGCAGACAGCATTAAAGCATTAGACAAAATACTCGACAAGAGAAAAGATGCTATCCGAATTGTCAATGAAATGTTTCCTGCAGGTCTTTTTATGGAATTAAGCGGTCTCTGCCAGCATGAAAATATCCTCACCATCCTGTCTGCTCTTGAAGAGCTGACAAAAATAGGTTATCGCATCTGTCCCAAAGACTATCTCAATGGTTTTGCTGATGTGTGCAAACTCACCGGGCTGATGGGACGCTGGCAGAAAGTACACAGCTATCCGGATATCATCTGCGACACGGGACATAATGTAGATGGAATCAAATATGTCTGTGGACATCTTGATTTCCTTCATCAGAAATTCAACCAGGAGCTGCACATCGTATTTGGCATGGTGAACGATAAAGATATCAGCAGTGTCTTGCAAGAGTTACCGAAATATGCCACCTATTATTTCACCAAAGCAAGTGTGAAACGTGCACTTCCGGAAAATGAACTATTGGCATTGGCAGAAGAAGCCGGATTGAAAGGTACCACCTACCCCACTGTTGTAGAAGCTGTACAGGCGGCAAAAAAGAACTGCCCCCCAAAAGATCTGATCTTTGTAGGAGGCAGCAGTTTCATTGTCGCAGATTTGTTAGCGAACCGCGATACACTCAATCTCTACTAACGCATCCTTGGGCAGAGCTTTTACGGCAACCGCCGAACGTGCCGGAAAAGCTCCGTCAAAATACGTGGCATACACGCCATTCATCCCTGCAAACAGGGACATATCCTGAAGAAATACTGTGGTTTTGACAATGTTTCCCATTGTCAATCCTGCTTCTTCAAGAATGTGTTTGATATTCTCCAACGACTGGCGAGCCTGTCCTTCTATCCCTTCAGCCATCTGTCCCGTAGCGGCATCAATAGGCAACTGACCGGACACAAATACCATACCATTAGCTTCTATCGCCTGACTATAAGGGCCGATAGCCCCCGGAGCTTTCTCACTGCAAATTACTTTTTTCATATCTGTTTCTTTTTCTGTTTATAATGGATTTCAAAGATAAAAATAAATTCTGAATAAGGTTGTTGCCATCATTCATCATCTATTTTTCATCCTTCGAAATCTTAAACCCCAGTTTCATTATCAGTTTCAAGGTTTCCACTGAAGAATTTCTGTCATATACCTTTTCTTCTTCAGGCAATTCTTCATACGGAATCAGGCACGGATGCTGTTTCAATACATCATCCCGCTTTTCGCCATACGTCCAACCTTGTTCTATTCTGGTTTTCGACCAGACCTCATGAACATTCTTAGCCATCTCTTCTACCAGATATTCCAACTCCTTCGGGAGTTGGATTTGTTCTGTGTCCACCGGATTAGGAATATACTTTTTCATCTTACAAATTTACTACAAAAAAGTGATACACGGAAAAAAGTAGTAAAGGAATTGAATTATAGAAATAAAGCGTACCTTTGCGTATTATGAGCGAAAGTCAAAATATAGAATATAAAGAATCTTGGAGAGATGAATATCTGAAATGGATTTGTGGTTTTGCAAATGCACAAGGTGGTCGTATATATATAGGCATAAACGACAAACAAGAGATTGTCGGTGTAGCTGACTCGAAACGGTTGATGGAAGACATCCCCAACAAGATTGTCAATTACTTGGGTATTGTAGCTGATGTCAATTTGTTACATTCGAATGAAGATAAAGAATTTATTGAAATCGTTGTGGAACCAAGCAATGTTCCCATTGCCTATCACGGTCAGTATCATTATCGTAGTGGTTCTACAAAACAGGAGATGAAAGGTACGGCACTACAACAGTTCATCTTAAAGAAAATGGGACGCTCGTGGGATGACACCACCAACGATTCTGCAAAGTTGGATGATATAGACCGTAATGCCATTGACTATTTTCTCCGAAGAGCCATCAATGCCCAACGTATCGCCCCATCCTTGAACGGTGAAGATACACACAACGTACTCCACAACTTACGGTTACTATCCGAAGACGGGCACTTGAAAAATGCCGCCATCTTGTTGTTCGGAAAAGAACCACTTCGATTCTTTCCCGGTGTGGAATTTCACATCGGTCGTTTCGGTATGAATGAAGCCGACCTTATCTTTCAGGATGTAGTAGAAGGAAATATCCTGCAAATGGCTGACAAGGTGGTAGCATTACTACGCTCCAAATATCTCATTTCCCCCATCCATTATGAAGGGATGCAACGTATTGAGCCTTTGGAGATACCAGAAGATGCTTTACGCGAAATGATTTACAACAGTCTAGTACATAAACTCTATGTTGGCGTCCCCATCCAAATGTGGGTATTCAATGATCATATTGAGCTTTGGAATGAAGGTAAATTACCCGATGCCATCACTATTGACACATTGGTTGAAAAACATTCTTCCCACCCTCGGAATCAACTTGTCGCTTCCGTATTCTACAAAGCCGGATTTATAGAATCATGGGGACGCGGTATTCGTAAGATCAACGAAGCCTTTGATAAAGCCGGTTTGGAAAGACCAGTATTCAAAGAATCAGAAGGTGGATTATTGGTAACATTCGGTAGGAATTATCCGACTATGAAAGATGCAGTTTCAAATATTCAAAGTGATGACGGTATAAATGACGGTATAAATGACGGTATAAATGACGGTATAAATTTCACTCAGACAGAGAAATTGATTCTAAAAGCAATTAGTGCAAATAAGAATATCACATATGTGGATTTGATGAATGATTTATCCATTTCTGAAGCCACTGTAACAAGAGCATTTCGCAATTTTAAGACGAACGGGTTAATTATTCGTCAAGGTGCAAATAAAAAAGGCTATTGGCAGATTACAGAAAAAGGGAAAAACGTTATTTCATAAAATTTCACTTACAAATTTAGACAAAATATTGAATAACAAACAGGTTAATAACAAAAAAACCTCCTGCAAAACGAATTTCGCAGGAGGCTCTATTATTTCTTCTTTAATAAGATTATTCAGCCTTTTCTTTATCTTCTTCCACAGGGGCTTCCGCAGGTGCAGGAGCAGCTTCTACCGGCTTGTCAACTTTTACATCTTCTCTTGAAACGTTTACAGTCACGTTTACAGAAGCAGGTTGTGCCTGATATGGCATACGGTTTTTCGGATCTGCACCATAAGGATTAGGACCTACCGTGCCATCTGCAAACAGCATGTACAATGCAAAAATCCAACCAACAATAGGTACACAGCACAACAAAATCAGCCAACCGGATTTATTTAAGTCGTGCAGACGTTTCACCCCCTGTGCCAGAGAGAACCAAACAGATGCAATCATAGCAGCAAGACCGATCAATAAACCAAATACTGATCCCCCGGCCGATCCGCTGGCAGCACCCAAAACAAATGTACCTACGCCTAGTGCCCATGCAATACTAGAAACTATACCACCAATAATGCCTGACAAGAAGTATTCGATTCTACGAATACGACCGTCAAATGAAAAAGGAGCTTTGAACATAATTTATTAAGTTTATATGAATAAATAAGTGAGTTTTTATCCGTGTTTCTCAATATGAAAGCAAAGATATAAAAAAAATTAAATAAAGAAAGGATTCAGGCAAAAAGATTGAAAAAATGCCCTGTTTTCTGTAGAAATCACAATTTCACCCCATCCCATTGCATCACTACCACCCACTCTTTCGGTTGGCAAGTTCCATGAAAACGGTGCGGAACCGTAGCAACCACCAAATCACAATTGGAAGCTAATACGGTTCTTAACTCCTTCAGCAACATATCCATCCGGATGATTAAATGAAGATACTCCGTCATACACCGGATCACGCGCACATACTGATAAATACACATATCCTCTCCCCGTCTTATCTCCCCCAGTGTTTTGGGAGAGATATCAAGTTCGCTCGTAAAAAAGCTATTACTAAAAATACGATCCGTTGCCATTAAAGCCAATACCAAATTGCTCAAAAACTCGTATGGTTCCTGTTTTTCTTTTGCCATGTCATTCTATGATTAATAATTTATAATATTTCAGTTTTTATTTGCTTTATCAAGTACTATTCACATAGGGAAGCAACCCTATTTTTAATATCCCGACCTTTGTTCCCGTTATCTGATAGTCAGGTAACTCAATCTTACAAAAAACAATTTTATATGAAAGCCTTAGAAGAAATCAAAGTCTCGGTTTACGAGAACGTGTATTCAAAAAAGCCCAAAGTCATGTCTTTCCTTGAAGTCATCATCATGTGTATTCACCCGGTCTATGCCTCTATTATAAACGCTATCCGCCGATACTATGCAGAAGGAGACCATGCCGCGGCACAGAAGTTGAAGAGCCAGCTCCCCTGTTTCACTCCGGCAGGTACTTTTGACGGAGCACATGCCATCAAAAACTTCCTCCTCTCCAGCCATATTGTCGGGCTCGATTACGATCATGTAAAAGATCGTCTTCAAGTCATCCAACGTTGTGCGGCAGATCCTCACACGGTAGCGGCCATAGAAAGTCCTACCGACGGAGTGAAAGTTTTCGCCTATGTGGAAGGTATCGAAAACCGCCATCATGAAGGGCAGCAATTAGTGAGCCGTTACTACAATCAATTGCTGGGATTGGAGAGTGACCCGGCCTGCAAGGACGAAAGTCGCCTATGTTATTTCAGTTATTCGCCCAATGGATATGTTGCCGGTCTTTATCAGGCATTTGTGTTGGAACCACATCTAAAAGAGGAAACAAACGCTTCCTCTGAAAATAAAGTGCTTCCTCCCTTTCCTCTCCAGGATAGTACCCCGGAAAACGTGTCTGAAGCAGAAATCGCCCAATTTATTTCGTCCTATATTTTCCTCCATCCCCTGACAGCCGGACAACGTCATTCCAACGTCTTCAAACTGGCCTGCGAAGCCTCCCGCCGACACTATCCGCAAGAAAGCATATTACGTGAACTTACTGCATTTTTCGAGCATACAGATTTTCGTCCCGAAGAATTGACAAGTGTTTTATCATCTGGATACAAGCAAGTTAACGAGCACGCACCTGCTTCCTCTACAGCCACCTCTTCTTCCTTTCAAAAGGACATAAGGACAAAAATCCCCTATGGTACTTTAGAAAACTCCGATAGCACCGAAGAAGCCTATTGGCTGGGAGAAGAATTCAGGAAAGGAACACCTTTATTCCCGCGCGATTTGTACAATAATCTTCCCGATCTACTGAATGACTGTATCATTGAAGACGCAAGCGACCGCGAACAAGACATCTCCCTCCTTTCCGATCTTACCGCACTAAGTGCGGCACTTCCACAAACTTTCGGAATTTATAACCACAAAAAATATTCCCCCCATTTGTTCAGTGTCATATTTTCTTCTGCCGGCAGCGGTAAAAGCATTGCCCAAACCGGACGCTATCTATTGGAAGAAATACAGACTGAAATACTGTCTACCAGTGAATCCATGTTAAAAAACTACCATACAGCGCACAATACCTGGCAAGCAGAATGTCAGCGGAAAAGGAAAAAAGGAGAAACGTGTTCCGAAGAGCCTCAAAGACCTCCTTTTAAAATGTTATTCATTCCCGCCACTACCAGTTACACCCGTATGCAAATTCAGATGCAGGACAACGGTTCGCAAGGAAGTATCATTTTCGATACGGAAGCCCAAACGCTCTCCACGGCCAATCACCTGGATTGTGGTAACTTCGATGATATGCTCCGCAAAGCTTTTGAGCACGAAAACATTGATTCTTCCTATAAAGCCAACGGTATCATCCCAATCTATATCCGTTATCCCAAATTAGCTTTGCTTCTAACGGGCACTCCCGGACAGATAGACTGTTTATTAAACAGTTACGGGAACGGACTTCCCAGCCGTATTCTAGCTTACACTTTCCGTGAAGCTCCCCACTGGAAAGAAATGGGTGATGATTGTATTTCATTGGAAGACTCTTTCAAGCCGATTGCCCATCGTGTCTACGAACTATATAATTTCTGCCTGGCGCATCCTGTTTTATTTCATTTCACCCGTCCGCAATGGAACCGTCTGAATGAGATTTTCTCACGTATGCTGTCCGAGGTAGCGATGGAGGGCAATGATGACCTCCAAGCCGTAGTGAAGCGCTATGCTTTTCTGGTGATGCGTATCAGCATGATTCAGACCCGCATCCGGCAATTTGAGGCAACCGATCTCTCCTCCGAAATTTATTGTATAGATGCCGATTTCGAACGATCTCTTCAAATCGTTCTATGTTGTTACGAGCACAGCCGTCTGTTACACTCATCCATGCCGGCTCCTGCGGTCCGTCCTCTGAAGAATCCGGACATTATTCGCAATTTCGTCAATGAGTTGCCTGACAGCTTCACTACAGATGAAGCAATTCAGATTGGCGCAAAATACGATTTCAACCTTCGTAAGGTTACATGCTCAAGCGCGTTGTGGACAACAAGGAGCAGAAGTAAACCGATCTTTTTGGAAAAACAGTCACTCGTCAGAGTGACTGTTTTTTTGCCTTGGATTTAGCCAAAATGACAGATGATGAAGGAAAACTTGCATAAATTCGAATAAGGTGCATGAAAAATTTACATATGAAGAAAAAGTAAAAATTTGTCGTCACCAAAAAATTTGTGTGAAATAACGGAACGAGCGGAAAAAGAAAGGGCTAAGAAAAATGGATTCCGCCTTAATTTTGTGCGAATAGCCAAAAGTGCAAAAGTATCTTGCAATAAAACTTGCAATAAGTTATAATAGCTATGCCTCAAAGAGGTACATTGGCCGTTTTGCAAAACGAAGAAGCGCCGGCCGACGCTCATGCACAACATTGGACAACGTTGTGCAGAATGTCCCCGACCGGCGGTAACGTTGCCGAAACGGTAAAACAAAAAGGAGATTGCGTATGAAAAAGTTCTTAGCCCTCATCCTGTCCGTCGCTATGATCTTCGCTCTTGTTGCCTGCGGCAGCAAGGAAGGTGATACCCCCAACACCGACGGCGACACCCAGCAGACCGATACCCCCGCCGCTCCCGTTGACATCGTCATCGCCACCGGCGGCACCACCGGTACTTACTATGCCGTTGGCAACGCGCTCGTCACCACCATCGGCGACAAGCTGAGCCTGTCCAAGCTCACCGCTGTCGACTCCGGCGCCTCCAAGGCGAACGTCCAGCTCGTCACCGCCAACCAGGCCCAGATGTCCATCCTGCAGTCCGACGTTCTGAACTATGCTCACAACGGCTCCGGCGGTGAGACCATGTTCGACGGCGCTGCCGACAAGAACTCCCTGTGGGTCGCGGGCGTTTACAACGAGACCGTCCAGCTCGTCACCGCTCCCTCCATCACCAGCATTGAAGACCTCAAGGGCAAGACCGTCTGCGTCGGCGACGTTGGCTCCGGTACCGCTCTGAACGCGGCTCAGGTCCTCGAGGCCTACGGCATGACCTTCGACGATATCAAGGTCATGTACGACTCCTTCTCCGGCGGCGCTGAGGCCCTCAAGAACGGCCAGTGCGATGCGGCCTTCACCGTTTCCGGCGCCCCCACCCCCGCTCTGACCGACCTCGCCACCGCCTACAACTTCAATATGCCCTCCCTCAGCGAAGAGGCTGTTTCCTATCTGACCACCAACTATCCGTTCCTGGTCCAGGATAACCTGCCCGCCAACACCTACACCTGCGTTGCGGACGAGACCGTCTGCGTCGCCGTCAAGGCCGTCTTCACCGCCTCCAAGGACCTCAGCGAGGATGTCGTCTATGAGATCACCAAGGCCATGTTCGACAGCCAGAGCGAGCTCGCCGGTGCTCAGGCCAAGTTCGGCTTCCTGAGCCCCGAGGGTGCTGTTGCCGGCTCCTTCGACCTGCATCCCGGCGCCGAGAAGTACTACAAGGAGATCGGCGTTCTGTAAGAACACCCAATCCTGAAAGAGTGCGAAAGTGCAACTGCGACAACGCATAAGCATGGCCGCTGCAATAGTCTTGATTATTGCAGCGGCCTCCCTCTTGATTCCCCGCGCCGGCTATTACCTGACGCTCCGCAATAAGGACAGCGGCGAGCTCTATGCGCGCTACCGCATGGACGAGGGGGATCGCTTTTCCATTACCTTTAAGCATTCCGTCAACCAATATCCGCTGACGGACACCTTTGAGATCAGTGAAGGAAAGATCTATGCCGAGGAGTGTAAGTACTATGCTTACGGCGCCGGCGTGCAGGTGGAGCTGAATCCCGGAGAGGAGCTCAGCTATACCGACGACGGAGCCATGCTCATCACCGGCATACATCAGGATAGGACCGGAGTCTGCTATGCCGTGGCCACCGTTTACGACTTCTTTTTGAAGGTAAAGGACGGTCCGGATATCAGTCTGCGTGATTTGTGTGGAAGAAATTCGCTGGTGACGCTCAATTATGAGTTCTTCCTCTATTGACGTCACAGTGTTCACCAATAAAAAGGAGGAGAAAAACACCAATGACTGACGCTGAAAAGAAAGTCTTGGACGAAGAGGTCGTCGTTGAAAGCGTAGACGTTGAAGTCGGTACGATGGAAGACGTTGACGCGATCATGAAAAAGTTTGACCGCGAGTCCAACACCCGTGTCTGGGAGGGCACGCCGAAGAAGATCCTGCGCTATGTGCTGGCCGCCTTTATGCTCTTTATGGTCTACATGAACCTGTGGGCCACCTGGAGCGGCCAGATCCGCCGCTGCCTGTTCGTCGGATTTGTGATCCTGTTCACATTCTTTATCTACCCCGTGAAGAAGGGCAATGTAAAGCCCAACTCCATGCCGTGGTATGATATCCTGCTCGCTGTCGCGGGCTGTATTCCCTATTTCTACTATGTTGCCAACTTCAAGAGGATTGTGGCGATGGGCATCGCCATCGGCCAGACCGAGGTCATCCTTGGCATCATCGGCACGCTGGTGCTCGTACGCAAATGGGCCGAGCGCAAGGGAGTTACACCCGCGCAATTCGCTTTGATATGGATGTTATCTCGCAAATCGTGGATTGCTCCGATACCCGGAACAACCAATCCGGCACACTTGGACGAGCTGCTCGGAGCGGGAACCGTCCGCCTCTCGGCCTGGGAGATGGAGGAGTTCGACAGGGAATATGCTCGAATCGACCTCATGGGCCATCGTGCCGACCCGTTCACCGAAAGTCAAATAGATAAATAGAAGCAAAGATGATAAAAACAATACTGGGTATTCTGTCGCTGTCGGTCATGCTCTCGTGCAGTACGGCCGTGAAGGAGAATACCGCTCACCCCGATATTATGGAAACGAACAAGAAAAATCTCGGAAATCTCTTAGCACTCTATCCCAAACCGATGACGGTTGTAGGGGCGGAAGTCGAAGGGAAAGTAAACTGGCTCGTGGTGGGACACACGGGGGTTATCGGCCATGACCGGATACTGGTCAGCATGAGTAAAAGTCATTATACCAATCAAGGCATCAAGAAATCAAAACGGCTTTCCGTCAATCTTGTGAGCCGTGAAATGCTGCCGAAAGCCGACTATGTCGGAAGCGTCAGCGGTGCGGCGGTCGATAAATCGAAGGTCTTCGCTTACCATACTGGCGAATACGGTACGCCCGTCATCGACGCATCGCCGCTCACGATGGAATGTGAAGTGGTGGATATTTATGAAACCGACGGCTTCGACAATTTCATTTGCGCAATAGTCAATACATACGCCGCTTCCGATGTGCTCGACAATGATGGAAAACTCGACTATACGAAACTGAAACCTGTATTGTTCGAGTTCCCGACCTATTCCTATCTCGCTACGGGAGATGCGGAGTGCGTTCTGCCGTGCTTCCGCCTTTTCCTCTGCCGTGAGTTCCACCAC
>OHAJ01001318.1_pt1 | contig 18283 bp, 20 predicted proteins | sample 1577101 | NCBI WGS metagenome assembly OHAJ01 (sample SAMEA3541531, study PRJEB24748) | human gut metagenome | biome: human gut; feature: human-associated habitat; material: faeces | place: China | collected 2012
GTTCAGCCAGTCGGTCATGGCGGTGTTGATCATGCCCATTACCGGGTTCACGGCGTCGCTCCCGTCTCGAAAAAATTAGATCCGAAAATAAATAAGTACTATGGAAAATAAATCGCTCAATGCTCTCTTAAAGGATTCCATCCTCCGCAACTGGGACAATATGGCCCTTTCCGATCTGGGCGGAATAAATTATCAATACAAGGATGTGGCTTTGCTGATGGCGAAACTGCACATTATATTCGATGCCGCAGGGCTGCGCCCGGGCGACAAGGTTGCCATCTGCGGGAAAAATTCATCCGACTGGGCGGTCATATTTCTTTCATGCCTCACCGCCGGAGTAATTGCCGTGCCTATTCTGCATGAATTCAAGGCTGATATGGTGCATCACCTCATCAATCATAGCGGCTCGCGTCTTCTTTTTGTAGATGCCGCTATCTGGGAGAATCTTGATGAGAAAGTGATGCCTGACCTTGTGGGAGCCATCTATATATCCGAACTTGGCATGCCGCTTTCACGCAGCGGGAGACTCACGGATACACGCAATAATCTCAACGAATATTTCGGACGGAAGTATCCTTACAGTTTCGACAAGAAAGATGTTGATTTCTATGAGGACAAGCCTGATGAACTTGCAGTGATCAGTTACACTTCAGGAAGTACGGGAATGTCAAAGGGCGTCATGCTGCCATATGTGAGTTTCTGGAGCAATGTGCGTTTCTGCCTTGACAACCTTGATTTTCTGAAGCCGGGGCAGGGCGTGGTCAATATGCTCCCTCTTGCCCATCTCTATGGCCTGACAATCGATATGATCCATCCTTTCTGTAAAGGGTGCCATCTGCATTTCCTGACCAGGCTTCCATCTCCCAAAGTCATATTGAAGGCTTTTGCCGATGTGAGGCCGACGCTGATCATAACCGTGCCGCTGATTCTTGAGAAGATAATACGCAACAATGTCTTCCCGTTGCTCGATAAGCCGGTTATGAAATTACTTCTTAAGGTGCCGTTCCTTGACGACCGTCTCCTTGCGAAAATCAAAGAGAATCTGCTTGCCGCGTTCGGAGGCAATCTGAAAGAGATAATAGTCGGAGGAGCACCGCTCAACCCGGATGTCGAGAAGTTTCTTTATCGCATAGGCTTCCCGGTTACTGTGGGATACGGCATGACCGAGTGCGGACCTCTTATTTCCTATGCGCCCTCATCGATTTCCAAACCGCGTTCGGTCGGCCGGATTGTCGACCGCATGGAAGTCGGCATTGATTCTCTCGATCCGTTGACCGTACCGGGAAACATACTTGTCAGAGGCGAGAATCTGATGAAAGGATATTATAAGAACGATAAAGCGACCCGAGAGGTGTTTCCCGACGATTCCGGCTGGATGAACACCGGAGATATGGGCATCATCGATGAAGAGGGACATATCTTCATTATGGGGCGTTCGAAAACCATGATACTCGGACCTTCCGGCCAGAACATATATCCCGAGGAGATCGAACAGAAGCTCAATATACTGCCGTATGTCAGCGAGTCTCTTATCATAGATGACGGCGGAAGTCTTGTCGCGCTGATCCATCCCGACTTTGAGGCGGCCAATGACCAGCATCTTGACGATGCGGCTATTGAGAATATAATGGATGACAATCTCGAGACGCTCAATGCCATGCTGCCTGCATACAGCAAAGTCAAACGCTACAAGATAATGGATGTCGAATTCGAGAAGACACCCAAACGTTCGATCAAACGTTTCCTCTACCAGCCCTGACCCCAGTCGGAGCAGCGCCTTTCCAAGGCGCTGATAACATATATAACACAGGTTATCACCCTGTCAACACTCATGTGGATCATAAGTGTTGACAGGGTGATAACCAATGTTATTATTTATACCTATTGCGCATGAAACGACAGAGGGTAAATAAGCATAAGGCGGATACAATCACTATCCCTCCTCCTCCGCACCACATCAGCAACTTCTGCCACTGTTTCAAAGGCTTTCCGGCAGTTATCCGCACGGTCCTGGTTTCTCTGACTGTCATACTTCTGATCTTCTCTTTCTCTTGCCGGAGATAGGTGTCTTTGACAGCTACCGGCATGACGGTCTCCATCTTCCGTGTCTTGTTGCGCAGATTGTGACCCAATGATCCGTCAGATGTCAGCCATGCGTCAGAGACCGCGAAATCAGTCTCCAGATGACTTGTGGAATCACGGCCTATCCGTTCGGCAGACTGTGCCGGAATCTCGACCGTGACAGTCACCGTGTCGATGCGCAGAGTCTCGACATACACCGTCTTCTCTCTCAGCGAGTCCCCGCTCACTACTGTCAGATCTGTTTCCGTCGGTCTGCAGGTCCGGCAGGAACAGAACAGAGATATGAAACCGACGGCTGCAAGCGACAGCGCGAAGAGGATCAATGTCCGTACCGCTGCGTCGGCATCTATGTTACGTCTCATGATCCGTCAGATATTCTTATACTCCGATTTGGCATCGAAACTCGGACAGGCTTTAGGCGCATAATCCCTGTGGCCCACGATTCGCGCGTCCGGGTATTTCGCCCGCATCGTCCTTATCAATGACAGCAATGTGCGTTTCTGCGCATCGGTGCGGGTGTCACACGGTCTGTTATCGGTGTCGACTCCGCCCACATAACATATGCTCACGGCGCGGTTGTTCATGTTGCACTGGGTGCAATGCTGTCCCCGGTGCTCATCGGGTCTGATCCGCTCGTATGACCCGTCGATATGCACAAGAAGATGATATCCGGCGTATATCTTCTTTCCCGTTTTCGGATCTGTGTAAGGCTCGAAGTTCCGCGCCTTGTGCCAGCTGTCAAGTTCCCTGACGCTGACTTCCCTGCGCGGCGGTGTGGCCGTGCAGTGGATCATGATGGTGTCTATAGGTGTCTTTCTTAACATGATGTTTATCCGTTTCCGTTAATGTTTATTTATAAGATCCTTTGCCGGAGCTTCCTTGCAATCTGACGAGCAAGGGTTTCTGACGCACCGGCGTCTGTCAAACTTCTTGCCCTTCAGCCGTTCTCTCGGAGGCTTGCCATGGTCGCAGTCGGCATCCTTGCAGAGCCATTGCCTCAGATAAGTGTTTTCTTCACGCAGATCTCCGTTCTCTTGTGCCAGATCAATATGTTTATTGAGCGTGTCGCGGAATTCCCGCTGAGTGTCGCGGAGCACACGTGTCTGATCTGTGAACCGGGCTTCCCAGTCCCTGATATCCTGCTGATGGGCATCCTCCTTTTCACGGTTTGATGCGATCAGTTCATTGTTGCGGTCGATGAGGGCCTTGTTCTGGGCGAACAGGGCGTCATTCTGCTCTTTCCAGATATGCCAGTCCTCTGCCTGGGTCTCGATGCGGGCTTTCGCCACGCTCATTTCCGCCTGGCTTACTTCAAGCTCCTTAAGCCTTTTGTTCTGCTTGTGATACATAAAGACTCCTACTCCGCCTATCGCTGTCACCGAACCGAGTAGAGATCCGAGCAGCGTGATTATATCCGAAACTTCCATATTGCTTTATGTTTTGTAGTTATTTTTATCTAAAAGAAATTCTCTTTAAGCTTACAATATATTGTAAAGGCACCTATGATTCCGGTTCAGCATGGTTGAGTGTATGAATGATTTTTGTGATATAAAACTTGTAGCATAGATCAATACATTTCTAACAGTGTGCGCCCATTTCCGTTGCAGCTTTTGCAGTCTCGGCCATGATGCCACGCAGGGAATCCGCATCTGACAGCAGCTTTTTAAGCCCCTCGTTTCCTTCGGCGATCTTAAAAGAGATTGGAATGGTTTCTTTGTTTGCCATTTTATTCTGATTATTTGTTGATTGAAAAATTTTTACTATCTTAGCGACAAATTCTTAAAATAAGTTCGATGACACTTTCAATATTATTGGCTTTAAGCAATCAGACACGCGGTTTTATTGCTTGGATATGTTTGTTTAGTTTGATTTTAATTTTTGCTTTGTGGGTGTGTAGAGAGATGGATAAGCAAGGCGTGGTTCCGAACTATCTTAAACTTGTCAAAAAAGATGATTCTGTGGTCAAAAGAGATGACTCTAAGGAAATCGAGATGAAGGCCAGACTCAAGACTCTGGAGATGGAATTGTTAGACAAGGAGCTAAGACTCATAGAACTTGAAAAAGAGATCAGACAGTTGAAAGAGAAGGATAATATCAAGAGTTGATCTCATCGCCGAGTCTCGCCGCAACTTCTTCAAGCCGCCCGAGTGTCGATGCGGGAACGGCTTTTTTCTTTACCCCGGTTTTATCCCAGGGCATAGGAAGAAGTTGTTTCGGCGTGAGTCTCTTTTTTACGTGTGGCTGTATCACAATCGCCCCCAGAGTCCGGATCCGTTCCCATGTTGCCTGATCATCGGCTGCACGCAAGTCTCCCCACGCTTTGCATACCGCTTCGAATTCATCCTGATAAAGCATGCAGAACTCATCGCGAGAAATCCCTATGCAGCCGATGGCAAGGCCCATCAGTTCTATGATGCCATATTCTTTTTTTTTGAGGCATCATTATCAGTGTCATCATCTTTTTCTTCAGCACTTGTGATAGTGCTTGTCCAGACCTGCATCTCTTCCGGCGTGATGCAGTCGGCAAAGTCCATGAGTGACATTTCGAAATCTATACCCTCCCGCTTCGAGGCTGATACTGTGCAGCACCATAGGTATGTGCAGAGATCAGAGAAACTTGATCCGTCGATCTCTGTTATTTCGCGTCCGGTTTCCCGCTTGAAGCGGAGCATAGCCCCCATGGTCGGCCCACAGGGGTATGCTTTGCCGTTGATTGTTATCTCTATCTTTTTCATCAGGATGCAGGTGTCGGGTTTTCGGTGATTGCAGACTCGTCGAGAGTGTCGGGCATGCCGTCGTTCTCGAGTGTGATGCTGTAGGTTGCATCATCCTGTGCCGGATCCGTGCGTTCGAGCGATGCGATGACGAACTTGCCTGACAGATATGGCTTGTCGGAATTCTCGCGTTCCATACATTTCACTTCTACACTCTTTCCATCTTGCCATGCTTTGAAAAGAGGTTTATAGCCGGTTTCTGCCTCACCGTAGAATACCAGCGCTTCAGCCGAGATCGATATGCTGAGACCTGTCACGCCTTTTCCTTTCCATAGACCTGCTGACATCGCGGCCGATGCGGCTGGTTTGACAGCGCGGTCTTTTGTCTCGCTGTTCATTGTCACTGTGTGGGTTGTGCAGTGTCCCACGGCCTTTCCCGCTACGTAAAGCAGCATGTCGCTACCGTTGCAGTAGCCTGTTTTTGTTGTAGTTGCCATTTTTTTTTGTTTGTTAAAAAATTAATTTGGAATTTGTAATTAAATCTTTATTGTAAAGATCAGTTTTTGCATGAATATTTCTCCCTCATACTCCTCGCTGGCATTCGACAGGTAGCACGCGCGCATTTGCAGTCCGTCATGTTCTGTCGATACAAAGTCAAGAGCGCTCCGTACTGCTTCGGCCAGTTTCAGACCTTCTTCATATCCCTGTGAGCAGCAGTTCAGTTCCATCTGCAATTTCTCACTGCCCGGTTTGCCGGACTTCTGCGGCGATGCCTCAAGTTCGGCCCGTCGATAGAGAATATACGGCAGAGTGGTCTCTTTCGCTCTGACCGGAAATATACGGGCTGTTGTCGCGCATACTTCAACATCCTCAAGGAGTGTTGCGCGGATCAGTTCACCTGCGCTGAGTGATGATTTATCGGACATAATTTCCATTATAATTTTGGTTTAAAATTTGGTAAAGAGAAAACAAAACATTATTTTTGTGAGGTGAATATTAAGCCTATAGCAGCGTATTCATGTGTCAGCCCCTCTTTGGTTTTATCTTGTCTCTCTTAAATACGCTGCAAAGATAATGGATTTTATTGGAAATTTCCAAAGAAATTCAAGAATTTAACTAAATATTAACAGATATTAATGGAAATTAATAAAGATATTATCAATGTGAATCAAGCCGAAATTGCGCGTAGAATCAATTATTTAGTTGATAATGAGTGTGATATTACTCCTACTGAATTCGCATGCAAGGTCGGGATTGATCCGTCGGGATTGATAAAGATGCTCAAGGGGCAGGCGAAAATTACGAAGAATACAATAACAAAAATATGTAATACGCTGTCGGTCAGTGCAGACTGGCTTGTAGTCGGAGAAGGTGAGATATATGTTGATAATGTCTCGGTTCCGGAAATAAGCTACACAGAAGGTGTTCCATATTTTGACGAGGATTTCTTGCTTGGATTTGATGAGATCGGAATACCGAACAGTGAGAATCCCGATTTCCTTATCCGGATGCCGGGATACGAACGGGCGACACTTTGGTGCAACGCTTCCGGTCATTCCATGGAACCGGAGATCAATCATGGTGATAAGATCGCGCTGCAGCGCATCGAGGATTTCTCTTTTCTTCCGTTTGGCGAAGTATATGGTTTTATTACGACCAACGGCATGCGCACCATCAAGCGTCTCGGTAGAAGTGCAAAAGAGGGATATTACCGTCTGATTCCGACCAACCGGGATTATGACGAGCAGGAAATACCGATAAGTAAAATCGCCTTTGTCTACCGTGTCATGGGCACAATGAAATCATTCTGAAATAAGTAGATTAAAATAAGTAGAAGATATATGAAGACAGCGAGATTATTGATTTTGTTATTGCCATTGCTTTCTGCAGTTTTATTTTGTCAGGCGAAAAGAATGGGGTCACAAGAAGGAGTAGGGCTATCATTTTTGTCATATTCTGGGAAGAACTATTCTTACGATTATGATGATTATAAAACATATATACATCCATTTTTTGTTAGAAATGACAGTATATTGTTTGCGTATAGATTGCAGGGCATACATGATGTAAAGGATCTCTATATTCCGTTTATAGATATAATTATAGATAAAGAACTTTCAGATATAATACTTGCAGATAATCCTAATGTAAAGTTGAGTGAGGAATCTGATGATATTGATTTGGAAGATTTCCAATTATATATAATGGAAAATTATTACAGTTATATTTTCAATGATATTAGTGACGGATGGGCTAAGAAGGTCCGTGAAGTTGCGCCGCATGGATATATAAGCAAAAACTCGTGGTCTTGCAACTCAGTGGATGGCATTAGGCCTAAGGTTGAATTTTATAATGCGTCGAAGAAAACGATAAAGTATATAACCTTTTATTATACATTCAAGAATGCAGTCGGTGATCCCTGTTATGGCCTCAGCGGCAACAAAATGATACCTTTTAAATGTATGGGCCCTATTGAGGAAGGATGTACAGGAAGTTGGAGAGCTCGTGATCCGGTTGATTATGTTGCCAATGCAGACACCGGAAAAATAGTCAAATGTAAAATCGAATACATGGACGGCACCTCCTACGTCCTGATTAAAGAACTCGTTTTCGGTAACTAAGCAAATAAACTGATGCCCGGAATTTCATTTGAAATTCCGGGCATCAGTTTATTTGCTATAGCCGATCAAGGCACCTTGTGCGCACGAAGGGACTCGAACCCCCACGTCGTTAGACACTAGATCCTAAGTCTAGCGCGGCTACCAATTACGCCACGTGCGCGATTTCGAGGACAAAGTTACTAAAAATTACTTTCTCCTCAAAATTTTTACGGATATTTATAGTGTTTGTCAAGTTTGGTCCGTTTTGGAGAGTGTCTTGGAGAGTCTACAAATACGACTCTCTAAATTGTCAGATGGTCTGCGTTATCGGCCAGACAAACGCTCTCAGTCCGAGTCGGGGCTTTTCCTCATCGACGGCACGCAGCCGTTCAAGTACTTTGTCGACTCTGTCATCCTCGACAAATGTCAGCATCGCTGAGGCAAGTGACGGCCAGGCATGTGTTCCGAAATGCGGCTCTCCGGTCTTTGTGCCGCGGCCCTGTACCGTTCCGAACGATGTGAATCCCCTGCATGAACAGGAATTGAGAACCTCAATTACCTGCTCATGGTGGGCGAGATCATATGCTATGAAGATTGCTTGCATATTCTTGTGTTTTATTCTTTGTTAACCGATTATTCCGCAGTCTTTGCAGCGAGTTTCGCGCGGTGTTTCTTGCGCTGGTTCTTTATGCCTCTGCCGGCGAATACGCAGTAGAGTACAGGTACGAACAGCAACGTCAGAATTGTCGAGAATGTAAGACCGCCGATCACGGCCACACCCATCGGGCGCCACATCTCGGCTCCTTCGCCATTTCCGACAGCCATTGGCACCATACCGAGGATAGTGGTCAGAGTGGTCATCACTACGGGACGCAGACGTGAACGGCCGCCGTCGATCACGGCCCGGCGGATCGACATGCCGCGCTCGCGGTTGAGCGTGATATAGTCGATGAGCACGATACCATTCTTTACTACGATACCGATCAGCATGATGGCTCCGATCATCGACATCACGTTAAGCGTGTGTCCCGTCAGCCACAATATCAGGAATACTCCCGAGAACGCGAAGAGCAGTGACGTCATGATGATGCCGGGATATGTGAATGATTCGAACTGCGCCGCCATCACTATATACACCAGTATGATTATCAGCACACCGAGCATCAGAAGGTCGGAGAATGAGTCCTGCTGGTCTTCGTACGTACCGGCGAGACCTATCGTTATACCGGCGGGAAACTCCATATTGTCGATCTCTGCCTCTGCAGCGGTCACCACCTGGCTCATCGGCACACCGTCGACAACCGCCGACACGGTGATGATGCGCTCGCGGTCCTTACGTTCGATAGTAGGAGGAGTGAAGCGTTCCACAACCGTACCGAGCTCCTTGAGACGTATTCCCTGACCTGTGGGGGTGTAGATGAGAATGTTCTCGATGTCGGAGATCTGCGTACGGTACTCGGGCGCGTACATTACCTTGATATCATATTCCTCGCCATCTTCGCGGAACTGCGATGCCGTGGCACCGTTGATTCGGTTTCGGAGGTAGTAGGCGGCTGTCTGAAGGTTGATGCCGTACATATTGAGTTTCTCGCGGTCGAAATCCACCTGATATTCCGGCTGATAGTCCGAACGTGAAATGGTGATGTCGGCCGTGCCTTCGATGCCCGACAGGATCTGTTTCAGCTCCTGCGCCACCTTGTCTGTCTGATCGAAATCATAGCCGTAGATCTCGAAGTCTACCGTCGACTGTCCGCCCATGCCTGCGCCGCGGCCGCCGCCGACCATTACCTGCGCTTTCTTGAAGTCGGGGAACATCGTGTCGATGTCATGTCGCATCTCATTGGCGATCTGGACGATACCCTTGTCGCGTTCTGTAGAGCTTACGAGGCTTATATTCATCGATATGATATGCGCGCCGTTGTCAGACAGAGAGGCGAACGTGTTGTCCGAGCTGGCCGGACCTACCGTATAGTTCGAGACCTTGATCTCCGGATATTTGGCACGCCAGAGCGAATCGAGACGCGATGTGACTTCCTGGGCGTATTCCACGCGGGAACCGATCGGAAGCTCGAGATTTACGCCGATACGTCCGTTGTCCTGTGTCGGGATGAACTCTGTGCCCACTCCTTTCATCAGGAATATCGAACCTACAAAGATGCCGAGACAGATCAGAATGGTCACTGTGCGGTGGCCGACAACCTTATGAAGCAGACTGGCGTATCCGTTGTCGAATCTGTCAAGGGCATGCTCTACAGGAGTGTACCAGTTTTTCTTCTTTCCCTTTCCCTGATCCTGTTTGCGCAGACGCAGCCACTGGCTGCAGAGCATCGGAGTGAGCGAGAGGGCGCACGTGGTGGAGATGATCATCATGATAGTCACCATCCAGCCGAGCTGACGGAAGAGCACGCCGGTCATACCGGTGACAAGAGTCAGCGGGAAGAACACGGCTATAAGGGTGAGCGTGGAGGCGATAACCGATATGGCGACCTCGTTCGTGCCGTGCACGGCGGCCTGTTTCGGATCGGCGCCTCGTTCGATATGGGTCGTGACGTTCTCAAGCACCACTATCGCGTCATCGACCACCATACCGATTGATATCGACAGTGCGGAGAGCGAGATGATGTTGAGGGTGTTGCCCGTAGCGTAGAGATATATGAAGGAAGCGATCAGCGACACGGGGATCGTGATCACGATGATCATAGTGGCGCGCCAGCGTCCAAGGAAGAGGAACACCACTATCATCACGAAGAGAAGGGCGTAGAGCACCGTCTCGACAAGCGACGCGATGGTGTTGCGGATGTTGTCGGACGTATCGACGATCACTCCGATCTTGATGTCTGACGGAAGATTCTTCTGAAGCTGCGGCAGCATGGCCATGACCTTGTTGGAGATCTCGACCGAATTGGCTCCCGATTGTTTCTGGATGACGATCATCGCGCCTTCCTGACCGTTGTTGTAGGTCTGCTGCGTACGCTCCTCGAGGCTGTCCTCGATGCGTGCCACATCCTTGAGATAGACGATCTTTCCACCGAATGAGCCGACAGGTATGTCTTTGAGCTGGGAGGTGGATTCGAACTCTCCCTGCACACGGAGGGCGTAGGTGTTGGAACCGATGTCGAACGATCCTCCCGGCACGTTGCGGTTTTCCGCACCGATGATATTGGAGACAGTCTCGACCGAAAGGTTGTATGCCTCCAGCCTGTTGGGGTCGATGTATACGTGTACCTCGCGTTTGGGCGCGCCGGAGATCGACACCGTACCGACTCCGTCGACACGCGCAAGCGGGTTGGCCACATTGTCGTCAAGTATCTTGTAGAGTCCCGGCATACTTTCCGATGCCTGCACCGAGAGCAGACAGATAGGAATCATGTCGGTCGAGAACTTGAAGATAATGGGGTTCTGGGAGTCGTCGGGAAGCTGCGACTCCACCATGTCAAGTTTGTCGCGCACATCGTTGGTGAGCACGTCGATATCGTAGCCGTATTCGAATTCGAGTGTGATGACCGAAGTGTTCTCTCTCGAAGTGGAGGAGATATGCTTCAGGTGTTCCACTGAATTGAGGGTGTTCTCAAGTGGCTTGGTCACATTCTGCTCTATATCCTTCGCGCTCGCTCCGGGATACATCGTGATCACCATGATGGTGTTGGTGTCGATGTCCGGATAGAGGTCGATAGGAAGCTTGGCCAGGGAGAATAGTCCCAGTATGATCACGGTCACGAAGCAGAGCAGCGTGGTGATCGGCCGTTTTACTGCTGATCCGTAAAGACTCATTTTGTAACTTTTACTTTAACACCGTTGGCGAGACGTGCCTGTCCGCTGACTACTACCTGAGAACCCGGTTCCACGCCCGACAGAAGCTCATATTCGCTTCCGAGACGCTGCCCGAGCTGCACCTGGTTGAACGATACGGTGCCGTCTGAATTATACACATAGATATACTGGTTTCCAGAGCCCTGCTGTTTTACCACGGCCTTGTCGGGCACGACCACACGGTCGGCTTTGCCGAGATTGAGGGTAACGCGTCCGAACATTCCGGGAAGCACTTTGCCGTCAGCGTTGGCAAGTGTTATCTCGACACCGAATGTGCGGCTCTGCGGATCGACCGTGGGCATTACCGTGCTTACGACGCCCTTGAACAGTTCGTCGCAGTAGGTGTCGAATCTGATGTCGGCCGGCATTCCCTTGTGGACGCGCGGCAGTTCGCTTTCCGTGACGTTGATGACTATCTTTACGGGCTGGACACGTGCAACGGTGAGTATGGGCAGATTGCCGGTCATGTCGCCCGGATCATAATTGCGCGCGGTCACCACGCCCGAGATGGGAGAGGTGAGCACCGTGTTCTCCCGCGCGTTGCGCAGTGTGCGCTCCGCCTGGGCGAGAGCGTTTTTCGCGTTCACGAGTTGGATCTCCATAGCATCGACCTGCTGCTTTGTGCCGCCTCCGATCTTGAAAAGTTCCAGGGCGCGGTTGTAGTTCACCTCCACGTTTTTCAGATTGGCGCGTGCGTTGTCTACCTGAGTCTCGTAGCTGAAAGTGTTTACGTCGTCGAGCACCACGACCTTTTGTCCGGCCGACACTCTCTGGCCCTCGTCCACGAGTATCTGTTTGATACGGTTGGGCATGTTGGAAGAGATGTTGTTGACGATCTGAGCTTCTACCGATGCGGTGTAAGTGCCGAGCTGGTCCACGACTCTCGATTCCACGGTCTCGACCTTGACGGCCGGGATGTTTTCCTCGTTGCTTTTGGAGTCGGCTTTCTCATCCTTGCCTGTGCATGCTGTAAGAGCGATGGCGGCAAGACATAGCGAATAAACGATATATTTCTTCATGATGAATGGTTATTTTCCGTTTGAAGTTTCAGCGGGAATTCCGAGCGCTTCCTCTTTGCCAAGCAATGTGTCGAGTTCGCTCGTGCTGATAAGATAGTTATAGATGGATTGCAGATAGGCGAGCTGGGCCGAGGTGTTGGCCATCTCGCTGTCGCGGAGGTCAAGGTAGGTGGCGGCTCCGATCTCGAAACTTTTCTGCATGATCTCGAGGGCCTTCGATGCCTGCTTCATTCCGCTTTCGCTCGAGCTGATCTGTTTCACCTGACGGTCTATGTTGTCAAGCGCGAGATCCACCTGCATGTTGAGCGAGTTCACAAGATTTTCCCGCTGCAGGTCGAGTTCCTTTACCTGCACTTCGGCCTGACGCAGTTTCTGGAGTTTGCTCCCGCCGGAGAAGATCGGTACCTGCAGGGCAACTCCTACCGTTGAATATGGATTGAATGACTGGTTCTTGAGCGCGTTACCGTTGCTCATAGCGTTCCAGTTGATATTGAACGTCGCCGAAAGAGAGGGTATCCATGCCATTTTCTGGAGAGTCACGTTCTGGCTGGCGAGTTTGCGGTTCAGATCCATCGAACGCAGGGAGGTGTTGCGGCTTAAAGAGCGATTGCCTTCAAGGGCATAGCCGTACATCTCGCGCTTCATGTCGCTGAGGTCGATGGTGGGCATCACGGCCACTTCCGCGTCTATTCCCATGAGAACCTTGAGCTGGAGCTGGCATTGCTTTACGGCTATATCGGCCTGGAGGAGTTCAGGCTCCACATTTGTCACCTGAACTGAACTTCTCAGCACATCATATTCCGATGCCGTTCCTGCCTCGAACTGTTTTTTGTAGATGTCTGCATTGAATTTCGCCAGATCATAGTTCGCCTTGATGACTTCTCTCGAGTCGATGGCAAGCATGAGCGCGTAATATGCCTGGTTTATGTTGTTGACCATGTCAAGGCGTGACGCACGGGCGCTCTCAAGACTCTGGAGTATCTGCGTGTCGCTGATACTTATGGATTTCCAGAGCGACGCGTTCACCAGAGGCATCGCGGCCGAGAATCCGAAGTTCCATACATTGTCGGTTCCCATCTTGAACTGCTGGGACTGTCCTCCCATATTCATGCTGACGGTCTGGAGTTCGATGCTACGCTGATAGGCTCCTGTGAAATCTATCGAGGGGAAAAGATTCGCAAGAACTTCTTTCTTGCTGTAATCCATGCGTTTTACTTCAAGATTGGCTACTTTGATCGTAGGGCTTTCCTGAAGCGCGATGGCCACGCATTCTTCTCTTGACAATCGCAGAGTGTCGGTCGGGGTCTGGGCCGACGAGACAAACGAAATACCTGCGCACGTTAACAGGGGCAGGATTAGTCTACATGATCTCATTATCTTTTCTGATGTTAAATTTCTCGGTTAGTTCATCAAGGACGCGCATGCCGTCGGGAGTGGCGATGCTTCGCAGAAGTCCCAGCGCGATGGCGTTGTAGGCTTCGACCAGTGTGATGCCGGGCGGAAAGAATTCTTCCATACGTTTCAAGGATTCCATCTGCACGCGGAAGAGCGGAATGATGACCGGATAGTTCGAGTCCGAGCGGAAAACGCCCTGACGTACGCCAAGCCGTATGGCGTTTTCCATGTATCCGCTCCATTTGCGTGAATTGGATTCATAGTCTCCTCGAAGATGACTGTACCGGTCATCCATGTCTCTGAAGAATCTCGCACTCAGTTTGCTCATTGTCTTCTGATGGTATATAAGCACGTTTGCCATTGTCTCCATCACATTGTCGCAGTTGCGCGTGATTTCTTCTACCTGCCGGTGGTATTCTTTGTGCAGGTGTTCCATGATCTGCTTGATCATGTCATCCTTGCTTCCGAATATCTCATACAATGTCCGCTTTGACATAGACAGGCGTCGGGCCAGAAGATCCATGGTGGTATGCGACGGTCCTTTCTCTGCGAGAATCGGAAAAATCGCATGTACAAGCCGGTCGTATTGTTCGGATGTAAGGTCAGTTTTTTCCATACGGGCGCAAAATTAAGTAAAAAACCGAAAACTGCAAAATAGTTTTCAGTTTTTTATTCAATTTTTTAGAGTATGTTTACTTTTAAATGATTTTAGCACGAAGATGTATTTTCGAGTGATTTCAGCAAGTTGAAGAGGGAATATTTGTGAGTCGGTTGCGAGATCTGTGATCCGAACCACGCATCGGCTTCTGCTAAAAAAAGAAAGGACTGCATTTGCAATCCTTTCTTTTGAAAGGGTGAAATGTGGGTTTCGAACCCACGACCTTCGGAACCACAATCCGACGCTCTAACCAGCTGAGCTAATTTCACCATATTCGCTTGTCGGTCTCCCGAAAAGCGATGCAAAGTTATAACTTTTTTTTGAAATGTGCAAATTTTAAGGGTAAATTATTTCATTAATTTCTCCAGAACCTCAAAAAATGCCGGATTCTCGCCTGTAGTGATGTTTACTATCTTACCTTCCGGATTGACGATCGCTTTGGTGGGGAACCCTTCTACAGCGTAATCCTCAAGAAGTCTGCCTCCTCCTTGTTCGGGATTATAGAGATTTATCCATGGCAATTCATATTTTTTGACTGCGGTTTCCCATTTATCTTTAGGATCGTTGCATGCCACGCCGATGATCTCGAGCTGAGGTTTGTATTTCGCGTAGGCCTCCTTGAGTTTCGGGAAGCCTTTTATGCACCAGGGGCACCAGCTTCCCCAGAAGTCGATGATCACCCATTTCCCTCTGAAATCTTTAAGGCTGACTGGTTTCCCCTCCATGTTCTCGAAAGTGAAATCAGGAGCTTCGACATCGCCGCTCTGGAGCTGGACTTTTCTGCGTTCCGCCTCGATGGAACGTTCCACATATTCTTTCTGCGGCTCAAGGAAGAGCGCTATGGAGCTTGCTTTGGCTTCAGGGGTCATGGCGTTGTACGCATCAAGAAATTTCTGGCCTTCAAGATGCATCACGGCATAGGGAACAGCCTCGGCTGTAGGATTTGCGGTGATGTAGTCGGTAAACATCTTGTCATACGTATCGCTTATCTTCTCAATCTCGGCCGGATCCGGTTGGCCTTCGCTCATGAGAGAGCGGTATTCCTGGAGAAGTCTGGATGATTCCATGTCGAGATTGGCGATGTCTTCCATAAGTCTGCTTCCGGTGATGGAGTAGGAGAGAGGAGACAATGCTTTCAGGTCGACGGAGAGATCTTCTCCGGGTTTGGTATAGATGACTATATATTCGCGGTCGCCTGTGGGAATGACATATTGCGCCGGACCGTCGGGTAAGGTCTTTATCACGAACTTTCCGTCGGTTACAGTGCCTTTGGCACGTATCGCCTCCGGTCGCTCGGTGCGGGGCTTGACCATATCGGCTATGTAGCCGTATTCGAGATCAAATTCTTTCTGGGCTATCGACGGGTCGACTTTTACGGTTATATCGGCCATCGCAGTCGTGGCTATGGCCATTGTGGCCAGCCCTGCCGTTATTATTCTTTTCATTGATTTCTAAGTTTATTTAAAAGTAAATTTGTAAATTCATAGTTTTTAAGTCCCCAGCGGGGAGATACCACAAGCTGCGGAGGTGAGGATGCAAGAAATCTTTCTATGGCTACGCTGCGTGGTATAATCTTTATGGCTTTAATGCAGAATCCGATGTATTCTTCCGGTCCGAATGCATGAAGGCTTATTTCTTTATCCTTTATCTTATGGTAAAGGGGCGTGTCGCGCAACACCTGGAGGTGATGCAGTTTTATTGACTCCACGGGAAGCGTGCATATGCGCCTTATCGTGTCGAGGGTCATCTCTTCTGTCTCACCCGGCAGCCCGGCTATCAGATGCACTCCTACATGCAGCCCCGCGTCGGCGAGCCTTATGATTGCCGATCGGCTGCATTCCGAATCATGCCCGCGGTTTATGATCTTCAGTGTCGCGTCGTGCATGCTTTCCACACCAAGTTCAACAAATACGGGATACTCTTTGTTGAGACGTGCCAGCATGTCGACGGTTTCGGGTGGAAGGCAATCGGGTCTTGTGCCGATTATCAGACCTGCGACATCCTCCTGTCGCAAAGCTTCCCGGTAGTCTTCTTCAAGTTCCTTCACACTCTTCCGGTATGTGTTCGTGAAAGACTGGAAATATGCCAGAAATCGCATGTCGGGATATTTTTTGCTGAAAAAGCTTTTACCCGCGGCGATTTGTGCTGCGATTCCCTCTTTCTCAAAGCAGTATGAGGGTGTGAAGGAAGTGTTGTTGCAATATATGCAGCCTCCGTGTCCGATCGTTCCGTCCCGGTTGGGGCAGTCCGCACCCGTATTTATGGATATCTTCTGGACTTTAAAGTCCGGAAAATATCTTTTCATATACTCTGAGTAATCAGTGTAGAATTCATTCATGGCCGAAGCGGAGTGAAGCATTGATTCTTATAAGATCCGCCAATACGAGAGCGGCCATGGACTCGACGATGGGAACGGCCCGTATCGCCACGCATGGATCATGTCTTCCTTTTGGAGGAATGACGCATTCCTGTCCTGTCACGTCTATGGTTGCGAGCGGACGCATTATTGTCGGAGCCGGTTTGAAATGCACTTTGAAAGTCACGGGCATTCCGTTGGAGATACCTCCCTGTATGCCTCCCGAATGATTGTCGGCGCATATCGCGTCGGGACTCAGAAGGGGAGAGTTGAACCGGTCTATGCTTTCCGATCCTTTCATATACGCGCTTTTGAAACCGTCGCCGTATTCGAATGCCTTTGCCGCGTTTATGGTCATCATTGCGGCGGCAAGCCGCGCATGAAGTTTATCGAACACGGGTTCTCCTATGCCCGCAGGCATTCCTCTCACTATACAGCTTACAATTCCTCCTACGGAGTCTCCGGCGGCGCCCGCGTCGGTCACGCTTCCTGTCTCTATAAAATTCGCTTCGATAGAGATGCCGAGGGTGGAGAGCCATTGCCGCGCTATCGATCCTCCAAGTACCCATGATACGGTTTCTCTCGCACTGGCTCTTCCTCCTCCTTTGAAATCATGCACGCCATATTTCTTATAATAGGTATAATCCGCGTGATTGGGGCGGAAGCGACCTTCATAATCCGAATAATCCTTGCTGCGGGCATCGATATTCCGTATGATGAATCCGATCGGCGTGCCGAGTGTCAGACCTTCAGGCGTCAGACCTGACAGAATCTCCGGTTCGTCGGCCTCTTTGCGCTGCGACACATTGGGCTTGTCTCCCGGACGCCGTCGCGCGAGCTGGTGTCTGATTTCCTCGACATCTATATGCACCAAAGGAGGCATGCCGTCAAGCACGCCTCCCATGGCGGGGCCATGGCTCTCGCCGAAAGTGGTAAGTCTTACCAGTGTCCCGAATGAATTCATATTCGTTTGAGGACATTATAGACCATTTGAGTTTTTTGAGCAATTCGAGTATACTAATATGCAGAAGTGAGTAATGATGATAATGGTCTCTGTGGTGCGGCAAAGAATGGTGATATTTGCAGTGCGGCAGAGAATGGTAATATTTGCAATTCGGCAGGAACGAATTGGAATGGAGGGTGTTTATGAAGAAAACTCCATCGGATAGCAGTTATGAAAGATGGATGCGTAAACGGAGAGAACGTGATGCAGATATGTTTCGCAGAGGAGAGGAACATTACAAGCATTTACGAGGGCTAAAAGGACGGATCCAAAATAATTTATCCGGATTTTTGCGCATCATATTGACAGCATTTATCGTTTTGATCCAGTTTGTAATGATAATAATGCTCCCATTACTGCTACAAAATCAAACAGTGTATTTCTACTTTATATTGGAGATTGTTGCGGTGATCGCCATGCTGACGCTGATCAATAGCAGTCAAAGCCCGGCGTATCGGCAGGCTTGGATCGCATTAGCGTTGATCCTGCCGATCAGTGGATTTGTAATGTATTATCTGTGGGGAAGATCCAGCCGTAACAAAAAGAAGTTGGATCAGCATATCTTGCGACAGATTTCTTATGGAAATCAGTTCTTGATACACGATGAGCAGGCATATCAGAAGTTTTTGCGGGAAAATCCTGTGGC
>OHAJ01001320.1_pt1 | contig 18263 bp, 12 predicted proteins | sample 1577101 | NCBI WGS metagenome assembly OHAJ01 (sample SAMEA3541531, study PRJEB24748) | human gut metagenome | biome: human gut; feature: human-associated habitat; material: faeces | place: China | collected 2012
AGCCTTCTTGGTTAATAGCTTGGGTTATATTCTTTTTCCAGTTTGAACTTTTCGGAATAGGGCCGGTTACGATGATTCGAGTTGTTATTCTTCCATTATTATTGTATTATTTATTGCGTGAGAAGAAAATGAGGGTAATAAAATCATCCCCTTTCATATTTTGCCTTTTCTTTTGTTTGGTTGAGATGATAGCGGGGATATTAAATAATAATATTTCCTTTATTGCTGAAACCTCCGCCAAAACGTGCAAAACTTGTGATTGCTGGCATAATGAATTTTCTGACTATTGTGGTTTTTGTAGATTATTTGGTAAAATCTGATGGCTTTTCTTCTGCTGATTGGTTTGCGTTTACAACTTATGATTGGGCTTGTATCCTTTATTTTATTTTCACATATGAGGGGCTGAACCTTTCTAATCGATTTAAAGGTATTTATTGGGATCCTAATGTGATGTGTGTGTATATCATAATAGCTCTAACTGCAAAAATAATATTACTTAATGAGGGTAGACTGTCTGCTAGAATCAAAATAATGTATCAAATATTCATTTTAATGGATGTTCTTTTGATATTTTCGTCTATTTCAAGAGCAGGTATGCTGGCATTTGGGACTGTCGTATTGATATGGACATATGTGAAGTCAAAAAAAATATTCTTATTGTTTGTCACTTCTCTATGCGTGTTGATGGGGTATATGTATAATCTTTCACAGAAGATTGTGTGGAGTATGGACTTGAGTCCTATAGAGGTCTTGAGTTATAGGATATTTGTTTCATCGGAGTTGGAAATGGAAGATCCTGTGGATGGTAGTAGAAGCGATAGAATGCACCGAAGATCCGCCCCTACAAGACTAACAATTACTATGCGATTTTGATGAAGGGAGGCATGACCCATGATCCCGTTTTGGAAAAAGACCGGTAAGCACAGCAAGCCGCAGTCTGCGCAGAAGCGCAGGCAGAACGCAAAGCCTGCTGTGCCCCGGACCGCCCAGCAGTCCATCCCCATGCAGCGGATGTTTGAGGATGGCACCTGCCGGGTGAAGCCCAACTACTACACCCGCACCATCCAGTATCAGGACATCAATTATCAGCTTGCCCAGCAGGAGGACAAGACCGCGATTTTTGAGGAATGGTGCAGTTTTCTGAACTTCTTTGACAGCTCCATCAAATTTGAGCTATCCTTTGTGAACATGGCAACCGACAGCACCGAGTTTGAAAAGAGCATCCGTATCCCGTACCAGCGGGATGGTTTTGACGATGTGCGCGCCGAGTATTCCCAGATGCTGCGCCAGCAGCTTGCCAAGGGCAATAATGGTCTGACCAAGACCAAATTCATCACCTTTGGCGTGGAGGGTGAAAGCATGGTGCAGGTCAAGCCCCGGCTTGACCACATCCAGAACGATTTGCTCAACAACTTCCACCGGCTGGGTGTGCAGGCAAAGCCCCTGAACGGTGTCCAGCGGCTGAAACTCATGCACGATATGTTCAACATGGACGGTGCATCCAAGTTCCACTTTGACTGGAAGGACCTCGTGAAAAGCGGCCTTTCCGTGAAGGATGCTATTCTTTCGGCCGACAGTTACTGGCTGCCGAAAGGGGAGAGCATCAATGGGCTCTCTTCTCCGGCTATTACCGGGGATACGACAGGAAACAGCCTGTATCTGGCTGGCATTGTGAATGAAAATGGAAAAAATCAGTTGAAAATATATTCTTTGGAGGCTTCCGACAGCAGCTGGAAAGTAATGCAGGCTGCAGCAGATGTTGGCTGGGGATCCCAGGTGGATATTCTGAGTGTGGCTGGCAAGGTCTATGTGGCTTATACGGATGCTTCGGGTTATCTGCGTGTGCTGCAGGTCTCTGCAGAAAATGTGCAGCAGATATACCGCTCTCAGACAGCAATCTATCCTCTGAGAATGGAATTGCTGTATGAGCAGGACAGCCTGTGGATAAGCTATGCAGCAAAAAATACGTTAGAGCTGATAAATGTATGGCAGCCGGATGGTTTACTTCCGCCATTGACAGTGTCGGGGACCAACATCTCCGGAACTAAACATTTCTTTTATGACAATAAGTGGTATGCGGTTTATTGTGACTATTTTGCACAGGGAACAGATGGTAATGGTTGTATTGCTGTGCTGCAGGATGGATACTGGCAGAAGCTTTATACGATGGACCGACTCGGAAAAGTCAGCTCTGTCGATGCATGTGTAGCAGGTGGCAAATTATATCTGGCAGCAGCGAACAATAGCAATGCCGCGACAGCAATGCTTACATATGATGGGCAGCAATGGAATGAAAATATACTGACGGATATTCAGAGCAGGGATGTTGTAAGACTTGTGGTAAAGGACCGGATACCATATGTCTTCAGGACGTCAGGAAATGAGAAGACACTGCAGGCAGCATATCTGAAGGATGACAGCTGGCAGAAGCTTGCGTCCACTATAGGGACAGATATCAATGGCTTTGACATTTTTTGCGGAGACAATACGTTGTATGCTGTCGGAGCTACAACCAATGGTATTGCTTCTGTGAAGACAATGAAGACGGTGGAAGGAATCCCGGATCCGCCTGTGACAGAGCCTGAAGTGGGAAATGGTAATGTTGTCCTGGCTCTTCCGGCAGGTTATGACAGTAGTGCTAAGATTTATATTGATGGAGTGGAGGCTGCCAGCACAGCATGGCAGAATGACGAATCCAGGCGGCTGGTGGCAATAAGCAGCATTGCCCAGCCGGGAACAACGGCAAAGACCGCAGCCGCATATCAATATAATGCATCCGGTATCCCTACAGGCATGTATGTCTGGAGACTTTCCTATAACGGAAGCTGTTATACGGCAACAGCAATTCCGGAGTTCGAGAATCTGTTTTCCTATCATGGATTTTCCGTTCGTTATATGGGAAATACCGGTTTGCGGTGCACCTTTGGCATAGATACGTCGAAAAAAACACATTTGATCAGTGCTTCCGGATTGGGAGGGTATCGGATCACGGAGATGGGAACGCTGATCATGCGGCCGGATCTTCATGCAGATAATCCAATGGTTTACGGAAGTAATAAGGTAGCCGGTGGAAGAACATACTGGGTAGAGAATGGTAAGGTAAATAACCGGGTGATCCGTAAAGTGAATGGAAGAGACTATTTTGCAAACGTTCTGATAAGGCGTCCGGAGAATCGTTACAATACAGCATATATTTTCAGACCTTATGCAGTAATGGACAATAATGGAGAGAACATAGTGATCTATGGACCGGAGATGTCCAGAAGTATGTATACCGTCTGTAAGCAGATTCTGGCCCGGGGAGATTTCAAGCCCGGAACGTCAGGATATCAGTTCCTCAAAAATATTGTAGATACTGTGGAAAAGCAGTAAGTCATGGACAAAAGGAGTTATACCAGATGAAAAGTAAGAGAAATACAGTATGGATCGTTCTTACCTGTATGTTGGCGGTGCTTGTATTTGTACTATCGGCAGCATTATATGGTTCCTGGAAGATAACAGAAGCTCTGCAAACTCAGCTCGCTGAAATGCAGAATGGAGTGTTCGCGGTGGAAGTGGTTCAGGGACAACAGGAGACTGCTACAGCGGGAGATGTTCAGACAGTGCGTGTCATGAATGGAATATTACAGCAACAGGATACAGACGGTCAGTGGGTGGACGTGGCTCCGGTAGAGGAGCTGGCTCAGGCAGATCCGATATTGGCAGGGAGAAATAAAATGCAGGAACTGATCGCACAGAATAAAGAAGCTGTACAAAATGGAACCATCAGTGCGGAGCAGATTTCACCGCTTCTTGCAAAACAGAGCTCTATAGAGGAAATGGCATTGGAATTCGCATCTCAGGTGCAGAGCGCAGCTGAAAAAAAAGCAGCACAGACGGCAAAAACGACCACGAAAAAGGCAGCCGCGATTACCCCGGCAGCAACTCCGGCTACCCCTGCGGCAACTCCGGTGCCTACACAACAGCCGACGATGAATAACGATAATGGTAGCAGCTCGGGAGGTGGCAGTGGTTCTGGCGGAGGATCCGGAGACAGCGGTAGCTCGGGAGGCAGTTCAGACAGTGGTTCCGGAGACAGCGGCAGCTCGGGAGGCGGTTCAGACAGTGGCTCCGGAGATAGCGGCAGTTCGGGAGGCGGTTCAGACAGTGGCTCCACTGACAGCGGAGACGGCGAAGATGTAGGATGGACAGACGAAATACTGTAAAGAGATTGAAACTGTGATGCAGTTATATATAATCCGGTTGAGGAATTCCATTCTCCATGTTATAATGTTCCCGTTATCTATACGAATTTTAAATACAAGAAACAATAAACGGTAGAGAGGAAAAAGGGAGAATGGAAGAACGAGAAATTGATTTATTGGATATGATTGCCGACATTCTGTCTCATTGGAAGGGCATACTGGTAGCGCTGCTGATCGGTGCAGTCCTGATGGGAGGGCTCAGTTACGTAAAGTCATATCGTAGTGTACAAAATGAGCAGACAGCAGAAGAAACAACTGTTTTGGATAGAGAGGCAGTAGATACACAGCTGGAACAATTGGAGACTGTTTTGAAGGAAGGCGATAAGACCACAGTTTTAACAACGGTTGATGATGAACGTGAATATTTATATAAAGATAAATATGCGCAGGAGTCCGTTTACATGCAGCTGGATCCGTTGAATGTCGCACAGACGGAACTGGTATATGGGATTCAGGCGGAAGACGCCGGTCAGGCACAACGACTGGGAGCAATCTATAAAAATGTGCTTGATAATGTAGGATTGTATGACTGGGTAGAGCAACAGACAGGAATTGCAGCAGCATATGTCGGAGAACTCATCTCGGTAGACACAAATTTGGAAATTTCTCTTGGAAACGGGGATAAGACCGTTGCTCTGGGAAGCGATACGATTAAGGTAACCTTGATTCAGGCGGATGAGGCTTCCTGTGAACAGCTTGCAAATGCGGTAAAGGATTATGTAGAACAGCAACAGAAAAATCTGCTGACAAAAGTTGGGGATCATACACTGGTATTGTTAGCTGAGACCTCAGGCGTGAGTATGGATACGGATGTAATGGAGGATCAGATCAGCTGTGGAGATCAGATTAGCGATCTCAGATCAAGGATCGCATCTGCAAAAGCCGGATTTACGACAGAACAGCAGCAGTATTATGATCTGCTGACATGGAAAGAGATCGAAGATGCAGAAATTGATCAAAAGGATACTGTTGAGGAACAGCCGGTACTGGACAGTCCTTCTGTAAGCAAGAAATATGTCCTGTTAGGTGCAGTATTATTTGCATTTGTTTATGCGGGGATATTATTCCTGATGTACATTTTTAATACGAAGATCCGCGTATCTGATGAATTGCAGAGTTTATATCACATTCCCCAGATTGGTGTGGTGGTAAAGGATTCTAAGAAGAAGTTTATCCTGGATAAGTGGGTGGATGACCTTCGCCATTACGGTAAGCGGAAGTTCGACGCCGAGCAGTCTATGGAACTGGCATTTGCTGCAGTGAAGATTGCAGCAATGAAAAGCAAGCTGAGTAATGTGTGCCTGATGGGGTGCAACCTGAGTGCCGGAGCAGGTAAGGTCTGTGAGAGCCTTAAGGCAGCGTTGGAGAAAGAAGGTATTCAGGTCACTGTATTGGATAATGTGTTATATAATGCAGAGTCCATGGAGAAGATAGATGCCGTAACAGGTGTGGTATTGGTAGAAAAGGCTGGATCCACATTGTATAATGAGATCGCAAATGAACTGGCATTGTTGAAGAGACAGGATATTGCAGTTTTGGGTGGAATTATTGTCGAGTAGGGTACGTTAAGTAATGAGATGATAGTAGCCAAAGTCCTTTAAAAGGACTTTGGCTATTTTTGTATGTTTGCCACGGGCGGGCTCTTAAGTGTGGAAGGGAAACACTTAAGAGTAAGTACCTTTTCAAGCAAGATATACATAGCCTGATCGGTAAATCAGCATAAAATTTTGGAGTCTGCCGGACAATCGTCAAGGTTTACAAGCACTGATGCCTCATCGTCTTGGATAACATGGTACTCATACAGTTTCCAGTGGAGATAATCATTCGAATCAGAAGGAATTTACCAACGGTTTTCAGATGATTTCCTGTGTGTTTGATGGTCATGGAGGAAGGAGAGAATGTTATGGAATGTTTCCACCAAAATACTTCGATATATCGAAATAACATAAGCAAGAAATGTATGATATTATGTGATTAAGACAATACATATTTGACAGCATAAGATGTGCATCTAGGGTTAATAGAAACAGTTCTTTGTGTTATGACAGGTCCGACAGGATAAATTAAGAAAAACAAATAAGGATCTAAAGAAAATTACAGTGAAAAGAATTAAAAATACAAATGTAAGGTGGGGAAGCACATGGATGTTACTAGAAATACTATAGTTTTTAAAATTAGTGTGGATACAGCGGAAAGCTGTGGAAAACTGGCAAATTTTATTTATAAAAGAGAAAACCATTTGGATATGGATCATGAAGAAATAGATATCGTCATATATAAATACTATATGAAAGAAACATATAGCGATAGAATTTCCGACAAATGGATACGAAAGATATATAATGATGCAAAGTTCATAAATATTAGGCAACCAGAAAATATTAAGAAAGTCACATCCGTTTTCGATGTGGTTTATTGTGTTGTCATTGATCCGACGATGGATATTGTAGACATTTCTAATATATTTTTAATCAAACATTTTTACAGTAAGCTTAATATATTGCTTCTTTTTGAAAAATGTAGTGATGATAATTATTTTAGGACCTCACAATTTTTGACTTCGGTGAATGAAAAATACCCACATTTTTATGAGGATTGTTTCTTTGATTGTAGAGGTCACATACAGAGAGCACAGAAAAATGACGTACAATTTTCAAGGAAGTTTGTTCCGCTACAGATTATTGACAAGAAAAATTTGCAACGATTGTCGCAAAAGGTGAACGATATATTGGAGTATGACCAAATAGTTAATATTATTTCAGGGGGAAAAGGTATAGATGATGTAAAAGAAGAATTTATTATTGTAGCTGCGAAATTATTAAGGGGATGTACAAGGATACCTTCAACAGATCAAATAGAAACAGTGGTTAGTCTGGTTGAAAACCTGGATGTATTATCATTTTTAATGCTTTGTTGTACTATCAGCAGTAAAGACCAAAAAAGTAGTTTTGAAAAAACAATATTACAAAAATATATATATGAAATCCAACAATATGCAGGAGCGGTTCGACAACTTGCAGAAAACGTAGTATATCATTCCAAAATGAGTTATGGAACGCTTACCATACGTATACATGCGGCAGATTCCGATTATATGAAAAATCAATATGGGATTGAGGAGAAAGGGAAAGAGTCTTATTTAGAAATTGCGGTAAGCGATTTCTGTGGGGATGAATTACGTGAAAATATTGCACAAAATTTTGTGAGAAATATTAAAGACGAAAAAATGAAGGAGAAATTTAAGGATTTGTGCCCGGCGTCTTTCTTTGTGCATGAAAAAGGCATTAGCGTAGAAAATGCATGGAATACTTTTTATGAAGAACCGGAAAATATTGGAAAACATTTTGGATTAAAAATATTTCAAAATATTGTCACTACGTTTGAAGGACATTTTGGAGCAGAAAGTCATACAGACTATATTAACAGGAGAGGAGACTGTTATTACTCATATAATGGAAATGAAAAAAGATACTGTATGCCTGGAACACAGTATCGTATTGCCGTACCTTTGATGCGTTTTCGAAATGTTATTGCAAAACAAGATACAAGCCTTGACAGTGGACTCGGTATAGGGCAATCAATTTGTCATATACTGAATTATACAACGAAACAAAAGAGTATTGTTTGGAAAAGAGATGTATCTGAGACTCAAGAAGAGAAAAATAGGCAGATTCAGGAATTGTCAAAAAAATTCAAAGACCTGGCATCTGAAGAGAATAATTGTGATATTCTATACTTACCAATGGATAATGTGGTCAATGGTGAAATATTCGCAAAGGCTTTAGTAATTGCCTTGTATTCTATAAAAAGAAAGCTGACAATAGTATTATATCAGTGTACAGAAAATCAAAAACATGATATTTATAATACACTAAAGGTCTTTTTTTGCAATACGGCGATTGAATCCATGTTTGAAAATAGAAAGAATCAAATTGTTTTGTATTCAACGGATTATAGCGAGACGGTAATAGATCTGGAGAGTGCGCATCATACAGACAATATCAATGCATATATATCATATATGAAATGTATTAATATGGACCAATATTATTTAAGGAAAGGAAATGAAGAATTAGATATCGAGGAAGGATCAAAAGGCTATATTCCCTGTGATATTTTGCAGGAAGTAGAGATAGACAACAAGTGTCAGACGCTGTTCGAACATTATACAGAGTCTATTCTTAAAAAAAATATTCAGGAAAAAGAGTTTGGATGCAAATTGGAACATACACATATGAGATTAGGGTCGACAATCCATATTGGAGACTTTTACGAAGCGGAAATATTATTTGGGAACAAATTGTTTGTTTCAAGATTTGCAGTTCTTTTGGTTAAGGATATGCGCTCTTTACTTGACAACGTCTCAAAAGTGACCCTATATGGATATGGAACTTATTCTGAAACAGTGCTTGTCCAAATGGTCGAGATGATTCAAAGCTATTATAATAATAGAATTGATGTAGACTATATTATTTTAGAGCGCGAAGAGGAGAGACGTGGTTTTCTGCATAAAGACCGAATCCGTTATAACCAAATGTTTGAATCAAAACAAGAGAGAGTGGAGTATTTTAAGAACCGAAAAATTGTAACGGTCGTTTTGATAAATTCTACATTAAAAACACACATCCGGTTAATCAAATTATTCCAAGATGAAAATGATATGCAGGCAGTTGAAAACTGGTTGCTTAAAAACTATGCAGTTTTATTGGTGGGAAGTGAAAACCGGTATTGGAAACTATCCAAGGGAAAAACAGTAGAACTTAGTATAGAAGAGATAAAACCTGATCCACGGTATTTTATACAGCTGCCGGTTGAATATCAGGAGCCGAGAGAATGTGAATTTTGTTTCCCTGGGAATCCAATAGCAGAAATTCCGCTGATTGAAGTAAATGCAGCTTCGACAATTCCCAATCAGGCATTTGGAATCAGAGATTTAAAAAAGAAAAAGCCGGGAAAAATAAAATATGATGATATTAAGAAAACAGAAAATAAATTGAAGTGCCTTAAGGGGCAGTTCATTTATAACCATGTCCAAAGAAATGAAAATCATTTTCTCTATTACTTTAAGACAGAGGATATATGGATTCGGGAAAAAGAGAACATCAGAAGTTCGCTGGAAGAATGGAAAGATTCCCGAAAAGAGGACAGAAAAAACCAGTATCATATTATTGTGTCTCCCATGCACTATAGCAATGCTGGATTTATAGAGCTGGTCAATGATACGGTGTTTAATGGCAATGCCATATTACTTCGAATTGATTTTGATAAAGAATATCGTTGTAACGCTTACACTAAATTTTCATATCTGCGTAATTACATCCGACAACTGCGTGAAATGAACATACAGGGATCGATTTGTGTGCACTACGTTGACGATGTAATTATCAGTGGCAGAACATTCCACAGAGCTAAGAGCCTGGTGGAGACTGTTTTGAAGGAAGAGGGAATTTTTGAAGAAAAAGTTAATATAGATATATTTGATAAAGTGTTTGTTCTTATAGATCGTAATTCCCCGGACAGTCGGAAACAGTATGTGAAAGATGTAGAGGATTTTTATTCATTTATTGACGTAAATATTTCGTCACTGAGAAACTACGGAGATTCGTGTGTGTTCTGTAATCTTGAAAAAGAATCTTTGCTATTGTACGATACGGCAGCGACGGAACTTATGGCAAAATATTGGGAAAGAACATCTGAAAAATTTCGTCTTTATGGATTAGAAGAGTACAATGATGAGCATAATAAAGAACAGAGGAAAAGAGCAGATATAGACAGAGCTTTCCGAAGATTGTTCTGTACGCATATGGCACAGTGCTTGTTGAAAGAAGATGCTTATCAGAATGATACTGAAAAAGCAATTTGCCTGATATTAGACCTGCTCAATACGGATTATATAAATCGAAAAGCGGAGTGTCAGAACGAACGGAAAGGAAGTGGAGAGGAAAAAGTAGAATTTGAATATTTTTTGTCTTATCTAAAGTGTATTTCACGCCCCTTTTTAGTATTCCGAAAAGCTATAAAGGAGGCTATTTTTGATGTTTTATTGTTACTGTTGGATGCAGTAGTCAAACATGAGAACATTAGCAACTTATTAAAAGATAAAATAGTCGGAAAAGATTATCTTGAAAAAGCCGTAGTAAAAAAGAGATTTAAAGAACTTGACGATAATATTTTGAATGATCAGAATTTGGATAAAAGGGATAAGCAGGAATTAGTCAAATTGTTAATGAAGCAATTGACGGAACTTAAAAGTAATTATATTATCCGTAAGGAGAACATGGATGCCATATATGCATTTATGAAGGGGAGAAATGAAAGACAATTCCAAATCTACTACATGACATTGATAAATCGACTGGTAGGAGCCAGTTCAGACACGAATAAGAGCGTTTGGCTGGAAAAGATGATAATGGAGTCCTCCTTTAAGGTTGTTCCACCGGAATTTCAAGAATGGATAGTTATTGAAAATACAAGGGCATTTCGTGATGGAATAGAGAAATTGTATATCATGTGGAATACTTCTCAGAACTTTCAAGACTTGTCAAATGACAGGATTAAATATTTGGGACAAAAATATGATTACTATAGAGCAACAACAATGTTTATAAATTTCCTAAACAGAAATGAAGAGGAATTTAAGAAATATGAGAGTCTTATAAAGGTAGACAGGGAAAGCGAAACAGCTTGTCAGACAGACAAAAAAATAGAACGTTTTATTGAGAGCCTGCCAATTCTCCCTACACTTAATCCGAGGAGCTATACGAAAGCTTTAAGAAGAAGTAATAATAATTTAGTTGCTGTTTTAAGAAGGACACAAACAGTAATACAGGAGGAAATGAATTCACCTGAACAAAACGCAGAAGAAATGCCACAGGTGGAAGCATTACAGCGGATCATCAAGAATGAGGCAGATGCGTACCAATACGCCAATTTCTATAAGATTTTGGATGACTTAGGGTATATAAATGGGGACTTGGTAAATCAAGAAGGCGTGGATATGCTTATTTGCTGCACGAAAGTTCTGCATTTATGCCGGAACAAAGATCTGCAAATTCTGGAAAAGGTAAAAGAATTAGCAGTATTGTTTCGGATAATACTTAAAGCATCCAAGGTACAATTTATCGTAGAAAATGAAAGTAATCGATATTTGGACCGCTGGAAGGATGATGTTGTAGACGAGTTTAATAAACTTGTTGCTGGTTGGAACCAGAAACTTGATCAACATGTAAAAGAAATCGATAAAGAAAAGGTCAATCATTACATGGTATTGATTGAGAAAACAGGAAACAGTGATTGTAATATCGACATATCAGAAGATACAGAGAAATTACTGAACAGTTTAGAAAAGCAAGGAGAACTCGACAACAATTATATTATAGATAATGAGAAAGGAATTGTGCTATGGAGAATAAAGAGTCAGCAGAGAACTATTTGGATTAATATTGAAAAGCTAGAATGGATGTTGGAAGATCGATTGCGAATTGCACGTGACATGAGAAAGGTAATGATATTTTATCAAGAATTACGAAGAGAAATATTTAATACAGAAAATGATTACTTCATGGATGAAATATCAAATGCCCAAAGAAAACTTAATATTTATAATAGTAACAAAGTATTTACACATACGAAAGAATATCCACAGATAATCCAGTACAATCAGGTAAAAAATTATTTTGAGAATATAAATCAGAAGCAAGGTGATTGGAAAATTTATCCGCATTATCTCTTGAATTTGTTGGCGGATCTTAGCGTCAGCAGGTACTATCGAAGAGGGTTAAAGGAACCATTATATGACGAATTGGATATGAACAGTCTGGCTCAATGGAAAGATATAGGCGAATTATTAAGAAACCAAAGAAGCTTCATTTATGAGGCAGAACCGGGGGAGAGAGTAAATGTGCGGTTAGAAGTTGACTCGGAAATTAAGGGCGAGGATCGCATTTTATGTCGAGGAAATAATCCCGATGCAATAAGGGAGTTTACACTTCTTCTATATGCTTTGATCTTAAATGCAGCGGAAAAAGGCCGTGGGGTTAGGATAAGTCGCGGAGAATCGACAAAAGAATGTGTACACGGAGTGGAAATTAGTGTTATAGTGAACTTGAAGAGAGAAGGAAAATACCTGATTATTCAGAATGAGAGCACGCAAAATGTAAATTTTGACGAAATCAAAAGAAAATTAAAAAGGGTGCCGGAATCTTCAGAGGATGGAATCTCATTGTGGAGTGCAAAAGTCTATATCCAAAGATGCAGCAGTGCTGCGGCGATAACTATGATCAATGAAGCTAGGGAAAAGTTTTTATCGAATCAGGGAACGAAGCAGGAACTGGAATCATTGAAGGCGAAAGTAATCGCCTATTTAGACGAGGAAGACAGTATAAAAATAGACGGTAATGAGATTAATGGGAAATTTTTCTTTACAGTTGGGTTGCCAATCTTTCTAGATGCAGAGAATAATGAGGAATAGATAAGGAGAAAAGAATGAATAAAATAGCTATAGTTGAAGACCGGTTGAAAAATGCAGTGCTTATCGCAAGACAATTACAAGATTGGCTTATACGAGAAAACCTAGACAATGTGATTGAATTGAAGAAAGTTTTGTTGTTTAGTGTATCTGAAGAAGCATTTAGAACAGAGTTGGAAAAATTTGTGACTGAGGTTGAGGAGTTAGATCTTGATGTTGAACGAACACATTTATGGGATTTTGATGATAAATTAGATGAATTCATGGATGATGTTGAGAAAAAAAATTTTTTGCTGATTGATTTTTTGCTTTCTGAAGATGGGTCTGAAGGTGTGCCTCAGTACAGGGTGAATATACGCTATGCCAGAAGACAAAATGGGGAGAGGAAAAAAAGACTGTTTTTCTATACGCTATCAGGACTAGAAAATTTTAATCTTTTATGTCAACTAGTGGGAGAGGAACAGGTACTTCCTTCAAAATATGAGAATGGAGAACCCCCATGTTTGGATTTGCAAAACATTGATAATTTTCGAGATGCAATTCAAGAGATAATAAATAATGAATAATATGAGGTAATATATGAAATTATATTATTATACGTCAACAGATACAATGAGATATATTTTAGGTAGCGGAGACATTTATGCTACCAATATCAGATATATGAATGATTCGGAAGAATATACGAATGGTCTTAATGAAATAAAATTATTGATGCTTGATAAGAAAATGGTACAAGCGTGGATTACTAAAAGAGGACGTAATGATGTTAAAATCAGTGATATGAAAAAGATATTTACAGATAAGAATCTCAAAAAGAATAGGGAAAATAGAGAGTTTTATTCCATATCATTTTGCGAGAAAAACGATTTACTAAGCCAATGGGCGATTTATGCAAAAGAGGCAGGGGTTAGTATTCAGATGGACTTTGAAGAGGGAAAAAAGTATAATTTTTCAACGCAAAGTTGCAATGGAGACGAAGAGAAGAAGGCGCGGTGGAGTCTCAAACCAGAGGCTGTACATTATTTTACAAAGAAATCCATGGAAAAGAGGGCATATAACGTAGAAGCCGATGCGATTTTAGACCAGTTATATGGAGAAGAAAATGTCGATTTGGCAGAAGATATAAATGACCGGTGGCAATATGCAAGTGTATATGTAAAGCGTTATGATTTTTACCAGGAAGCAGAGAGACGGATAGTATTTCAGCCGAAAAAGAGCGTGGATGCACCTAAGATCATGTATCGTCAGGATAAAAATGTATTAAAACCGTACTTGGATATTGAGTGTGAGAACGGATGGCCTATTCAGGAAATTATGGTAGGTCCCGGTTTTAATCAAAATGTTGTGTACGATAGTGTAGTACATTTTTTAAACAATGCAAAGGTAAAAAACGGTATGAAGGTACCGGATGATTACATAAAGAAGATACAAAATTATTTTCATTCGTTTGATTTGGAATTGCAGAAACTCCCTCGTTATAAGCAGCTTAAGGATGCGCTTGATCATGGCTATGGAATTAGGGAAATGGACTTATATGGAACCCAGAGAATATTGGGCAATCAGGTACAATCCTTATGCAATGAAATCTGCAACAGCAAAGAAATAAAAAGAAAAACAAAAGAATATATAAAGAATAATTACTTTAGTAAATGTGGAATTATTGTATTAAAGTCCAGCATACCATATATTTTCTAAGTTTACAAAGAAGCGTATAAGGCAATAGAAATGGACTCTTTTAAGAATTCTGGTTTTAAAGTTTATGTAAACTTCCAAGCTGATGTGAAAAATACTCAGTTTGGAGTTTTCACGGTAAGAAGAAAAGATATTCACCTAAAAGCCGATTACCCAAAAGAGAATTATTTCGCATTATAATTCATGTTTGAGCGGGTAATAGAATCTGAAAATGTCGTTGAAATGCAAGGAAAAAGATCTCTCAGCCAGTATGGGAGACAGACGGTTTATACAGGAACGCTTGGAGATTTTAGATCATAAGTTGCTCGATTGCGGGATGTGGCATACCTACCACCTTGTTTCTTATAAGGTTATTATGTAGGAAAGCCAGAAAAAGTGAATCTGAGGGGAAAAAGCCATTTACTGACGAGAGTGTGAACTGTAACCGCCTCACGTCTCACGAGAATATGCGTAACAATTGCGTTTTTCCATATAATATGTTATGATGATTAAGAATTTTGAGTTTTGAAAGTGAGGACATTATGTTATTAGATAATAAATCCATTTTGATCACAGGTGGTACCGGCAGTTTTGGTAAAGCATTTACCAAGTATGTGTTGGACAATTACAATCCCAAGAAGATTATCATTTATTCCCGTGATGAGTTCAAGCAGTTCATTATGCAGAATGAATTCAAGCAGTATGCTGATAAGCTTCGTTTCTTCATTGGCGATGTAAGAGACAAGGAACGTCTGACCAGAGCGTTCGAAGGTGTTGATTATGTTATTCATGCTGCGGCTTTGAAGCAGGTTCCCGCTTGCGAGTACAATCCCGCTGAGGCAATCAAGACCAACATCCATGGGGCACAGAATGTCATTGATGCAGCACTGGATACCGGTGTCAAAAAAGTGGTAGCCCTGTCTACGGACAAGGCTGTTAATCCGGTGAACCTGTATGGTGGAACCAAACTGGTATCTGACAAACTGTTCATTGCAGCCAATGCTTATGCAGGAAGCAAGGACATCTGCTTCTCCATCGTTCGCTATGGTAATGTAGCCGGAAGCCGTGGATCTGTTATTCCGTTCTTCCATAATATTATCAAGAACGGAGGTACTGAACTCCCTATCACCGACTATCGTATGACCCGTTTCTGGATCAGCCTGCAGCAGGGTGTGGAACTGGTGATTAAAGCACTGGAAGAGTCCAAGGGCGGTGAGACTTTCATCTCCAAGATTCCTTCCTTCAAGATCACGGATCTGGCACAGGCAATGCTTCCCGGTTGTGAGATGCCTGAAGTTGGAATTCGCGAAGGCGAGAAGTTACATGAAATTATGGTAACTGTGGAAGATTCCCTAAATACTTATGAATATGACAAACATTTTATCGTATATCCCCAGATGGTATGGAGCGAGTCCAGACGTGCTGTTCCTACCGGCAAGAGAGTTACTGAAGGATTTTCCTACAGTTCCGGTAATAATACGGAATGGTTGACTGTGGAACAGATCCGGGAATTATTAAAGACTATTGAGTTAGAGAAATAAATTTTAAAAGATCTGCCTGTATAAGCAGATATTTTCAGACTGTTGGAGTCTGTGAAAGTTTTTCTGTAAATAAGTATTAGCTAATAGGTCTTCTATGATAAAATCTAAATCATAGGAGGCCTATTATTATGGCAAGAGAAAAGAAACCTGTTCACAAAGTACAAATGACTGAAGGAAAACGGAATATCATTCATCAGCTTTTGGACGAATACGATATCCAGTCTGCTGAAGATATTCAGGAAGCTCTCAAGGATCTCCTGGGTGGCACAATCAAAGAAATGATGGAAGCCGAAATGGATGATCACCTTGGATATGAAAAATCCCGGCGTTCCGATAGTGATGATTACCGGAATGGTTACAAAACCAAACGTGTCAACAGCAGTTATGGCACTATGGAGATTGAGGTGCCACAGGATCGCAGATCCTCTTTTGAGCCTAAGGTTGTTCAAAAGCGTCAGAAAGATATTTTCGACGTGACAGACAAGCTGTTGCCTCAGATTGAAGACTGGCAGAACCGCCCTCTGGATGAAATCTATCCGATCGTCTACATTGATGCAATCCATTATTCTGTACGTGATAAAAGGGTGATTCGGAAACTTGCTGCATATGTCATTCTTGGTATCAATACAGAAGGAAAAAAGGAAGTACTTTCCATCAATGTAGGCGATACTTAATAGTGCTTCGATTTATCGAAATGGCGTAAATTTAAATCTAAGAGAAAATATTTGAATTTTTTAAGGATAGCTATTTAGTGTTATAAGGTAAAGAGAAAGAATTCGATAAATTGAGATAACGTTCTCAAGAAGCATGTGATATTATTAAATACAAGAAACCGCCTATTAAGTGTCATAGCGTAAAAAGTGCATTAAACAATTAGGGATGGGAGAAAAATATGGACTCACCTATTTTAAGTAATATTTTGAAAATTATTTCTTTAATAATTGGCGTTATTGGGATAATTATTTCGTTACAAATTAAAAGCAGAGTAGATAATAAAGATGCTCTCTTTAAAACTTTGATTAGACGAACGAAACAATCTATACTGAATTGGAAAAGCTTATCTCAACTGGCAGAGAACTAAAGCGGATATAGGAGAATAAAGAGAACGTGGATATAGAAGCAATGGGAATAGAATTTGTGAAAATGATTATTCCTGAGATTATATTAGCTGTATTGCCACTACCGCTAAAATTTTTAAAAAATAGAAATCTGTGGTTTGCAAAGCTCAGGGATTGGAAAAATCGGAAGCTAATAGAGGATATAGTGGTTGGAAGAATAAGGCATGAATCAGATGTAAAATTTTGGACCAATACAAAGTATTATTGGTTTCAGCTGATATTTATCCATATTATATTTTCGATACTATTGCTTTTTTGTTGGCTGGGAGCGTTTGTAGTCAGATTACAAATGCAAAATGTAATACAGAGTACTATATCGCGTTCGGATTGGATAATAATTTGGACGATATTGTTAGGAAACATAGTTTTGTCAGCGGTGGTGGCTTCACAGAAAAAATTTAAATGGTATATAGGTGCAGTGATAATAACAGTTTATGTTTTTTTACAGATGGTCTATTTTACTATGGATTTAAACTCTTTTCTAATAGTAGTAAGTATTGCTGTATTTATGGTAACCGTGGCACTACAATCCTTTCTGGAAAATAATATATTCATGGAATGTTATAAAAATGGTTACATTAAAATTAGTAAATTCATCAGATGTATCGGTATAATGTTCATAATAGTTATATGTTTGGAAAAACAGGAATGGTTAACATATTGTATATATTTATGGATGTTTATGACTACTATGGAATATATGATAATGATATTGGGGGATCAAAGAGATCTGGTAGAAGTAACGATATGTTTTAAGGACCATAGTGCAAAAACAGGTGAAGCTATTGCAACATGCCATGATGGGAGATTATTGTATATATCAGAGGAGGGTGTTCATAAATTTGAAGATATACAAAATGTCCGATATATTCATTATGAATTTATAAATTCTGGCAAGAAAATCTTTTTATGGAATAAGGTATATTGTGTATTAAAGGATGGACAGGTGCGAGACTATGACTGGTATTCGTGTCGTAGAGGAGACTGGATGATGTTTGGAAAGGCAGAGGATAATAAAAGAATGATAGATATTTTCCCAATATCTCGAATCAAAGAATTTGTGAATACAGATATGTGTATTGCGGGACAGAAGGAACCTGGCAAATTATCAGATCCCCTCTGCAAAGAAGATATATAACATTATTGAACAATAGGCAATTGATTGAAACAGGGCAAAGCAGAAGTTAGTTGTGCAATTCTTTTTCTGAAGCGTGGCAGT
>OHAJ01001324.1_pt1 | contig 18252 bp, 13 predicted proteins | sample 1577101 | NCBI WGS metagenome assembly OHAJ01 (sample SAMEA3541531, study PRJEB24748) | human gut metagenome | biome: human gut; feature: human-associated habitat; material: faeces | place: China | collected 2012
ATCAGTACAGCGCAACTGCCGTTGCGGAACTTGTAAAGCGCACGTTCGCGGTCGGAAACGTTTTAAGAAATTAAGAACGGCTCCACTGCGTACCCTGACGGGTATCCTTGATGGTAACGCCCATGTCCGCCAGCACGCCGCGGATGCGGTCCGCCTCGGCAAAGTCCTTGGCCTTCTTGGCCGCTGCACGCTGCGCGATCAGCTCCTCGATCTTGGCGAAGGTATCCTTCTTGTTTTCCTCGATCGCAATGATTGCGGTCTGTACGCCCATGATGTCGGCCAGCATCTTCAGGCCGCCGATGGTCTCTTCCGGACGCTCAAGCAGCAGACGATGGTCGGACGTGATGTACGGCTCACACTCTGCAGCGTTGATGATGACCGTGTCGCACTTGCCGATACCGGACTGGATCTTGACATGGGTCGGGAAGGTTGCACCGCCATGGCCGACAATACCGGCAGAACGGATGCACTCGATACGCTCCTCATTGCTCATGGAAGCGAAGTCGTAGGGATGCACGGACTCGTGCTTGCGGTCCTCGCCATCATTTTCAATTACGATGGACAGAACCTTGCTGCCGTTCGGATGCAGCACCGGGAGCTGCTGCTGCCCGCGCCGTGGGTCGTCGTGCGCAGACTGTGCGAGCTCGCCGCGACCGGAGCATTCTGGCGCATCACGGCCGTGTCCATCGGCCGCGTGCTGCTCGGCGTGCTGGGCGCGGTCGTGCTCGGCGTGGCGCTGGCCGTCGCCTGCACGGCGTCAAAGACAGCCGATGCGCTGCTGTGCCCGCTCATGACGGTCGTCAAGTCCACGCCGGTGGCGTCGTTTGTCGTGCTCGCGCTCATCTGGATCGCGCGCGACTGGCTGCCGGTGTTTATCGCGCTGCTCATGGTGCTGCCCGTCGTGTGGAGCAATGTCTGCACCGGCATCCGCTCGGCCGATCCCGCGCTGCTCGAGCTCGCGCGGGTGTACGGCTGGCCGCGCGGGCGCGTCCTGCGGCGGGTCTATGTGCCGGGCGTGCGGCCGCACTTTCTGGCCGCGCTGCGCTCCGGCCTCGGCTTCGGCTGGAAGGCCGGCATCGCCGCCGAGGTGCTCACCGTGCCGCACAGCGCCATCGGCCGCATGATTTATGAATCGAAACTCTATCTGCAGACCACCGACCTCTTCGCCTGGACGCTCGCGGTCATCCTGCTCAGCGTCGGGCTCGAGCGGCTGGTGCTGCGCGCGCTCACGCCGCGCGGGAAAGGAGGCGGCGGCACATGATCGAGGCGCGTGACCTCACCGTGACGTATGACGGCCGCACCGTCCTGCGGGATGTGACCCTCACTGTGCCCGACGGCGGGCACATCGCGCTCATGGGCCCGTCCGGCTGCGGCAAGACAACGCTGCTGCGCGTACTCGCCGGGCTGCAGGCTCCGAACTCCGGCACCGTGCGCGTGGAGCCCGGGCGCATGGCCTGTGTCTTTCAGGAGCCGCGGCTGCTGCCATGGCGCACGGCGGCGGAAAACGTCAACGCCGTGCTCTCCGACCGGGCGCAGACCATGCCGCAAGCGCTGATATGGCTGGAGCGGCTGGAGCTGGCGGATGCGCGCGATCAGTACCCCGCGGCGCTCTCCGGCGGCATGCAGCAGCGCGTGGCCATCGCGCGGGCACTTGCGTATGACGCGCCGGTGCTGCTGCTCGACGAGCCGTTTCGCGCTCTGGATGCGGCGCTGCGCGCGCGCGTCACCGCGCTGATCGCGGACGCGGCGCGGGAGAAAACCCTCGTGCTCGCCACGCACGATGCATCCGACGCGGACGCGCTCGGCTGCGCGGTGTATGCGTACGCCGAAGGCACGTTCCGCCGCGACGGATGAGGTGGGCTTTGGATGCGCGGCGCATTTCCGGTGCCACTGGAGAAACCCACGACCTTTCCGCCTCATCCGCCCCACGATGTTCGGCACCTTCCCCTCGAGGAGAAGGCATTGCCTTACGGCTTCGCGTCACCTTCCCCTTCTACATAGGCAAAAAAGCAGCCCGGCAGGTTCCTGCCGGGCTGCTCCATCCTTTTGGGGCGTTGGGCCGCCCCGGTTCTCCCCCCTGCTGCACAAGCAATGTACGCAGCAGCACCGGCGCTCGGCCGGATGATCCGGCGGCGGGCATCCAAACCGCTGCCGGGTGATGGCAAAAACTCAGTCGAACTTCGGCTGCTCGAGATAGTCGGTGTACTCGCGCAGGAACTTCTTCTCCTCCGGCTTGAGATCCAGGCCGATCGTGCCGCCCGGGTTCATGTTGTAGTCGGGGTCAAAGTAGTCCTTGAGCACGCGGAACACGCCGTATTCCTTCTCGCCGATGTAGCCTTCGAGCCAGGGCGCGAACATCTTGCCGATGCCGTGGTGGTGGCTCACGGCCGCGCCGGAGCGCTGGATCGCGTCGAGGATCGTGGTGTGGTAGGCCTTGAAGGCATCCTCATCCTGCATGCGGGTGAGGAAGATGAAATACAGGTTCGCGCCCTGCGGATAGCAGTGCGACATATGCGTCGTGACGACGGTGTTCGGCAGCGCGTGGCAGATCTTGCGCACGTCGGCGTGCACCTGCTCCATGTTCGACCAGTTGACCGTGCACTCGAGCGTGTCGGTCGTGATGCCGAAGTCCATGAGCGTGTCGCGCAGATAGGGGTCGTTGAAGCGGCCCTTTTCCCAGCTGCGGGTGACGTAGCCGGTCAGCGGCATGCCGCCGTGTTTGAGCGCAATTTTCGCGATGTTGCGCGCGACGTTGCGGCTGTAGCCCTTCTCGCCGTCGGTAAAGCCGAGGAAGAGGCAGCGCTCCATGTCCTTGTAGCCGAACTTGTCGAGCAGCGGCTGCAGCGGCGTCTCATCGACGTTGTAGAGCTTGAGCATGAGGTTGGTCTCCTCCGGGTCGGACAGGCGGAACACGGACGAGTAGCCGCACTCGCACTGCATCATCTCGCGGGCGGCCTTCATGGCCGCGTCCCACGTCTTGAAGATGTAGGAGAAACGCTTGCGGTTCTGCGGCATCCAGCGGAAGATGCGCAGCGTGACCTCCGTCAGCACGCCGAACGTGCCCTCGGAGCCCATCATGATCTGGTTCAGATTCGGGCCGGTGGCCTCGCGGGAGTAGTGGCTGGTCTGGATGGTGCCGATGGGCGTGGCGTACTTCTGGCTGAGGACGATATCGGCAATGGTTCCGTAATACGTGCTGTTCTGGCCCGCGCCGCGCGTGACCGTCCAGCCGCCGACGCTCGAATACTCGAACGACTGCGGGAAGTGGCCGCAGGTGTACTGCCGCTTGGCGCCGAAGAGCTCCGGCGCGCTCTGGAGCGTCTTTTCCAGATCGGGGCCGGACATACCGGCCTGCACGGTGATGGTCTGGTCGATCTCGTTGAAGCTGATGACCTTGTTGAAGTTGCGGCGCATATCCAGCGAGATGCCGCCCTTGACCGGCTCGACGCCGCGGGTGACGCTGCTGCCGCCGCCGTAGACGTACAGCGGGATGTGGTGCTCGGTGGAGTAGGCCACGATCTGCTCGACCTGCCCGGTCGTCTCGGGGTAAAGCACAACGTCGGGTACGCTGTCAACGCGCTTGTGGCGCAGACGCAGGATATCGTAGGCCGTGAAGCCGTAGGCCACGCTCAGGCGGTCATAGTCCGTGGTGGAGACATTCTGCTCGCCGACGATCTTTTTGAGCGCCTCGATGTGCTCGGGCGCGAGCTGCACCGGGTGGTCGGAGAGGTCGACGGGGTCAAAGCCGATGTCGTCGGAATACGCCTTGAAATCGTCGTCCGTCATTTTGAACGTCTCTTTCATGAGCGTGTACAGAGACTCTTTCGGATATTTGAAGAAGTTCGGATCGCCCCAGCGGAAAATGGAGCGGTAGCTGTCCGCCGGCGCGGGGGTGAGCACCCACTTCGGCTCGAATCCTTTGTACGGTTTGTTGCTCATTGTGCAATCCTCCTCTTGACTTGGATGAGTTTCTGATAGATCGGGCGCAGGCGCGGATAGATCTTGCGGTAGGCCTGCTCGTAAATGTCGTTATAAACCTCATGGTTGCGCTCGTTGGGCTGGAACGTGTCCTTGACGTGGACCATGGCTTTGGCCGCCGCGTCAAAGTCGGCGAACACGCCCTTGGCCACGAACGCGACCATGGACGAGCCGATGGAGCACGCCTCGTGCGTCTGCGAGCGCACGACCGGCAGGCCGAACACGTCCGCCGCGATCTGGCAGACCACGTCGCTCTTCGCGCCGCCGCCGCCGATGCGGATCTCGTGAATGGTCAGGCCCGAGCGGTCCTCCATGATGCGCAGCGCCATGTACAGCTCCAGGCACAGGCCCTCGATGATGGCACGGTAGAAGTGGTAGCGCGTGTGGTAATCCGAAAAGCCGATGACCGCGCCGAGCGAGTCCGGGTGCAGGATGCCGGCCGTCCAGTACGGCTGCAGGAGCAGGCCGTCGCTGCCGGCGGGCAGGTCGCGGATGCGCTGGTCGAGCAGGGCCTCGGGCGCCATGCCCTTTTCCTTGGCGTCGATGGCGTCGGCCGTGCCGAATTCCTTCACGAACCACGACAGCAGCCACAGACCGCGGTAGATCTCGATCTCGGGATTGTAGTGGTCGTTGAGTACGCCGGGATAGGCGGGCAGAAACTGCTGCGGCTCGACGTACTCGGTCGTGCTGAACTGGATGGTGGCCGTCGTGCCCAGCGAGATCGACGCCTTGTCGGAATCGACGACGGCAAGGCCGAGCGTCTCGCAGCCCTTGTCCGAGCCGGTCGAGATCAGCGGCAGGCCGGCGGGGATGCCGGTCAGGGCGCTGACTTCGTCCGTGATCGTGCCGATGACCGTGCCGGAGGGCACGAGGTCGCACAGCTTTTCGTTCGGCACGTCGCAGAAGCAGCGCGTGAGGCTGCCGGGCTTCATCCAGCGGCGGTTTTTGTAGTCGAACGGGATGTGGCCGATCTGGTTCGATGCCGAGTCGATGAGGTTGCCCGTGAGCTTGTAGTTCAGGTACGTGGGCAGCATGACGTATTTGGCGGTTTTGGCCCAGATCTCCGGCTCGTGGCGCATGATCCAGTTGCCGACGGAGGCGGCGTACACCACCTTTGCCGTCGGCTCCATGCCGGCGACCTTGAAGAGCATCATGTTCTTGGCGGGCATGGCGCCGTTCGGGTCGACGGTGCGCTTGTCCAGCCAGAGAATGATGTCGCGCAGTGGCTCGTTGTTCGCGTCCAGACACACGACCGTGTCGCGGATGACGGTGATGGTCATGGCGATCACGTCCGGCAGCAGGGCGTTGCTGCGCGCGCACAGCTCGCGGCAGCATTCGCACAGGCGGTCAAAGTAGAAGTTCGGCTTCTGCTCGGCCCAGCCGGGCTCTTTCGAGAAGTAGGGCTCGGCATACTTGCTCTGCACGACGTCCACGATCCGGCCGTCCGGGTCCACGAGCAGGGCGCGTGCGCTCTGTGTGCCGATGTCGCAGGTCAGCACCAGCGGTTTGCTCAAGATGATTCCCTCCTAAGATTTATTTTTGCTCTCTATACAAAAGATTCATTCGGGTCTGTGCCTGAGGAGACTGCTCGTGGCGATGACGTCCACGCCGAGGCCGAGCACGTCCGGGATCACGACGTCGCCGCGGCCGATGCGCTCTGATACGGTGACGGTTTTCAGCGCGTCCATGACATCGAAGATGCGGTCTTTCGGAATGTCGGCCGACACGCGCACCGGCAGCACCGGCGCGTCCGGGAAGGCCGTGCGCACGGTCGAGCAGATGGTGCGCTTGGGCGCGGTCATCTCCGAGATGGCAAACTCCCGGCCGCGGGGGCAGGTGTTGCCGGTGACGGACCAGCCGTCGCCGTCGCGTTCGATTTTCAAGGTGCAGCCGCGCGGGCAGCCGATACAGGTGAGTTCTTTCATGCCTCTGCCACCTCGATCGTAAAGTGGACATCGCGCGCGTGGGCGATGCCGAGCTTGTCAAAGTCCAGTGTGAGCTGCTGCATCTCGGGCGGGCGCAGGAAGGGGTAGCGCCGCGACCAGACTTCCTTCCCGTCCATGGTCAGCACCACGCGGCACGGGCCGAGCACCGCCGCGCTGCGGAAATACAGCGTGACGCCGCTGTTATCCTCCGTGCGGTCGAGCCGCTGAGGGACAAGATAGCCGAAATCGTCCGAGATCGTGACCGCGACCTCGTCGCGCGTGTGCGCGGCAAAGTGCGCCGCGCTTTTCCCGGCGAGCTCGCCGGAGGCGGACACGTAGTCCACGAGGTCATTGACGTGCAGCGCGTTGCCGCACGAGAAGATGCCGGGCACCTCCGTCATGAGCTGCCCGTCGCACACGGGGCCGCGGGTGTGCCCGTCGAGCGGGACGCCGAGCGACTCCGCCAGCTCGTTTTCCGGGATGAGGCCGACGGACACGATCAGCGCGTCGCAGTCGATGCGCTGCTCCGTGCCGGGGATGGGGCGCATGGTCTCGTCAACCTCCGCGACCTCCACGCCCGTGAGCCGGTCGGCGCCGAACACGCGCGTGACCGTGTGGCTCAGGTGCAGCGGAATGTTGTAGTCATGCAGGCACTGGTGGATGTTGCGCGTCAGGCCGGAGGGAGTGGGCTTGGCCTCGTACACGCCGAGGACCTCCGCACCCTCGAGCGTCAGGCGGCGGGCCATGATGAGCCCGATGTCGCCGCTGCCGAGGATGACGCAGCGCTGGGTCGGCAGCTCGCCGAGCAGGTTCGTAAAGTGCTGCGCGGTGCCTGCCGTGAACACGCCCGCCGGGCGCGTGCCGTGGATAAAGACCTGCTTTGCCGTGCGCTCACGGCAGCCGGTGGCCAGCACGAGCGTGCGGGTATCACAGCGCGCGACGCCGCCGCGGCTGACGGTGACGACTGCAAAGCCGCCGGGCGTTTTCTCCACGCGCGTGACGAAGGTCTGCGTGTGCGCCTCGATGCCCAGCTCCTCGAGCCGGTCGATGAAGCGCTCCACATATTCCGGCCCTGCCAGCCGCTCGCCGAAGCGGGCGAGGCCGAAGCCGTCGTGAATGCACTGCTTGAGCATACCGCCCAGACGCGCCTCGCGCTCGATGAGCAGCACGTGCGCACCGTTTTCGTGCGCGGAGATGGCGGCCGCGAGCCCGCCGGGGCCGCCGCCGATGACGATGACGTCGTACATCACGCCTGCACCTCCCCGGATTTCGTCGGGCCGAACGTGATGGGCGCGTCGGCCGAGGACTTGCGCACTGCGCTGAGCGGCACGCCGAGATACTCCGCGATGATGCGCACCACCTGCGGCGAGCAGAACCCGCCCTGGCAGCGGCCCATGCCGGGCCGCACGCGCTTTTTCACGCCGTCGACCGTCGGCACGCACACGTTCGAGCGCAGCGCGTCGAGGATCTCGCCGCGGCTGATCTCTTCGCAGCGGCAGACGATGACGCCGTAGTCGGGGTTTTTCGCGATGTATTCTGCGCGCGTGGCGTCGTCCATCTCCCGCAGGACGGGGATGCCCGGCCGGTGGGGATCAAAGTCCGGATTGATGGGCACGGGGCGCTCGCGCGCGAGGATGCGCACGGCCATGTCCGCCACGTCCACCGCGACGGCGGGCGCCGTCGTCAGACCGGGCGACTGGATGCCGGCGACGTGGATGAGGTTGTGCGTGTGCCGGCCGCGCTCGATGATGAAGTCCTCCTCGAACGTGGGCGCGCGCACGCCGGTGAAATAGGTGATGATGTCGCGCTCGGTCAGCGCGGGCATCGTGATCTTCTGCTTTTCGAACACGTGCGCGATGCTCTCGGGATGCGTCGCCGTGTTCTCTTTTTCATAAGTCTCCACCGCGTCGGGGCCGATGAGCAGGTTGTCGTGCACGGTGTGCAGGATGCCGCCGCCCTTCGAGTGCGTTTTGGATACCATGTCGTTGCCCTTCACGGACGCGATCGAGTGCATGAACGCGCCGGCCTTGCGGTCGAGGATGCTGTTCGTGCCGCGGCGGGGGTGGATGGAGAAAAAGCGGTCATCGGCCATGCGCGCCACGTCCTCGGCAAACACGCCGGCCGCGTTGATGACGAGCGCGGGGTGCAGCGTGCCGCGGTTGGTGTGCACGGCGGTGATGCGGCCATCCGCGACGTCCATGCCCAGCACGGCGGTGTTGAGCGCGATGCGCGCGCCGTTTTGCACGGCGTTTTCCGCGTAGGCGATCGTCAGCCCGTAGGGGCAGACGCAGCCGGAGTCCGGATTGGAGATGGCAAAGCGGGTCTTTTCGTTGAAATTCGGCTCGCGGCGCAGCAGCTCCCTGCCGGAGATGAGCTCGGTATCGGCGATGCCGTCGTGATACTTGCGCCACATGCAGTAGCCCCACACGGCCGGGCGCAGCCAGCCGTGCTGGAAGCAGACATACTGCCCCACGCGGGAAAACGGCACGTCGAGCTCTTTGCAGATCTGATCGTACATGGCGTTGCCGCGGCGGATATATTTGTGCTTGACGCTGCCGCGCCCGAGGTCGATGCCCGGGTGCACCTCGCCGTCATTGCGGCCGGAGGCGCCGAGCGCAAGGTCGCACTCCTTATCGACCACCAGAATGTCGAGCTTCTGGCGCGTGAGCTCACGCGCGATCGACACGCCCGAGATGCCGCCGCCGATGATGAGCACGTCGGGCGTCTGCCCGTCGAGCGCATCGTCGCGCAGCGTGGGCACGCGCATGGGCGCGTCCTCGCCGCCGGTGAACGTGATGTCGTTGACGACATGGCACGTGGAATATTTCGTTGCGGCCATCTGGCCGGCGCGCACAACGTCGTCCCAGCGGTCGAGCGCGCCGCGCAGGACGATGCAGCCATCGGCCAGCACCGCCGTGACGCGGCCGCCGAAGGCTTTGCGCAGTTTTCGGTTCAATGCGGAGATCTTCATGAAAGACAAGCCTCCCGGAAGACAAGTCGGCCAAACGGCCGACTGAATACCACAAATATACCCTTTTTCGACCGGGAAGTCAAGGATTCGACCCGGGTCAAATCTGCTGAAATTTCCCTGCCAGACTGGACAAATCGCCCAAAATCGCGTACAATAAGACCCAATGTATCTCACATAAGATCAGAAATGAGGAAAGCACAATGGCCGCTCCGCGCAACGACAATGTCAAGGAGAAGATCCTCGACGCCGCGACCGGCCTGTTGGACACGCAGACGTTTGCCGACATCTCGCTGGCCGAGATCGCCGCGGCGGCCGGCGTGTCCAAGGGGACGCTCTATTACTATTATAAAAATAAAACGGATATCCTTTTCGACCTCACCAACCGCTATCTCGACCGCCAGTGGGACGAGCTGATCGCCTGGACGGGCAACAAGGACAAGGACACGTCCGTGCACCGGCTGGTGAAGTACGTCGTTGAGCGCAACACCGCCTCCGCCGGTATGCGCCTGCATCTCATCCACGCCGCCATGCTCGGCGACGAGGTGCTGCGCGCCAAGCTCATCGACCGCTACGCCGCCTTCGAGCGGCTCATCGCCGAGAAGATCGCCGAGCGCACCGACGCCGTCTCCGCCGACTATCTCTCGCAGCTGATCCTGCTCGCGTCCGACGGCATGATCGTGCAGGAGGCGCTGCGCAACGACAATTTTGACGCCGCCGCCTTCGTGCACCAGAGCGAGGCGTATCTGCGCGCCCTGCGCCCCGCCGGCCGGATCTGAGCGCCAGTTTTCAACAAATGTGTCGAAAGTCACCCTCTTGTCCGGATTTGTGAAAGAATTAGCGTGTTTGCGGTTGACACCGCACGGAACACGTGATATTTTGAAAAGGACTAGGTGGTAGAGCAAGCGCCTGCTCGTTCCGCCGCGGTGTTGGGGCACCGCAAATGTTTTTTTCGTATGTCGAAGGCGCCGGAATGCACCCGCATCCGATGCCTTTTTACATAGCTGCAATGGGAATTATTTTGAAAGAAGGGACAATATGAAAGACCTGAAACATCTGATTTTCTTCGAAAATCTCCTGCAGGACGCGCAGAACGAGCTCGTCACGCAGGCGGTCAACGACGGGAAAATCGCCCTCGGGTACAACTGCTATTACATCCCCGAGGTTCTGCTCAATCTGCCGGGCTGCTTCTCGACCCGTCTGCGCGCGCCGCGCTGCGAGTCCACCGACGTGGCGACCTACTACATGACCAGCCGCACCTGCCCGTATGTCCGCTCCATCCTCGAGCGCGCCATTGAGGGCGGCTACAACTATCTGGGCGCTCTGTTCGGCGCCGAGTGCTGCGCTGCCATGGAGCGCATGGAGGAGCACTTCTTCCTGCTCGACCTCGTGAAGAATGACAAGTTCTTCATCACCCAGATCGATCCCCCGATGAAGGGCGACAAGACGAACCTCGAATACTACGAGGGTCAGCTCAAGCTCAAGGTCGTCGATCAGCTCGCCAAGCACTACGGCATTGATGTGTCCGACGCTGCCATGCGCAAGGCGATCGAGCAGTTCAACGAGCTGTGCGACGTCATCACCGAGATCGGCAACTTCCGCAAGCTGCCCAACCCGCCCATTACCGGCTATGAATTCCACGTCATCCAGCTCGTGAGCGAGGTCTGCCCGCATGACCTGATCCTCCCGTACCTGAAGGAGACGCTCGACGAGATCAAAAAGCGCAAGCCCGAGCCGGAGTTCCCGTTCCGTGCGCGCGTCGTGGTCGCCGGCTCCGAGATCGACGATCCCGAGTTCACGAAGCTCCTCGAGACCTGCGGCGCCATGGTCGTGGCCGACCGTTACTGCTTCGGCAGCTTCCCGAGCCGTGAGCGCATCGAGATCCAGGACGGCGAGACCGCGTTCGAGGCCATCTGCCGCCACTACCTGCACTGGAACCAGTGCGCCCGCTTCATGGACGGCATGAAGATTGACCAGCGCCATGCTGAGGTCAAGCGCCTTGTCGACGAGTTCCATGCCGACGGCGTGATCTACGAGAACATGAAGTTCTGCGAGTTCTGGAGCTATGAGAAGGTGCTCGCTTCCCATATCCTGACCGAGGAGATGGGCGTGCCGTGCTGCACGATTGAGAAGGAATACGCGCTCGGCTCCATCGGCCAGCTCCGTACCCGTTTCCAGGCCTTCGTCGAGAGTCTGGAAATCAAGAAAATCAATTCTTGACACAGGAGGGGAACGAAAACTATGAATTGCCCTGTTACGAAATTTATTGACTCCAAGATGCAGAAGTTCGACCCCATCTGGAGAGCGGAAAACGGCCTGGGCGGTCAGCGCAGCCGTTACTATGACAAGACCGGCGTCGCCAAGTACCGCGAGTGGCGCGGCGTGCATGACACGCTCGTCGACTACGGCGCATGGCTCAAAAACCTCAGCGCCATGGCCAAGATGGTCGCTTCCGCGCCGATCCCGTGCCTGAAGGGCTTCTGGGAATACCGCTGGATGGGTTCCTACCTCGGCACGTTCATGTTCATTGACCGTCTGTTTGAAGGCTACCGCGGCCCCGAGCTCAAGATCGCGCACATGCATATGTACGCCATCGTGCAGAGCCTGACCAAGCGCATCGCCTACATCCTCTCGCATGACCGCCGCCTCGGCGCCAGCGAGGAGAAGAGCAGCAAGCTCGTGCCCATCGACGAGGTGCTGCCCGAGCTGTTCATGACCGGCTTCCCGGATCTGTATCCGGTGCCGCTGCAGACGCTGCCGGAGTTCATCATCTGCGATGTTGACCAGCACATCGAGCCGTACTACATCGACGTGGCCGAGTCCTTCGGCCTGCCGGCCGACGTGTGCTCCCGCTGCGCGGCGGAGACCGGCGTCGCCCTCGACGACGCATTCCCGCTCGTCGGCAAGGCGGTCGTCACCACGAACATGCCCTGCAACGCCTCCGAGGCGACGTCCATGTTCCAGCGCCGCCGCATCGGCCTGCCCGACTATCAGGCGACCCTCGCCATGATCCATAACGAGCCCGCGGCGCTGCCGTTCTCCCGCAAGGTCATGGAAGAGACCATCGCCTTCATCGAAGAGCACTACGACACGAAGTTCAACTGGAAGACGTTCTTCAAGGGTGCCAAGCGCATAAACGAGCAGAACCAGATCGAGCTCGAGAAGTGGGACTACTTCAAGACGCCGTACTCCCCGCTCGTCGGCATCGCCGAGACGCTCTACAAGCTCTATGAGTGGCAGTCCGTCAACGGCACCGACCCGTACTACAACAAGATCGACCGCAAGGTCATCAAGATCATGCGCAAGTGCTACAAGAATAAGTACGTCCCGTATGGCGGCAAGACCCGCCACCGCGCGTTCCTGTGGGGACCCTCCGCCGTGTATTACACCGACTTCCCGACCTGGGTGCAGAACTGCTGGGGCATCAACATCGTCCTGAACATGGACTCCACGATGGGCCACAACATGATCAACACCGAGGATCCGGACATCGCCATGGACGACCTGACCCGCTTGACCGAGAAGGCCTGCATGCGTCACATGGCCGTCGGCGGCTGGGACAACGTCAACTCCGTCTGGGAGTGGGCCACGAACTTCAACTGCGACATGGTGCTCATGAACGACAACATCGCCTGCAAGGGCATGCTCGGCGTGCACGCCATGATGGAAGAGCAGGCGCGCGACCTCGGCTTCCACTTCATCTTCATCGAGCATGACCTGGAGGACTGCCGCACCGTTTCCCGTCAGGATATGCGTAACTGCGTCAACCAGTATATGTCCGTCGTCATGAACGAGAAGCCGCTCGATCCGACGATCGTTGAGTTCGACGACTCCGCGGCGTACTAAGAAAGGCAGGTACCGACTATGAATATGAAACTGGCTGCGAAAGTGCTCGCCAAGGTCGGCGTGATCGGGTTTGTCGGCTTCGCCGCGACCTTCACGATCTACTTCTTCAACCTGGAGAACAAGCTGATCTACTACGTGGTGCGTCCGCTCCTGAACAAGCACTATGATGCTCAGGTGCGCGACAAGCGTATCGTCTGAGTTTTGCGCAAATCGCATAAATCGAAACCCCGCTGCTTCGGCAGCGGGGTTTTGTGCGTGTGTCATAGACACACACTCCAACGAGAACCGCTTCGCCGGGTCTTGTTGGAAGGGGTTGCGGCGCGGCCTTCTGCTGCGGTGTTTGATGCCGTTTCCGGTGTGCACGCGGCTGTGGGCGGGCGGCTCGTGACACGGCAGAGAGCGCAGGACGCGAAAAAGCCCGCGTGCACTGCACACGGGCTGATTTTCGCAAGAACGAAGATCCGATCTTACTTGATGCCGTACTTCTTGTTGAACTTATCCACACGGCCGCTGGTATCGACGAGCTTCTGCTTGCCGGTGTAGAACGGGTGGCACTTGGAGCAGATCTCGATGGAGATGTTCTGCTTCGTGGAGCGGGTCTCATACACGGCGCCGCAGGCGCAGCGGATCGTGGTCGGCTGGTAATTCGGATGGATACCGTCTTTCATAGTCATTCACCTCATAATAGGCTGTCTTGAGCACGGGCTGGTCCGTGGTTACAAAACGCAACCTGAATTCTAGCATACCGGTGACAAAATTGCAAGCGGTTTTCGCATTTTTTTACGCGTCCGGGCCCGGCACGTCGCTGATCCGGCCGCAGTGCAGGAAATACAGCACGCGGCGGCAGACCGGCCGCCCGGTGATGCGCGCCATGGCCCCGGCGTAGGCATGCAGCTGCGCGGCATAGTACGCCGTGCGCGCCGGCACGCCCTCGGGGCGGATGCGGTCAGTCTTGTAATCCACGATGACGAGACCGTCCTTTGTTTCGAACCACGCGTCCACCACGCCCTGCAGCAGCACCTGCTCGTCCCCGGAGCCGGGGAAGAACGTCTCCGCCGGGCACAGGAGCGAGAAGCGAAACTCCCGCCGCAGCGTGCCGGCAGCCTCCGCCGCCGCGAGCTGCGCGCCGAGCGGCGTTTGCCCCAACCGCAGGAGCGAGGCCGTGTCCACGGCCTGCGCCTCGCGCCCCGTGAGTTCACCGCGCGCGGTCAACGTTTCTACCTGCGCGCGGATGCCCTCCGGCGTGCGCGCGTCGGCAAAGTGCAGGTACTGTAGGATGCGGTGCGTGGCCGTGCCGCGCTCGGCGGCGGTGAGCTTGCGCGCGCGGGCTGAAAAGTCCGGCCGGCGGAAGGTCTGCATGCGCGGCGCGCCCGCCAGCAGCGGTGCGCCGGCGTCCTCGGGCGGCGTGTCCTCCGCCTCCAGCCGCTTGAGCTCCGTCGCCGTCACCTTCGACGGCAGGTCGATGGCCTGTGCGTACCCATAGCGGAACGTGAGCGCGCGCCCGAGCTGCGCCAGCAGGGTGGGATCCGGCTCCGGCAGCGTGGGTTCGGCTTCCGCTTCCGTGCGCTCTGCCGCGGCGTCCGCCTTCAGATAGACGTAGTTCCGGCGCAGGAAGCGCTCATCCCGGTCGAGCAGCGCGCTCTGCAGCAGCCAGTGCAGCGGGCTCTGCGCAGCGCGCAGCAGCTCCGGCGCGAGGGGCACGGTGGCCGTGGCGGTCAGGGTGCTGACGGTCTTGCCGATGTCGCGCACGGTGCCCGTGATGACGAGCCGCTCCTTCGCGCGCGTCATGGCCACGTACAGCAGGCGCATCTCCTCCGAGAGCGTCTCGGTCAGCAGCTGCGCCGCGATCGCCTGCCGCGCGATGGTCGGGTATTCCACGCCGTGCTCCAGATCCGTGCACTTCGGCCCCAGACCGAGCGCCGGGTGCACGAGCACGCTTGTGCGCGCATCGGATTTGTTGAACAGGCGCGCCGTGTCGCACAAGAACACGAACGGGAACTCCAGCCCCTTGGATTTGTGGATGCTCAGGATGCGCACGCTGCGGCTCTCGCCGCCGGGGGCGGCGGGCTCCACACCCTCGGTCTCCTGCCGCTGCATCCAGAGCAGGAAGCGGTGCAGCCCGCGCGCGCCCGTCTGTTCAAACTGCTGCGCAAGATCGAGCAGGAGCAGCACATTGCGCCGCCGCAGCTCGCCGTCCGGCATCGCGCTCGTGAGCGCCATGACGGCGCGGTCGTCCACGATGTGCCACAAAAATTCGCTCAGCGGCAGCTCGATCGACAGCGCGCGGTAGCGCGCAAGCACGTCGAGAAAATCCCGGCAGTCGTCGCGCGTTTCGGCGGCGAGCGTGACCGCGGTGTAAAAATCATGCTCGCGGTCGCACGTGCGCACGGCGGCCAGATCGTCCGCCGTCAGGCCGAACAGCGGCGAGCGCAGCGCCGCGATGAGCGGCACATCCTGGTGCGGATTGTCCACCACCGCCAGCAGCGAGCGCAGCACCGACACCTCCTCGGACGTGTAGAACCCGCCGCTCGTCTCCGCCGACACGGGGATGCCATGCGCCTCGAGCGCGGCGCGGTACACGGGGCCGATGCTGTTGGCATTGCGCAGCAGGATGACCGCGTCGCCATAGTGCGCGGGGCGCTTAGCGCCGTTTTCCCACACGGGCGTGCCGCCGTCGATGAGCGCGTGGATGCGCCGCGCAACGTAGTCCGCCTCCAGCGCGGCCTTTTCCGGCGTGGGCGCGTCGTCGTCCGCGTCCGGCAGCTCGAGCACGGCAAGCTCCGGCTTTTCGCCGTCGTCCGGGTAGCTTGCTCCGGCACGCAGGCGGGCCGCGTCGTCATAGTCCAGCTCGCCAAGGGCGCGGGACATGATGTTGGAAAAGACGTGGTTGGCCCCTTCCAGCACCGCGCGGCGGGAGCGGAAATTTTCCCGCAGGAGGATGCGCCGCGGCGCACCGGGCGCGGCCGTGCCGAAGTCGGCAAAGCGCGCGTATTTCTCGAGGAAGATCGTGGGGTCGGCGAGGCGGAAGCGGTAGATCGACTGCTTGACGTCGCCGACGAAAAAGAGATTATTGCCGCCGCGCGACACGGCGCGGAAAATGAGGTCCTGCACCTCCGACACGTCCTGATATTCATCGACCATGATCTCGGTGTAGCGCCCGGAGAGCTGCCGCGCCAGCTCCGTCGGCGCGCCGTCGTCATCCGTGAGCAGCTGCGCGGTCATGTGCTCGAGATCGGAGAAGTCCACGAGGCTGCGCCGCCGCTTCTCGGCGGCGTAGGCCGTGCCGAAGTCCAGCGTCAGCGCCAGCAGCGCCTGCATGGCCGGGGCTGTCGCGCGCAGGTCGGCGATCGCCTGCGCGGAGGGGATGTTGATCTGCTTTTGCAGCGTCTGGATGGCCTTTTTCGCCGCGTCGCGCTGCGCCTTGACGCGGTCGCGCACATCCGGGTCCGGCGGCTTGCGCGTGCTGCCAAGTCGCGGGAACGGCACGTCCTGCAGCGCCGTCACGGCAGCATCCCAGCTCCGGTTGCAGGCGTACGCGAGCGCGCGCAGACCGTCGGCCGTGGCCGAAAAGCTGTCGCCGTAGATGTCCATAAGCCACTCCATGTCCTCGTCCGCCATGATGTCGAGCTGCGCCTCAAGCACGCCGCACCAGTGCTCCGCACTCTCGCGCATGCGTGCCAGCAGCGACCGGCCCCACGGCGTGGCGCCGGCGTCGGTCACGCCGTCGAGCGCGAGCAGCTCCACCTGCCGCTGCGCCCATTGCGCGGGCCGCGCGTGGCACTGCATCTTGTCATACAGCGAGAGCACGAGTTCGCCCAGGCGCGCGTCGTCGCGCCCGCCGCCAACCGTGTCGGCCAGCAGGCGAAAGCCTTTGTCGGTATCGATCCGCGTGTAGGCGCGCTCGAGCGTGTGCTCGAGCGCTGCCGCGCGCAGGGCGGCGCAGCGCTCGGCATCGGCGACCTGAAAGTCTGGCGCGAGGGCGAGCGCGGCGCAGTTGGCGCGCAGGAAGTCTGCGCAGAAGCTGTGGATCGTGCCGATCTCGGCGCGGGCGCACAGCGCGACCTGCCGCCGCAGGCGGCGGTTTTCGGGGTCTGAAGCAATGCGCGCATAGATCCCGTCGAGGATGCGGCTGCGCAGCTCGGCCGCGGCCGCGCGCGTGTAGGTGATGACGAGGAAGCGGTCGATGTCAACAGGATTTTCCGCGTCCGTGAGGTAGGCCATGAGCCGCTCGGTGAGCACGCGGGTCTTGCCGCTGCCCGCCGCCGCGGACACGAGCACGGTGCTGCCGCGTGTGTCGATCGCGGCGCGCTGCTCGGGGGTGAAGTTCAGTTCAGGCATCCGCCGCGCCTCCTTTCAGGTTGCTCCAGACCTTGTCGGCCGGGAGCTTGGTGAGCACACGGTGGCAGTCGCCCCCCGCGCCGGGCGTGAAGTGGCAGACGGTCAGATAGTCGCAGTGCGTGCAGGCCGTGTCCTGCCCGGAGCGGAAGTAGGGGTCAGCCGTGATGCTGCCGCCGCGCAGCTCGTGCGCGAGGTCGAGCAGTGTGGTCTCAATGTGCCGCGCGAGCAGGCCGAGCTGCTCCGCGCTTGCGAGCGCGTCCGTTTTGCGCCGGGCCGAGATGGGCAGGTACTGCGGCGTGTCGCTGTGCTCCATCGCGTGCAGCACGGCGGCATCGTCGAGCAGCACGCCGGAGCGGCGCACCGCGCCGGCGCGCTCTTTGGCCGCCTCCTCGGGAGAGAGCCGGCGGTCGGCCGGGATGAGCACGTCGCGCGCCGGAACGTAGAGCACGCCCGCCGGCACGATCTCGTGCCCGTAGCGCGCGGGGCCGGAGCGCTCAAGCGCGAAGAGGTACAGCAGCATCTGCAGCCCCATGCCGTACCACACGTCCGAGAGCGAGAATGCCTTGCGCCCGGTTTTATAGTCGACCACGCGCAGATAGAGCTTATCGTCGTGCAGCCAGCCGTCCACACGGTCGGCCACGCCGCTCATGTTGAGCGTTACCTCGCCGTCCGAGAGCGTGATCGGCGCGATCTGCTCGGGGTCTGCGAAGTTGAGTTCAAAATCCAGCGGCACAAAGTCGCCCGCGCGCAGCTCGTGCGCCATGTCGGCCACGACCTGCCGCACCTGCTGGCACAGGCGGCGGAAGAGGTAGGTAAAGCGTGCGGATTTCTCCTGAAAGTCGTTGAGTTCGTCGTGGATGTAGCGCTGCGTCCAGCGGTCGGTGAAGCGGCCGAGCTGCTCATCCGTCACGGCGGCAAAGCCGCCGGCATCCGTCACGTCCTGCGCCGTGTGCTGCAGGACATAGTGGAAGAACGTGCCGATCTCCGGCGGATTGAACGCCGCCGGTCGGCGGGGCTTGGCCTTGAGTCCGTACTGCAGGAAGTATGCGTACCGGCAGGCGGAGAAGCGCTCGGCCTTTGACGCCGAGAGGTACAGGCGCTTGCCGTAGAGCGCGCGCACGCGCTCGGGCGAGAGACGACCGCGGGCGGTGTGCGCCGCGCGCGTGAGCGCGGCGAGCGCGGCGGGGTCGTGCTGCC
>OHAJ01001327.1_pt1 | contig 18205 bp, 19 predicted proteins | sample 1577101 | NCBI WGS metagenome assembly OHAJ01 (sample SAMEA3541531, study PRJEB24748) | human gut metagenome | biome: human gut; feature: human-associated habitat; material: faeces | place: China | collected 2012
AAAATGGATGATACTATTATAGTAAACAGAAGTATTTTTATAAGAAACATCAGGAAACAATATGAACAATTGGGACAGAATGAGAGCGGGAAAACTCTACAACGCAGACAGCGCAGACATAGCAGGCTACCATGAAAAAGGTATGGGACTTTGTGACAAATTCAATCGTACACCGATTTGGATGAAGAAGCGCAAGCAGCGTATTTTGGAGAAAATGATACCATCCGCAAAGGACGGTGGAGCATACGTTTTTGCACCATTTTACTGTGAGTATGGTGTGAATATCCACTTTGGAAAGGGCTGCTTTGTAAACTACAAATGTACATTTCTGGATTGCGCACCGATTGAGCTAGGTGACGGAGTATGGATTGGAGCAAATGTCACTATTGCGACACCTTGTCATCCGTTTTGGCAGATGAACGCCTGCCACAGGAGTATCCGGACGGCTTCCATGACCTTGAATATGCAAAGCCTATAAGGATTGGTGACGGAAGCTGGATATGCTCGAGTGCTACAATATGTGGCGGTGTCGCAATCGGAAAGAACTGCATCGTGGCAGCAGGTGCAGTCGTAAACCGTGATATACCCGATAACTGTATCGCAGCAGGTGTGCCGGCAAGGGTGCTGCGCAAGCTTGACGAGCAGGACTGCATGAATGTGTGGGACACTTACATGAAAAACGAGGTACCGTTGTCGCAGAGGGAAAAATCCGCTATACAGAGGATAAAATCAGTATGATGATCAAACCTTTGCATACAGAAACGGTGCGTACAATTTTATTCAGATGCGATTGACTCGGATGTAACCGAATAAAAATTGACATCAGAATACATTGCAATTATAAGGGAAAAGTGAGCTTATCAAGCAGGTACTGAAAGAGACTAATATAAAAAGCATTTACTATGAATGTAACCTGAATCCGTGAAGTTGATATCCTCACATACTCCTTAAACCCTATAGTTTCATGCTTTTGCATTATCCCAGCCAGCGGTCTGGCTGTTGTGGGTAAACGCCGTCCCAGTTGATAATCGGCATAGGAAAAAGCAACGTCTGGCGGCATATATTTTCTGATATTTGTCAGAAATATGCTGTCACAAATGCATAAGTAACAAAGCAATTTTATGGCAGGCTTATTTCGTGTACCCTTTTTTGCCCAATGAGCGCTTGGCGTCACGACATTGGTATTGAAAATAGACATTGAAGTATGTTTTTATCATGAAACCAACTAGCCCTTGGCAGGTTGGTTCACTTAAAGGATGAACTTCACGGATTCAGGTATCTTTTAAAGATTTTCTGGAAGCACTGGTCTGAAGCCTGAACGAGTGCTGCATGGAAATCATCAAGAGAATCATAGCCATGTTCCTGTATGTAGGCAACAGTCTGAGCCTTCTGCTTCAAATTGGTGAGCTTTACTTTTTGAGCATAGGCTTCGCTTTGCTGTGCTTTAATACAGGTTTGCAGATCTATGACAGGCCGGAGGTCTGATTTTATGAAAATGAATGGTGCAGGGATAGCAGAAGTATCAGAGAAAGGAACAGATGGTAAATCTGTGGAAGTATTCGGAGTCTGCTGTTCCCAAATTTCTTCTTTTTGTTCTCTATGGGATTTCGTATTTTCCTCAAATGCTTTCAAGAGAAAATCTTCTGTGTATCTGGTTCCAAGATTACTTCCAGTGATATATTTTTTTCTGACAGGGTGAAGATAGCTGTACCGGTTTCGACTAATCTTGAAGATGATGTGATATTTTTCATCAAGGATTTTTGAAAATTCTTCTGGTGATCTGGCGGTACTTGCAACATCATCAATAGCGTTACGAAGAAATTGTTTCTCTGTCTGGTAACGAGTTTCCTTTGGCGTGATACCATCTTCTTTCATTTTCTGATTTAACTTATCGAGTTTTTCCTGTCCCCGGCGTTGTGCCCAATATTCTTTTTCTGTGATTCTTCTTTCAGATAATATTTTTCTCTCAATACCATGTGCCATTCTTCATCAAGAATCGGTTGTTGTGTTGGAAGATAAGATACTGTTCCGATTCTCCATAGTCAGAGTTTTTGCTTGCGATATGTTTAATTGCTGCCACTGAAATCACCTGCCATTTTCATCACTTCATATTTCATTTCATAAATATCCCGGAGGGATTTTCGGATTTCATTTCTCATTTCCGAAGAGAGGATTCCACCCTGATTAAAATATCGGGCAATCTGATTTAGGTTGCTACCAATTTTACCAAACTCGCTAATAAGTTTTTTTATTTCGGGGATATCTGCATTAATTTCGTATTTGATGATGACTTTCTGGTTGTCTAGGGCACTTCGGACAAAATCAGAAACCGTCATGCTGTTAGCCTTGGCTCTTTCTGCAAGAAGATCATATTCAGTTTCATTCATGCGTAAATGCACATCTTTAGTTTTTGCAAGAGTTTCCTCTTTCTTAGGTCTTGTCATTGATAACTTCCTTTCTTTGTGGTAGTGGTTTCATAAGAAAATCCAAATTTTGCAGCCTGCTAGGAAAGTAAGTGATGAAAAATTATTGCACTGTGACCATGTAAATGGAAACCAATACACATATCTGTGATTGTGGTCGATGGTATGGGGAAACGAAATCCCCATCAAGTTGCAAATGGTCAATAGCTCGGAAAGGGTTATAGTGCTGCGTTGCGAAACTTGCTCTTAATTGATACTAAAGTAAATATTACATGCATATTCGAAATTATTACATAAACTGAGAAAGAACCTTATAATGTAATAAAATAAATTAGAAATATAACTTCAAGAAAATTATATATAGAAGTATATGAGTTGCTTTAGCATAAATAATGAGTAAATTTATGTAAGGCAGTTTGTATAAATACATTATAGAAAGGAGACGTTAGTAATGAGTTACGTTGGAAATGCTTATGGAGGAGGTTCTGCTGAACCATATTGTGCTGCAAAAGTATGCCCTTTAAAAATATGTGGAGCTGATGCTTGTGTAGTAAAAGGGTGCGCAGGAAATGCTTGCCCAGCTAATATTTGTGGTATTGAAGGTTGCCCAGTAGATGGATGTCCTGTCGACGCATGTCTAATTGATGTTTTCTCATTAGATGGTGCTAAAGAGTAAATTAAAATCAAAAATGAAAGGAGACCAATATTATGTATTGTGGTAATGCTTATACATCAAAAGTGTTGACCAGTATAGATTGCGTGATTGTTATGTGCTCTTATGATTCATGTTTTATAAAGTTGGGGTAGTCCGCTAATATAAACATATCGTTAAAGACGCATATAATTTATGTGGAGGTAAATAAGATGTACTTAGTAAATGTATACCATAATGATGAGATGGAACTAGGGTTGGATTGCGTTATAAAAACATGTGGTATAAAAACATGTTTTATTTTTGGATAAACCTTAGAAAGGAAATTAAAATGTATATAACGAATATATATCATAATGAAGATATTCCGACACCATACTGTGTAATTGATGGCTGTGTGTTTAAAAGTTGTATTTTGAAATTTTGGTAAATAGGAGAGGATAAAATGTACGTAACTAATGTATATATGAATGAAAACGAACCAGTGCCGTATTGCTTATTTGACAATGGATGCATTCTTAACTATTGCGGTGGAGATGGCTGTATCTTACAGTTATTCTAATTAAAAGAGTGCACCCCTAAAAAACAAAAGTGATATATGTTAAAACGAATCAAGTAAATACCCTGCTCTAATGCGAAAAACAATAAGCAATTGGTGGGGATTTACTTGTATTCGGAGAAACATGCTTGTCCTGAGAAATTATGGAGTAGCTATTAACAATTAGCAAGCACGAAGCGAAGTGCGAATATCCGTTTGACATGAAATGAAAAATAAAGGGAGGAAATGTGACATTTTGTTGCAATAATAGAAAATATGAAATACTCAAGATATAATATGATTCTTCCATGCCAAAACAAGAATATCCTTTTCAATACATTAACAGGAGAATGTTTTATAGTTAATGAGGATGAAAAAAAGGCAATAGAAGAAGAAAATGTAAATTTAACTAATAAAGAATTGTATCAAGATTTTTTGGAAAAAAAAGTTATTGTAGAGGATGATTTTGATGAATTAAAAATTTTTGAATATTTTCATAATAAGTCAAAATTTAACTATAATTGCTTGATTTATACTGTATTGCTAACGTGGGCCTGTAACTTGAAATGTGTATATTGTTATGAAGGAGCTGGGGAAAATAGACACTTTTCTATGAATAAGGAAATTGCGGATAGGGTAATTAAATTCATGGAACGAGATGCGGAAGATAAGCGTCCTAAATTTATATCCATTATGCTGTTTGGCGGTGAACCGCTTGTTAACTTTCCAATAGGAAAATATATTTTAGAAAAAATGAGTACGTTTTGTGAGGAACATAATATTATCTTAGTAAGTGCTATCGTAACTAATGGAACGCTCATTACCGATGATATAATTAAAACTCTGATTGAAAATAATTGTAAATATGTCCAGATAACATTAGACGGGCCTCCGGAGATTCATAACCAAAGGAGAGTTGCGAAAAATGGAAAAGAAACATTTGATGTAATTATTGATAATCTTATAAAATTAAGAAGTTATAAAAATCAACTTCCGGTTGTTATAAGGGTAAATGTAGACAAGAATAATATTAGGGAAATTCCTGCGTTAATGAAAATATTAAGAGAGAAAGGTTTGACAGATTTTAATATTGATTTTGGAATTGTTCATGGTGGAACTGAGTCTTGTACAAGCTATGAAAGTAATTGTTATGTTGAAGACGAGGTTGGAAATTTGCTGGAAAACTTATGGAAAGAAGCAGCAAAGGTAGGATTTAATTCAAAAGTAAAATTAATGCGTAAATGGACATTTTGTGGCTTAAATTGTGATAATAATTATACGATCTCTCCAGAGGGGGAAGTGTATAAATGTTGGGAACATGCAGGTGAGCCAGAGCATTTGATGGGAACTATTGATGAAAAAGGTGAGATCGAAAATCAAACATATAAGTTTTATGAATGGATGACACGAAATCCATTGGATGCTAAAGAGTGTCGTGAATGCGTATATTTACCAGCCTGTGGTGGTGGATGTGGTGCGATTTCATACAATGAAACAAATAGTTATACTGGAAAAGGATGTTTTAAAATCAAAGGTTGCATTGAAAAACAGGTTATTAATTACGTTTCCGAAATACTTAAAAAAGATATAAAATGATGATATTACAATTTATCAAGGAAAAAGCTTTAGAAAAAAAGATAATTCTTAGCTTTTATGTGTTTGTAAGTATTCTGTCATGGGCAGTTGGTCTAGCACTTCCTTATGTATTAGGAAGATTTATAGACCAACTGACTATAAATCCCAATAAAACAATAATATATAAATTTACAGTGACTATGGCTGTAATTGCGGTAGTGACAGTGATATCTTCTTACATTGCCAATATTCAAATGACGAAAATTATAAATGAGTTTTCTTATACATTAAAAGAAAAAATATTAGAGCATTTACTTGAGGTTAAACAAAAGTCAGTGCAGGGATTGAACTCATCAAATGTGACGCAAAAAATATTTTCTGACTCCGATGAAATAATAAAGTTTATTATACAAAATTTTTTGGGTGTATTTACAAAAACATTAACGGTAATTTATGTTATTGTTTTTATGGTAAAAATAGATATCGAATTATCATATTTGTTTTTTTTATTGACACCTGTTTATTTTATAGTTTACAAGTTTTTTAGAAAAAAAGTTTACGATGCAAGTTTTAAATATAAAGAAGAACAAAATAATTTTTTTGGAATGTTTGTTCACAAGATAGATAATTTATACGATATTAAAATTAATAATTTTAAGAATCTTACTTTAAATGAAGTAAAGAATGGATTTCAAAAATTGCTATATCAAGTAATAAATTTTTCAAAAATTTCATTTGGATTTTCCTCGATTGGTTCAATTATCAGTTCATTATTTAATATAGCTTTAGTTTTTGCTGGAGGGTTACAAATAATAAATGGAAATCTTACTATTGGTACATTTACAATTATAAGTAATTATTTTTCTACTTATATAGGATCTATTGATTATCTGCTAACAATAGGAAAAGAATATCAGCAATTTCTTGTTAGCGTTAAAAGAATGGAAGATATATTAAAGCTTGATACAGAACAAAATGGTAAAACTTGTATTAAAGAAATACAAGAAATAAAATTTGAGAATTTTAAATATGGTTTTGAAAAAGATAATTTATTAATTGATATTAAAACACAAACATTTCAAAGAGAAAATATTTATTGTATTATGGGAGAAAATGGTGCAGGAAAAAGTACTCTAATTAATTTGATATGTAAGGTGTATGATGATTATGATGGTAATATTTACATAAATGATGTAAATATTAAGGATGTTGATATTAAAAATATGAGAAAAAATAATATTGCATTTTTAGAACAAAATATTATTTTTTATAGTAATTTAATGGAAGAAAACTTAATATACGGATTAGCGAAGTACGATGATGATATGTTATTAAAATATAAACAAGAGTTTGATCTTTATGAATTCGGACAGGATAAAAATTTGACGGGAAACGGTATAATAACTAATTTATCAGGGGGAGAAAGACAAAAAGTGGGGTTAATAAGGACATTTCTAAAATCATCGGATGTCGTAATTTTGGATGAGCCATCTTCTTTCTTAGATCAAAAAAGTATTTGTATTTTAAAAAAACATATTTTAGAATTGAAAAAACAAAATAAAATAGTGATATTAATTACACACGATAAGGCAATAACTGCAATAGCTGATCATATACTAAAAATAAAATAAAGTTTTGATGTGAGAGTATAGGATTGTGTATAAATTATTTATGGAAAGAGTTTTTCTAGGGCAATTTTAGGATTGAAGAAGGACTCTTTTTATAATTAAGAGATCCACCGTCTATATATTATTAGAAGTGAATATGTCATAGTCGGTACTATCTAAAATTTCTCGCTACTCGAAAAAGACGTTTGTTGTCTTATTAGATCTCTTACGCTTCCTGAATATTCTGGATGGTTTTACATTAGCTGGCCGGTGATATGGAAACCACTTTCGCTTTTTAGATTCGCTTTTGTGCATACCGAAGCATAATTTTTATTCAAACATTGATAAAGACTGCTACGCACCGCAGATGCGACAAGGTCTTGACCAATATTCCAATAGAAATGGATAAGTCATCAAGCACAAAATAGATGATTTCCGAGTGCCGGAACGCTGATTTCCAAATTTCAAGAAGTGCGATTTCATCGCACAAGAATATTCACTTTCCAGATAACATGCCGGATCGTGAAAGAATTTCGTAAAAAACTTATATTATATTCATTCATATATTTTGTTGGAATTCTTAAATGATTGCACTGGTCTCTGTTCCACGAGCATAGCCAAATTCTTGTGTTGATGCAGAATGGACAGATAGATTGCTGTGAGGCTTATTCTCATATATGAATAAAGTGTCGAACAGGCAATTCAGAATTCAGCTTTTTACCATTGGACACAAAAATGTGTGATGATTTGAGCGATTTATTTTGGAAACAGTTCTCTTATAGCCTGTCCGAAACCTTATTGCAGTCTCATAATTTTTACTTTTTTGTACAAATTTATAGTGAATGTTTCTATAAACATATCAACCCTTATTTTCCTAGGTGGAGATTAGTTGAGTTTTAGATAATATCCCTCTTTATAATTCTTTAAATAACCTAATTTTCTGTTACTTTTGATGCATTTCTATATTTGACAACTTTTAAGTGATATATTACAGTTGGTATAAATGAGAAAAGTCCAATAACAAATATGGGAAGATTTTTATCCATTATGCCTAAAATAGAAAAAAGTAAAAAGAGGCATAACCATGGATTGCGTAAAACTTTATAATAATTCATTAAGTCTTCAAAAGAAGTATATAACATAAAAGGGGCTTTATCGTATTTCCTTTCTATAATTAATAATTCTTTGTTATAAGTAGTAGAAGTTGTGGCAATTTGACCTCCATGTTCTGCCCAGGGTCTATAACGAATTTTACCAATGGAATAGTTTAAGTTGATATTTTTGTAGAATACTTTATATCCCATATCTTCTAAAAATGTACGGTAATTTTCTGCACTCATTTTTGATTTATTACCGATGTATTCAATATAATATTGATATTGGTTAGGAGTACAGTTTTCGAATTCGTATTGTAGTTTTCCTACTTTAATCAAACGATATCCTTTTTTAGCCATTTTATTTAGCCAGTTTTCTTGTAAATTTAATAGACCACCATAAAAGCGATAGAATTTTTTATTCATTGATACCTCCTATGACTTCGTTAGCAATTTGAGTGAGTTCTTTAATTCTTTTTAATTCATTCTGTGCAATTTGTTTTCCAAGATCTGTAATAATGTATGTTTTTTTTCTGCTAATGTTATATGGAATAATCCATCCTTTTTGTTGAAGAGAAGATAATGCTCCATATAAAGTTCCAGCACCTAATGTCAAACGTCCACTAGTTTTGTCTTTTATAAATTGCATAATGGCATAGCCATGTTTCGGAGTATACAGCGCAATCAATATAAAAAAAGTTACTTCGGTAAGTGCACCGCCCTTTATGTTATCTTTCAATTATTAAACCTCCTATGATATTACGTTTACTGTAATAATTATATCATTAAACGTAATATATGTCAATGGATACGATGTTTCGATTTCTTTATATATAGTAGTATATGACGGAAATAGATATTCCGGCTCAAGAGTGCAGATTTTACATTCTGCCAGAGTATCTTTTCCCGAAAATCAAGTGCGTTATTTTCCGGTGTAGAGAGCATTATTTCTTTGTTTGATTGATATTTGAACTAAAAAAATGTATTTTTGTCAAGAACGAGACAGCTCTGCGGTTGTAGTGAGTTTATAAAATAGCAATTTCAAGGGCATGTTGTGTATAGCAAAAATAAATCTATGAATTCTTTTTTTTAGATTATTTCGAATTATAAAAGTGCATACATTATTCCAATGGAATGTTTATGGATTTCTATTTGTGATTAATAAAAAATAATTACGTGAACAGTCGGGAAAGTTACATATAGATGTATTGATTGTTTTTATGTGTTATAACCCAAATTATATGATGAGATTTTATTATTAATACGTATTTACGACTATTGGTTTACCCACACTTTTATAGATAAACCAGTATTTGTGCGAGTATATTAACTTTAGTCGTAAATTTACTGGAAATTTATATGTAAGATTGTGACAGATTGTATTGTATCTAAGGAAATCTAAATAATTTGTTTTGAAACACCACATACTCTGGTGCAAAGTAATTGATTACTTTTATTATTTGTATCACATGGAAACAATTAAGGTAGCATAGTAATAAAATATGTTTAAGAGGTAATCAATTATGGAGAGTAGAATCAAACAACTTCGTGAAAAAAGAGGATTAATACAGGAAATTTTAGCGGCAGAATTAGGAATAACGCAGCAAATGCTCAGTAAATATGAAAGGGATATTACACTTATAAAAGTGGACATTTTAAAGAAAATAGCAGTGTATTTTAATGTGACGACAGACTATTTATTAGGAATTTCAGAAATAAAAAGGGACTTACAGGGACAGATGCAAATGAATGAGACATTGGATGAATATTATGATCTTGTTGAAGTATATAAGGAATTGGATAAATATGATCAAGAAATGATATGGTCAATCATACAAATTATTAAAAAATTTGATGAAAAGAGAAAAAGGGAACAGAAGAGAGTGGATTAAAATGCTTAGTATAGCAATTTGCGATGATGAGATACAAATTACGGGAAAAATTGAAAATTTAGTACGAAAAATAGCAAACAAAAATTTTGTCGATGTAGAGACGGAAGTTTTCTGGAATGGAGAGTGGTTACTGGATGCTATTATAAAGGACAGTAAATTTGATATTATTTATCTTGATATTGAAATGCCGAAAGAAGATGGTATCTCAGTAGCAAAAAGAATAAGAAAGTATGATAAAAATGTTTTGATTATTTATGTTACAAGCCATGAAAATCATATGAGAGACTCTTTTTCTGTTCGCCCATTTCAATTTCTCGTGAAGCCAGTAAGTGAAGAACAGATGGAAACATGTTTTAAAGCTGCATTCAATGATATAAATAATGCTGATTTTTATTTTCGATATAGTTATAAGAGAATAAGTTATAAAGTTCCGCTAAGAGACATCCTATATTTTGAAAGCAATAGACGAAAAATATCAATTGTAACAGAAAAAGACACTTATGAATTATACGAAAAACTGAATGAGATTGAGAAGAGTTTGAAGAACTGTAAAATGCCGTTTTTACGTGTGCATCAATCTTTTCTTGTAAATTATAGACATGTGGATGGTCTGGCATACGACTTTGTTGTAATGGATAATAAAAAGAAGATTTCAATCAGTGAAGATAGAAGAAAAATGATTAGTGAACAGTACTGCTCGATGGAGGATACATTTTATGTTGGTGAATAAAATGTTGATGAATGTGACAGAGATATTGTTTGTAATATTTGCGATATTTCTGTTTTCTTACTATTTTTCTATATTTTTTAAAAGAAGAAAGAAAAAGGTAACAATTGTAATTGGCTACACCATTTTTGCAGTCTGGCAGTTAATGATTTTGAATGCTAGTATATTACCAGTTTATATAAATATAAGCGTTACAATTGTAATAACATTTATTTCTGCTATGTGTGTTTATGAAGGAAAGAATTTGAATAAATGTATTTTTGTTCTGACTTTTAATGCAATTTGGATGATGATAGAAACGGTAAGTGGTTATATACTCTCAATCTATTGTAATCAATTTAGATATTCTCAGATGTACGGAAGCCTAGGATCAGTCATATCAAAAATAATATTTTTACTGATTATATTTGCACTAAGAAAAATATTTTCGGTAGGTGGAATTACAGAATTTTCTGTTAAATACAGTATTATGTTAATTTTAATTCCAATTGGAAGTATTTATGTTATGAATGAGGTTTTCTTATTTAGCTACAAAATAAATAATGATCGTGCATATTTTCATTCTGCAATTGCTGCGATTATTTTGTTGTGCTTAAATATATTGATCTTTTATATTTATGTGAAGTTTACGGATGATTTACAGTTAAGGCGAATGACTTCTGTTTATGAACAACAGTTGGAATTATGTGAACGTCATCAACAAGAAAGAGAACTTTCCATGTTGCAATTAAGAGATATGAAGCATAATATGAAAAATAATCTAGTATCTATTCTTGCTTACGCAGAGAAAGGAGAAGATGAGAAAATCATAGAATTTATCCAGGACATAATGGATGAAAGTGGCTTATCAATATCTGAGGTTGCCAATAGTGGTAACATTGTAATTGATTCACTACTTGGATATTGGTATGTAACAGCACAAAAGAAAGGGATAGATTTTTCCTTGGATATAAAGATTCCTATGAAGATGGAGTTTAAAGGTGCGGATATATGTCTGATACTTGGGAATTTATTAGAAAATGCTGTAGAAGCGGCTGAAAGGGTAAAAAAGAAGAAGTACATAAAAATCCAAATGAAATATGATAAAGGCAATCTGCTGATATTTTTAATGAATAGTTACCAGGGGCGATTAATAAAAATGAAGGATGAGAGACTGAAATCTACGAAATCTGATGCTGGAAATCATGGCGTTGGTTTGCCGTCAGTTTACCGAGCTGCAGCGAAGTATAATGGAACAGTTACAGTTGATGATTCTATACCAGAAAGATTTCTGGTGAGAGTTGTGTTGTACGGAGAAAAGGAATAATTACATGAATAGCCGGAATTATTACAATGTAAATAATGTTTGAAATAACATGATAAAATGTAAAAATAATTTTACGATTTGAACGTCATGGTAGGGGAGGATGAAAAAGATATTATTGTTTAGTGATCATAGAGAAATATTTAAAACTACAAATAAAATAACAAAAGGAAAGTATAAACTGAAGTGGTGCACCTGTGATTGGTCGGATGATGATAAGCATTTTACTCCAGATGTTATTATTATGTATTTTAATAAAAAAATGGTTGAAAAAGGAACATTTGAATTTATCGTCAGAGTAAAAGGAATGTTGGGAAATACAATTCCAATTCTTGCTTTGATTGAAAATGGGACAAAGCAGGATATTTTTTCGGTATTGAAGGCAGGAGTGTATGATTATTTGGAGAATGTTGAGAATTTACAAGAATATCAAAAAAAAAATAGAAGAAATATTATTGTGGGTATGGTACTTAAAAAAGTATGGTTCTCAAAAAGGTTGTAATGATCAATGAATTCATTGCAACCTTTTTTGTTAAGAAATATTGGTGTTTGTAGTAGTGCCATAGGAAAAAGTTACATGAATACTCGTTTTTTTTACAGAAAAAGAAATGGAATGTATTTTTGTAGTATTGTTTTAAAATAAAACGAAAGGAGAGTTTTACTATGAATATGAAAAATGTAAAAGCTCAGTCAGCGAAAGCACTGGCAAATGTATCTTTAAAACTTGGAAAAGTGTCAGTGGATAGTGCATGTTGCTATATCTTTCACCAGCCGAAAGTCCCGAAGGACTTGAAAAAACTTAAAAAGATTTGAAATGAGACGGCTGTCAGAAAAATTAACAGAATATGTTATTAAGACCGGTGCAGTTTCTTCGGAATCATATGACATATATCAATATGGCTTTCAGATTGGACTTGAGATGCTATGCTGTTTTGTAAGTTGTTTGAGTATAGCAATATATATGCATATGATTCTGGAATTCGCAATATTTACTGGGATTTTTATGTTGCTACGGACTTATGCCGGTGGCGTGCATCTTAACAGTTTTGGAGCATGTTTTATATGTTCAGTCACTGTACAGATAATAGCAATGTATTTTAACAGTAAATATAAGTTTACGGTAGGTACAGCGTGGCTTCTTATATTAGTAAGTGCGATACTGATATTGAAAGCTGCACCGGTAGAGTGCATTAATCGAGAACTTGATGATGCTGAAAAAGAACACTGCAAAAAAGTAACCATGAAAGTCTTAATTGCTGTTATTGCATTTGCTGGTTGTTGTACACTTGCAGGAATATCAGACATGCTTTCCCTTGTTGCGTTGACTTTCTTTATAATTTTAATCTCTCAGTATGTTGGTATTTTGAAATATAAAATTGAAAAGAGCAAGATTAAGCGGAGATGATGAATAATTATTTCCGCATTTTTTTATTATATGGAATGAAGGGAGAAGATTATTTTTGAATATTAGATTATTTATATGAAAACGTCCAATGGATTTCAATACGTAAGGACGTTTTTATATATTACGAAAACTTTTTATAGAGTTTTTCTTTTAAACCCGAACAATGGGAAGTTCTCAATCTGGATAAGGGTGAAAGGGAAAAAGACCTTTACTCATATTTTGTGGTCGGGAAGGAGGTGAACTCTATGGAGCAATCTTCTTTCTATGATGAGAAAACAGTCAGGCATAAATTTGATCGAAAATGTAAATTAGCATTAAAAGGCGAAGTGGTGGATTATGAAAGACATTTGGCATATCTTAGAAAACATGAAGTTTTGTTTTCAGAATTATCGGAACGGGAAATAGAGAATTTTTCTATAATCAATGAGTATGCATTGGAAAAAAGCTATTTTCGTGCAGGTGGTTATGATGTGGTGGCAAAAGATGCTCTTTTGGCAGAAGCATTGAAAGCACTGACGGAAAGAAAACGGGATGTTATTCTTTTGTCGTATTTTATGGAAATGAATGATGCTGATATAGCAAGAAAATTGAATCTTGTCAGAAGTACGGTACATGAAAATGGAAGAAATGCTTCCATTAGAGAGTCCAACGTGTATTTCTGACAATTTATGATTTGTTTTCATTCTTTTATTTGAATAAAGATAGAATGCTGCATTTACTTCCAATTAGTAAATATAGACTTTTATGGATGAAAGCAATTGTGTTTGGAACATATATGTTACTATTTTTCGTTGTTAGTCTGGTGCGCTATTTGATCATTTTGCCGGATAATACAGCGAAGTCTTTAATAAAAGTTGGAATGATATATTTACTTAGTAAAATGGTTGCGATATTCTCATTTTTATCATTGCTGATAATGCTTTTGCTTGTCATTAAGAAAATAAATAATTCTGTACTTGGAGCAATAATAATGGCATCACTTTTTGTTGGAATAGTAGGTGCTCAGGCATATGGATTATTTCAGGTTGTTAGTGCAAGGCATGATATAACCTGGATAATAGGTATTGTGGATGGTGCAACAGGGATGAATCAATATGCCAATATTCTTCCAATTGTATTTACAGAAACTGATGATAAGTTTCATTATGTAGAGGATAGTTTCTACATAATATCAGTATGGTTAAATATTGGCATATCAATCATAAGTTTTATTGCTTCAAGAATATTATTTAAAACACAGAGGTTTAACTATATTGAAAAGTAGTACATAACCTTAAAATTCAATATCAACCTCAACAGGGCAGTGGTCTGAACCGAGTACATCGGTATGGATTGCTGCCTTTTGCAGCTTATCATTGATGCGCTTTGATGTGATAAAGTAGTCGATACGCCAGCCGGCGTTCTTTTCGCGAGCCTTAAAACGGTATGACCACCAGGAATATATACCCTCGGCATCCGGATAAAAATATCTGAAGGTATCGGTAAAACCGGAACTTAAAAGCTCTGTCATTTTAGCACGTTCCTCGTCTGAAAAACCTGCATTCTTGCGGTTTGTTTTTGGATTTTTCAGGTCAATCTCATTGTGTGCGACGTTCAGATCACCGCACAGTATGACAGGCTTTTTGGCATCGAGAGTCTTAAGATATTCACGGAAATCATCCTCCCACTGCATACGGTACGGCAGTCTTTTCAGCTCATTCTGTGAGTTTGGAGTATAGCAGGTTACCAGATAGAAATTGTCATATTCGAGTGTGATGACACGTCCTTCCTTATCATGCTCATCAATGCCTATGCCGTAAGACACTGATAATGCCTTGTTTTTGGCAAAAATGGCTGTGCCGGAATAGCCTTTTTTCTCAGCGTAATTCCAGTACTGGTGATAGCCCGGCAGGTCAAGGTCAATCTGTCCCACCTGTAGCTTGGACTCCTGAATACAAAAGAAATCCGCATCTATACTGTTAAAAAAATCAAGGAAACCTTTCTGGACGCATGCGCGCAGTCCATTTACATTCCACGATATAAATTTCATGTCTTAGTCCTCCATATAAGTGTGTGTATTAAAATCATATTTAAAAAGTATTCTTCTTACAAAAACGAAATCATATAAGCAGGCAGACAGAGTATGTCTTTGTCTTTTGAGAAATTCTTTGTATATACGAGATATTTTTGAAGAATACGGTTTGAAAATTTTATTGAAAATTCATCCAGGGACTTATGGGTTTTATAGCCGCTGGATTTTACTTCAATAGGGCAAACTTTATTTTTTTTGGCAATAAGAAAATCTATTTCGTAATTATGGCGCGAACTTTCATTAAAAAAGGTATAGTAAAATAATTCGTTGCCATTACACGTTAAAAGCTGTGCAACTACATTTTCGTAAAGATAGCCTAGATTAGTTCCTAGCTTGTCATTTAACAATTTTTCATAAATTATGTTTTCTGTGAAATCTTTGTCTTTAAACATCAATGTAGTAAACAGCCCGGTATCGCATAAAAATAGTTTAAACCGGGTTAAGTCTTTGTTGGTTGACATACCGGCACTTGGGTCATTTGCATGGTATGATACCAAAACAGTTTTTGAGTCTTTTAACTCTGCAATCAGTTCCAGTGTATTATCGGCGCGATTGTTTGTCAGTACGCTTGATACCTGATATCGCGAAGCATTTTTGTTTAGCTGCGCAGGAATTGCATCAAAAAGCATAGATATTTTTCCAGTAGCATCTATTTTTTTGAAATCATCTTCATAAAGATTCAGAATATCACGCTTTACGTCATCAACCTTACGGAAGTTATTGGTTTTGATATATTCATCAACTGCCTGCGGCATTCCCCCGACAAGCATATAAAGACGGAAATCACGCATCAATTTACGATTAATCTCTTCTCCGAAGGGTTTTTGAGAATCGAATAGCTTATGGATTAGGGGGATAGTTGTTTCATCATTCAAAGCCCATAAAAATTCTTCATAATCCATAGGATACATGTTTAGCTTTCTCTCTTCGCTTGGAATAAGTATATCCTGTACGTTTTTTTTGATAGAAATCAGAGAACCGGTTTCTATATAATCATATCGGTGATCTTTTACAAGTGATTTGATAGCCTGTCTTGCGCGGGGGCATAATTGTACTTCGTCAAAAATAATCAAAGACTCTCTCTCATAGAGATCGACTTTGTATTGGAGCTGCAACTGCAAAAACAGATAATTCAGATCTGAAATATCCTCAAACAGTTCACGTATATTTTTTGAGACGATTGAGAAATCAATGATTATATAACTTTTGTATTCATTTCGTCCAAATGACTCTACGATGGTTGACTTGCCTATACGACGGGCTCCTTCGATTAAGAGTGCTGTTTTACCATCGGAATCCTTTTTCCATTGCAATAATTTATCATATATTTTTCGCTTAAACATGACATTCTCCTAATAAAATTACAAAATCGCATTTTTTATTTAAACGATTTACCACAAAATCGCATTTTCTTTTTTGCTATTTTACCACAAAATCGCATTTTTTAAAAGAGGTTTGAATCTGCAGATTACACTTTTTATATAAAATCGTTACTGTTCACACCGAACAGTGTGACCAGCAACATAAAATACGTATAATAGAGGAAGAAAATACGTAAGAAAATACGCAAGATAAAGTCGGTTCATAAGCTGCACCAAGCTGGTGCAGAAATCAGAAATATGTGAAAATATGACATAAATATAATAAATCCGCTACACTATATCATATGATTACTCACATGATATAATGCAGCGGATTTTATTGTTGATTATTTTAAAGCTCAAGTAAAATTTCTTACAGCACATCGCTTCCATCAGGAATCTTTGAGATAATAGTTCTGTTGATCCTGATTAAGAATAATGTCGAAACAGTAAGGGATATCACCTCTGCTATAGGGAAAGCCCACCATACAGCGTGAAGTCCACCGAGCTTTGAAAGGATGTATGCTGCCGGAATTAAAACCACAAGCTGCCGCATGATTGATACGATCATGGAAAAGACTGCTTTTCCCAAAGCCTGGAATACTGTGCCGACGATAATACAAAACCATGCGATGAGGAAATGCACACCGATTATTCTGAGCGCCGGAACACCGATTTTGAGCATATCGTCAGAGGCGCTGAACATTCCAAGAAGCACCTGTGGTATGAACTCAAAGCAGGCAAAGCCAACGAAGAGCAGACAGAATGCGGTTATCAGGCTGACCTTTATTGTTTTAACCATACGCTTTCTGTTCTGTGCACCGTAGTTGAAGGCGATGATAGGTGTGATTCCGTTGTTCAGTCCGAATACAGGCATAAAGAAGAAGCTCTGCAGTTTGAAATAAACACCGAAAACAGCAGCGGCAGTCGATGAAAAGCCGATAAGTATTCTGTTCATGGAATATGTCATTACTGAGCCTATAGACTGCATAATGATCGACGGAATACCAATAGCATAAATGGTTCCCATGATTTTGAAATCCGGGCAGCCTCCGCCAAAGATACCTACTGCATCTTTTAGGGATATCCCGTTTGGATTGTAAAGGTCGTTTGCTTCCAGTTTCAATCCTTGTTTTTTCATCATGTCGATGGAATTTTGTTGTTGCATTAATTGTAACAACCACATTCCTTCATCCGCTTTAGCGGAACCAACAACCAGCGTCATAAGCGCCAGTCCCCAAAGTTTTAGTTTATTCATCTTTTTAATTTATGATTTATAATTGATTTACAATCTATTTACGACTTATGATTTATAATAATTCTCCCTTCTCCATTTTCCCCTCTCCCTTTTTCAGTGCCTCCATTATATTTGCCGGCGGGCGTTGGTTCATCAGTTCTTTTTTCATGAAGTCCATATAAGGAGCCACATGTTTGAAGAATTTCTTATATCCTTTACAAAGATAGTTCAGTTCGGGTTCGCCGTTTGCCGTGTGAAGGAAACGGTTCTTGGGCCATTGGTAAAGCGTCCAATGGTCGTGGCATCTATGAAGGTCCGGG
>OHAJ01001328.1_pt1 | contig 18190 bp, 20 predicted proteins | sample 1577101 | NCBI WGS metagenome assembly OHAJ01 (sample SAMEA3541531, study PRJEB24748) | human gut metagenome | biome: human gut; feature: human-associated habitat; material: faeces | place: China | collected 2012
TAGGGCACGCCCCGGAAAACAAGCGTCTTTCCGCTGCGATGACCGCCGAAGAAACTGTTGTCAAAGAAATCGTCAAACATGTTTTCACCATAGATGCTGGGTACCATAATAATTCCTCCATTCGAGATGAAATTACAAAATTGAATCGCGGAAACAGGATGGTACGTTCTGATCGCACAAGCAAACACTGCCTGCGGCGATCTTCGACCCATCGGCTGCCATGCTCGGAATGTGCATCAGTTACTGCACATCACCCTGGCTGCTTCCTTTTTCCCTCTTTCTGCTGTATAGTTTATCTTTTTTCCTTGCAAAAACAAGAAACTGTGGGTACAATAAAAAAAGAGATGCTTGTGCTGAAAGCACAAGTGGAAAGGGGCTGAGGGCGATGGGAGACGCACAGTGGGAGACCTGCGGCGCTGAGACGCTGCTGGAGGAATTCTTCGCACAGGATGATCTCAGACAACTGGCGGAAAGCGCAGGCAAGATTCTGGACTGTCCGCTGCTGGTGCTGGACGATACCTTTCATGTGGCGGCATACCGCCTGCCGCAGGGATTCTCCGATGAGCTTTTTCAAAACGTTGTGAGCTGCGGCGAGATATTTTCTACCGAAAAGAGTACTAATATAGAAAGCCGAATAACCATAATGGTATTTTATTATTTATTCCATACTCTATATCATCAGCGACAATATATGCATCAGAAAGTCCATTTATTTGTTGTTTACCTTTATGTCTACCACCGACTTCAAAAGTATAGCGTCCATCAATAAAGAAATCACTCTCTTTAGAAACGTTTATTTTGTGGCAATAACGCAATTGGTTGGCAAAAAAAGTTTCCCTGACATTTCCAATATCAATCTGACTGGCAGACAATGCATACATTAAATTAGGATTCTCCAAAAACAGTTTATCAGGTTTTTGCAAGCGGCTTATGCCGGAGCCTTCTTTTTGGAGATTCATAGTCAGACAGCTGTCATGGAGGGCATCCAGATAGGCCAGCAATGAATTACGCGAGATTCCTATCCGTTCACTTAGTTTGCTGACATTAGGAATAAAAGGCGCCGACTCTGCAATGATATATAGTAACTGCTTAATTTTAGTTGTATATGAAATATCAACCCCTCTTAATTGTGGAATCTCCAATTCCACAATCAGATTGACCACTTCATTTATTCTTGAATAATAAAGAGCGGGTAATTCATTGTAATAAGGATAATATCCATGTTTCAAATAATCAGAAAAATGTTTCAGAACTTTAACTTTGTCTACTATCCCGACAGATAATGCCAGATGATTGTCCAATATATTATTTAAAGTCAATATCGGCAATGATAGTTTTTCATTCCAGTTTAAATACTCGCGAAAAGAAAAACCTTGCATTTCATAAACAATAGCCCGCCGGCTTAAATCCGATTTGGCATTTAAGATTTCAAGCAAGGACGAACCTGTAAAGACTACATGAAGTTCAGGTAAGTCATCATAAATATTTTTCAGTTCTTGAGACCAGTTGGGGTATTTGTGTACTTCATCCAGAAACAGATATTTTCCTCCCCGCTTTACAAAATCGGAAGCTAAATCATAAAGTTTATGTTCACTGAACCAAATATTATCCACACTGGCATAAAGTACGGTTTTATCCATTGGAAGGTTCAGTTTGATATACTGCAACAATAAAGTTGTTTTTCCAACTCCCCGGGCCCCCTTTATACCGATAAGACGAGCTTCCCATTCTATCTCATTCATCAGGCTACGTACAAAAGAAGTATTTGTTATAGCCAGTTTCTTGATAAAGGATTCAAATAATCGTTCCATTTCTTCTTTTTGTTTATCACACAGCCGCGGACCGTGCCGCTTGAGGCCAGGCGGTGGATGGTGCCGTAGGGCCGGTCCGCGTGCCACCGTCCGTTCAGCAGCATCTGATAGGTGGGCTCGTCGCCGATGATGAAGGAAAAGGTCCCCACAACGGTTCCGTTCTCCGTGAGCACATAGCTGTCGCTCCGGGCAATGTCCGGCAGCAGCTCGGGAAGGCCCGGATAGTCGCCGCCCCACTGGGTGGGGTTGCCGTGGGCGGCCATGTACGCCTTGGCGGCCCGGAAGATCTCCAGAATGGCGGGGACGTCATCGGTCGTGCTCTTTCGGATCTCCATGGCGTTATTTCTCCGTGCTCTTGTTGGCGAAAATGACGCCCAGGGTGATCAGCACCGCCCCCAGGATGCTCATCCAGCTGATTTTCTCGTCCAGCAGCAGCCAGCCCACCACCACGGTAACAAAAGGGGAGGCGTACAGGTAGTTGTTGGTGACCACCACGCCCAGGCGCTTGAAGGCGATGTTCCAGATGGCGAAGCACACGGCGTTGCCGAACACGCCCAGAAACAGCCAGCTCACCAGAATATTGGGCTGGGTGAACAGGGGCGTCAGGCTGGGCAGGCCGTCCGTCAGCAGCACCAGCGGCAGGGAGGTCAGGAAGGCCCACAGAAACACCCGGCGGGTCACAAGGAAGTTGTCGTAGCGCTCGGTATACTTTTTGACGAGGATGGAGTACACCGCCCACATGAGGGCGGCGGCCAGAGCCAGCAGGTCGCCCAAGGGGCTTAGATGGAAGGACAGGGTGCCGTTGAGCACCACCATCACCACGCCGGCGATGGCTACCACGGCGCCGATGTAGACCCACTTGCCCAGCTTCTCCCCCCTGCGGGAGAACAGCTGCGCCAAAATCACCGTTAGGATAGGGGACATGGATACCAGAATACTGACGTTGGCAGCGGAGGTATGGGCCGAGGCGGTATTCTGCAGGAAGAAGTAGAAGCTGCCGCCGGTGATGCCGATGAGGATGAACATCAGCTCATCCTTCCACGGGAGCTTCATGGTCTTGGGTCGCAGCGCCCATAGAGCCAGATACGCCAGCCCCATCCGTAGGGGGATGATCTGGGTGGGGGTATAGGCCGTCAGCATGACCTTGGTAAGCACGAAGCAGCTGCCCCACACCAGAGTGGTAAAGATGGCATACAGATGCCCCATGAGCTTTTGACGATTTGACATGATCCACACTCCTAACACACAAATGCTGCGCTGATGCAGCGCTTAATCTTCGGGGATGACGGGGGTCTGACCTGCCATGACTTGTGCAATGAGATCCTTGGCCACGTTCACCGTGTCATAGTCGGGCCACATGACCCACAGGGCCTGACCGGGCATGGAGTAGCACTCCTCCGTGCCGCCGTAGCCGGTGACGGAGTAGCTGGTGATGTTCCAGCCGGACATATCCGACAGCTGCATTTTTACCAGACTGCTGATGTCCTCATAGGGCATATTGGTAATCATGGTGTCCGCCACGGCCTTGAGCACCTCATCATACTTGGTGAGAATGGCGGAGGAGGTAGCCTTGTTGAAGATGGCCTTGATCATGGCCATCTGGTTGCGGCCACGCTGGTTGTCGCCGTCAGAGAAGGAGTAGCGCTCCCGGCAGAAAGCCAGAGCCGCCTGCCCGTCCACGTTGTAGTTCATCCCCTCGGTGAAGGAGAAGTAGTCGTCATAGAGATTACCGTTCTTATCGGGGATCTGCATGACCTTGGTGGTGAAGGTCTGCTCGGAGTAGACGTCTACGCCGCCCAGAGCATCCACGATCTTGGTCAGGCCGTAGAAGTTGACACGGGCGTAGTACTGCGTTTCCACACCGTAGAGATCGTCCAGCACCCGCATGGACTCGTCGATGCCGTACATACCGGCGTGGGTCAGTTTATCCAACTGGCCGTTGAAGCTCAGGGGCAGGAAGTAGTCACGGGGGGTATTTAGCAGCAGGATCTGCCGGGACTTGGGATTCACCACCGCCAAAATGTTCACGTCACTGAGGCTCTGGATGTTGACATCGGAGTTCCGGGCATCGATGCCGCTGCAATAGACCACGAAGGGCTCCGCGGTGATGGACTCGTTGGGTACCACCGGGGCGACCTCCTTGGTGAAGTCGAACTGCTTGAGGATACGGGTGTAGTCGTCAAAATCCGTATAGCCCTCCGTCTGCTCCAGAATGGGCAGATAGCCGTCGTTAAGGATAATGGCGTCCACCTCGCCGTCATACAGAGCGTCCGCCAGCTGGGGCACAGAGGCGTAGGCCTTGGAGGTGGGATTCAGATCGGACAGGGTCTTGAGCACCTCGGCGGTGTTCTCCTGATCGGCGTTTTCCAGCACGCCGAAGGTATAGCCCACGGCATCCTCGATGGAGCTGGCCTCGTTGTCCTTCAGGACGATGATGTCGATGGTCTGCTTCTCCGCCATCTTGCCCACGATGCGGGTGACGGCACTTTTGAGACTGCCGCCGGCCACGGCGCCGTAGATCATTCCGGCGGACAGGATCACAGCCAGCACGCCGCAACCGATCTTGGCGGCATGACCACCCTTGGAGGGGCGGCGGGGCAGCTGCACCACGGCGTGGCCGCTATTGAGGATCAGGATGCCCGCCATCAGCAGCAGCAGATATTTGTTGTCCAGCATATTCAGATTCAGGAGCTGGCCCAGCAGCACCAGACTGCACACCATCAGCAGTCCCAGCGCAATCAGGCCGAACCAGTCCATCCACGCCATACGGCGGCTGCCGGAGGCGTCGCTGTGTATTCGTTTGGAAGTCATAATATTTCTCCTTACTTCAGAGATGCCGGCCCGCATGGTCTTATGACCGGCCGCAATCCCCTATTATATAGGATAGATAGTAGAATTACCAGAGATTTTTGCGAAAAAAACGGGGAAATATCAAATTTTCCGGAAAGACGGGGGAAATCAGCCGTTGATGAGCTCCCGGATCATCCGGCGAGCGGCGGCGACGGAGCTTTCATCCGGCACCAGTACGCTGAGGGGGAAGCCGGTGGTGAAGCAGTCCTGCATATCCGTGGTGCCGGAGAGGGTGTAGGTGCTGATGTCCCAGTCCACCTTGTCCTCCAGCTGCAGCTTCACCAGCTTCAGGATATCCTGCTGGGGCATATTGGTCAGCACGGAGCCGGAGACGGCCTTCAGCACGTCCTGATACCCGGAGAGAATGGCGGGGGAGGTGGCCTTGTCAATGATGGCCTGCAGCACCGCCATCTGGTTGCGGCCCCGCTGCACGTCGCCCTGAGCGAAGGCGGAGCGCTCACGGGAGAAGGCCAGAGCCTCCCGGCCGTTGAGGTGATTGACGCCCTCGGTGAAGGTAAAGGCCTCGTCGTGATAGCCACCGTCGCCGTTTTCGTTGGGCATCTCCATGGCGACGGTAGTGAAGTCCACCGGGGAGGTGACATCGATGCCGCCCAAGGCGTCCACGATATCCATAAGGCCGCTGAAATTCACACGGGCGTAGTAGTCGGCCTTCACCCCCAGCAAGGTGTTCAGGGCCTCGATGGGCTCGTCCATGCCCTTATCACTATATACGCTGAAATGGGTCAGCTTATCCATCTCTCCGTTGAAGGGCAGGGGCAGATAGTAGTCACGGGGGATATTCACCAGCAGAATTTTATGGGTGGAGGGGTTCACCACCGCCAGAATGTTGGCATCGCTGCGGGTGTTGAGCAGGGTATCGGAGATGCGCTCGTCGGTGCCGCTGCAATAGACCACGAAAGGCTGACGGGAGATGTTGGCATTCGGGGCGATGGTGTCGGACTCGTGTGTCACGTCGTATGTATAGATCTCACGGGTGCGGGACGTAAAATCCTTGTAACCGTCGGTCTGCTTCAGGGTGGAGACCATGCCTTTGCCCAGAATGACGGCGTCTACTTCCCGGTTGTACAGAGCGTCGGCCAGAGCCGTGGGAGTGTCGTAGGACTTGGTCTTGACCTGCCCCAGTCCCTCCTCCAGATGCGTCAGAAGGGCATCGGTGGTGTCGGTATCCGTCTGAGCCAGATAGCCGTAGGTATAGCCGAAGGTATCACCGATCTCCTGAGCGGAGTCGTTTTCCCGGACCCGCACCACCACGGTCTTGACGCTGCCGGTGCTGGACACACGGGAGAGAGTCTCCAGCACGGCGTTGGTGGCCACGGTGGCGTAGATCATGCCCGCCGACAGTACCAGCGCCACCAGGCCCAGAACAAGCTTCCAGAGCTTGTTGCGCCAGCGGGGCAGTTGGGTCACGGCGAAGAGAACGTTCAGTCCCGCCAGCACCGCCAGCAGGAGCAGCGTCAGCTTCTGGGTCAGCACGCCGGTGGTCAGCAGCCGGGCCGCCAGAAAGCCGCTGGAGATCAGCAGCAGGAAGAAGGTGAGTATACCGAACCGATCCGCCCCGGTGCGGCGGCGGGAGGAACCGTAGCCGCCGTAGGAGCGGGAGGAATAATGTCTGGACATAGAGGAAAAACTCCTTTCCGAAAATCAGCAAGGCACGACAGGATAGCCTACCGGCCGAAGGCACATAGTCTCTCTATTATAAAGCGGCGGCGACAGGAAATCCAGTGTAAAAGGTTACAGATTTGTGAACTTTACGGCGAATGCGGCGGATGTGACGATTTTGTTATCCGGGGATTTCCCGGCGGAAACGGTTGAAGCGGCGGCGGGAGTGTGGTATAATCATCGAAACGGCCACGGGCCGTTACGGAAAAACAAGCCGCCGCCCCTGCGGAATGGAGGCGGCGTATTTCAGGAGGATCACCATGAAGGCAGCACTGGTCATTATGGCGGCGGGACTGGGTTCCCGCTACGGTGGAAATAAACAGGTGGACGGCGTAGGACCTCAGGGGGAGATGCTGATGGAGTATTCCATTTACGATGCCGTTCGGGCGGGCTTTACCAAGGTGGTGTTCATCATCAAGCCCGATATGCGGGAGCTGATGGATCGCCTGTGGGGGGATCGCACACTCATAACAAAAACAGGAGAGCCGCTGGAGGTCTGCTACGCCATGCAGGATTTCACCAGCATCCCGGATTACTACACCATTCCGGCGGGCCGCACCAAGCCCTTCGGCACCGCCCATGCGGTGCTGTGCGCCCGGCCCTATCTCTCCGAACCCTTCTGTGTCATCAACGCCGACGACTACTACGGCGTGGATGCCTACCGGGCCATGTATGAGGAGCTTCAGCGCCTGCCCCGGCAGGGACGGGCCACCATGGTGGGGTATCTGCTGAAAAACACCGTCAGCGCCAACGGCACCGTATCCCGTGGCGTGTGCCGGGTGGAGGACGGCTGGCTCCGTGGCATCCATGAGACGCTGAAGATCCAGCTGTTCCCGGACGGCTCCATCGCTGATGTGGCGGAGGGCCAGCACCGGGAGCTGGCGCCGGACACGGTGGTGTCCATGAACTTCTGGGGCTTCATGCCCTCCATCTTTCAGGAGCTGGAGGCCTACTTCGACCACTTCCTGCGCTGCGAGGCCGGGGACAACATCAAGGCGGAGTGCCTGCTGCCGGGCATGGTGGGAGACCTGCTGGAGCAGGGACAGCTGGAGGTATCCGTGCTGCACTCGGCAGACCGCTGGTTCGGCATGACGTACCACGAGGACCGGCAGGCGGTGGCGGCGGAGCTGCAGAAGCTCCACGCCGGCGGTGTGTATCCACCCACCCTGCGGGCCTGAGAGGGGAGACCGACACATGAGCGACTATTACGATCAGACCCCGGAGCAGCGCCGTCAGCTGCGGGCGCAGCGGAATCGGCGGCGGCAGGCGCAGGTGCGTCGGCGGAAGCTGCTGCTGGGCCTGCTGGTGCTGGCGGTATTGGCTGTGGTGCTGATACTGGTGCTGCGGGGCTGCGGCAAGGATAAGGAACCGGCGCAGCCTACCCCCAGCGAGAATGTGGACAAGCCCGATACCCCAAACACTCCGGCGGAGCCTTCGGATAGAGAGCCGAACCAGAAGCCTGACGACCAGAAGAGCGGCCAGAAGCAGGAGATCCCGTGGAATCTGACGCTGGTGAACCGGTGGAATCCCCTGCCGGAGGGCTGGACCGTGGACGAGGTGGAGCTCTCCAACGGCTGGGCGGTGGACAGCCGCTGCTACGACGCCCTCCAGCAGATGATGGACGCCTGCCGGGCGGAGGGGCTGTATCCCGTGGTGTGCTCTGCCTACCGGACGCAGGCCATGCAGCAGACCCTCTTTGACCAGATGAAGCAGTCCCTGTTGGATCAGGGGTACAGCGATGCCGACGCCGAGACGGAGGCGGGCCGTCAGGTGGCCGTTCCCGGCACCAGCGAGCATCAGCTGGGGCTGGCGGTGGACATCGTGGATCTGGACCACCAGCTGCTGGACGAGAGTCAGGAGCAGACGGCGGTGCAGAAGTGGCTTATGGCCAACAGCTGGCGCTACGGCTTCATTCTGCGCTATCCCACCGCCAAGACGGAGACCACCGGCATCATCTATGAGCCGTGGCACTACCGCTATGTAGGACAGGAGGCCGCTGCGGAGATCTATCAGCAGGGTGTGTGCCTGGAGGAGTATATCGCCGCCAAATACGGCGCTTGACCGGAGGGACGAGGAATGAGATTGAGAAAGTAAGCAGCTCACATTTGTATAAAGGAGTTGCTGATGGATGCATATCGAGGAATATACCACGTATCAGGAGTCGGAGGTGCTGGCTCTGTATGGAAGCGTCGGATGGACGGCCTATACGGAGCAGCCGGAGGCGCTGCGCCGAGGCTTTGCCGGGTCGCTGCTGACACTGGCCGCCCGTGAGAACGGGACGCTGGTGGGGCTGCTGCGGGCTGTGGGTGACGGCTGTACCGTGGTGCTGGTACAGGACCTATTGGTGCGGCCGGATCACCAGCGGCGGGGCATCGGCACGGCGCTGATGCAGGCGGCGCTGGAGCGCTTCCGATCGGTGCGGCAGGTGCAGCTGCTGACGGACGACACGGAGAAAACCAAGGGGTTCTACCGGTCGCTGGGTCTGCTGACACTGCCGGAGCTGGGGTGCTGCGGCTTCATGCGCCCGTAAAACCACATGGGGGAGAGTGTCCTTGGACACCCTCCCCCATGCTTTGTCCTGTGTACCGGGCGGTCAGCGCCGGTTCTGGTTCTGCTGCTCCTGCTGATTCTGATTCTGGTTTTGATTCTGGTTCTGGTTCTGATTCTGCTTGTTCTGCTTCTGCTGATTCTGGTTCTGCTGATTCTGGTTCTGCTGATTTTTGCCGGACATTGAGGCACCTCCTTCCGTATCTGCGATACAGCTTCAGTTTGCCCGAAAACCGGCGGAGCATACATCCTCCCGTGAAAAATTTCCGGCGGCAGATAAAAAATCCGCTTGACAGGCGGGAGGAGCGATGGTATACTACTGAAGAAAACAAAGAAGGCAGGATGCATCCGCCTCACCTCCAGCAAAGGCAAAGAGGTCAACAGCGAGTATGGCGGCGGCCCGGAAGGGGCGCAGGCTTTGTTGTGCGGATGCAGCTTTGCATCCGTGTTTTTATTTTCTGAAGGAGGTGCTTCGGTTATTAGCAATGTAGTGCATCAACTCAACGAGGAGATCCGTGACAAGGAGATCCGCCTCATCGGTGAGACCGGTGAACAGCTGGGTATCATGTCCTCCGCCGACGCTCTGCACATTGCGGACGAGCGGGGGCTGGATCTGGTGAAGATCTCTCCCCAGGCGACCCCGCCGGTGTGCAAGCTCATGAACTACGGCAAATACCGGTTCGAGCAGAGCAAGCGGGAGAAGGAAGCCAGAAAGAACCAGCACGTGGTGGAGATCAAGGAGATCCGGATGTCTCCGGGCATTGACGTGGGGGATTTCAACACCAAACTGAAAAATGCCCAGAAGTTCCTGACGGAGGGGAACCGGGTGAAGGTCTCTGTTCGCTTCCGTGGCCGTGAGATGGCACATACCGAGATCGGCCGGGAGCTTCTGAAGAAGTTTGCCGAACAGTGCGCCGAGGTCGCCACCATGGATAAGGCCGCCAAGCTGGAGGGCCGGAATATGTCGATGTTCCTCTCTCCCAAGACCGGCAAGTAAACAAAAGTTCTGCTTGCCCCCGGCAAGAGAATAGATGGAAGGAGTAAAAATTATGCCTAAACTGAAGACTCACAGCGGCGCCAAGAAGCGCTTCAATCTGACGAAATCCGGCAAGGTCAAGAGAGCTCACGCTTTCAAGAGCCACATCCTCACCAAGAAGGACACCAAGCGTGGCCGTCGCCTGCGGTCCGGTACCTACGCCGACTGCACCAACGAGGCGACCATCCGCAAGATGATCCCCTACAAATAAGAGACGGAATCGTTAGAATAGGAGGCAATTAAGATATGGCACGTGTAAAAGGCGCTATGATGGCGCGTAAAAGAAGAAATAAGACGCTGAAGCTGGCCAAGGGTTACTGGGGCGCTAAGTCCAAGCACTTCAAGATGGCCAATGAGCAGGTCATGAAGTCTCTGACCTACGCCTATGTGGGCCGCCGCCTGAAGAAGCGGGACTTCCGTCAGCTGTGGATCACCCGCATCTCCGCCGCCTGCAAGATCAACGGCATGAACTACTCTACCTTCATGCACGGTCTGAAGGTGGCCGGCATCCAGATCAACCGCAAGATGCTCTCTGAGATGGCCATCTACGATGCCCCGGCGTTCGCCGCCCTGTGCGACATCGCCAAGAAGGCGTAACTGTCTTAAAAAGCACGTCGCATATGCGGCGTGCTTTTTCCTGTGGCAAAGGGCGGAAATATCTGGTATACTATCAGGGAAACACATCATCGATGGTACCAAGAGAAAGGAGCATTTCCATGTACTGCACGAGAAAGGTAAATGACGATTACACGTGGGTAGGCGCCGACGGGCGGCGGCTGGCCATGTTTGAGGGTGTGTTCGATGTACCCAACGGCATCTCCTTCAACAGCTATCTGCTGAGGGATGAAAAGACCGTACTGTTTGACACGGCGGATGCGGCGGTGCGCCGCACCTTCCGGGAAAACCTCCTCCATGCGCTGGAGGGGCGGTCGCTGGACTACGTGGTGGTACACCACATGGAGCCGGATCACACGGCGGAGCTGGAGGAGCTGGTGCTGCGCTTCCCGGAGGTGCAGATCTATTGCAGCGCCATGGCCAAGACCATGATGACCCAGTTCTTCGGCACCGGCCTTCAGGAGCGCATCCATGTGGTGAAGGAGGGGGATACCCTCTGCACCGGGCGGCACACGCTGCGCTTTATAGCGGCCCCCATGGTCCACTGGCCGGAGGTGCTGATGACCTATGATGAGACGGATCGTCTGCTGCTGACGGCGGATGCCTTCGGCTGCTTCGGGGCCTTGAATGGCCGGTTGTTTGCCGATGAGGTGGACTTCGACCGGGATTATCTGGACGAGGCCCGGCGCTACTACACCAATATCGTGGGCAAATACGGCTCTCAGGTACAGGCGGTGCTGAAGAAGGCGGCGGAGCTGGACATCGCCATGCTGCTGCCCCTCCACGGCTTTGTGTGGCGGAAGGAGTTGGGGTATCTCCTGCACAAGTACGACCTCTGGAGCCGCTACGAGCCGGAGGAGCGGGGAGTGCTCATCGCCTATGCCTCCGTGTATGGCAACACGGAGAACGCCGCCAACATTCTGGCCTGCCGACTGTCGGAGCGGGGTGTGAAGGTGCAGATGTTCGATACCTCCGTGACGCCTACCTCTTACATTCTGTCGGCGGCCTTCCGTTACAGCCATCTGGTGTTTGCTGCCACCACCTACAATGCCGGGGTGTTCATCACCATGGAGGAGCTGCTCCACGATATCGCTGCCCACAATCTCCAGAATCGCCGGGTGGTGCTGCTGGAGAACGGCTCCTGGGCCCCGGCCAGCGGCAAGGAGATGCAGAAGATCCTCCAGCCTCTGAAGGGGTGGCAGCAGATGGAGGACACCTTTACCATCCGCTCCGCCCTGCGGGAGGATCAGACCATGCAGCTGGAGCGGCTGGCGGCCACGCTGGCGGCGGACGTACAGGCTGCGGCCCCGGCGGAGGAGAAGCCGGAGGGGCAGCACCGCTATGTGTGCAAGGTCTGCGGCTATGTATACGAGGGGGACTCCCTGCCGGAGGATTATAAGTGCCCCCTGTGCGGCGCCGGTGCGGAGTATTTCAAGCAGGAGTCGTAAAGAGCGCTTTTCCCCATGAAAAAACAGCAGGATGGCATGGCCATCCTGCTGTTCTTATATCATTCTACGGAAGAAGCTTCCACCGGAGCAGCCTCCGCAGGTTCCTCCTCCGGCTCCGTCCACGGCTCCATGGTAGCCACGCAGCGGTTGATGTTCTTCCCCAGCTCATAGAACTTGGCCTCGTAGTCCGTCATGACTCCCACGGGGCCGTTGGCGTGGAGGTCATGGGTTACCTCCGACAGGGCGAAGCCGTATTGGGGGATCTCCTCCACGGACCACTGGAACAGCTTGTCGTTGTCCGTCTTGAAGTGGATCTGCCCGCCCATAGGCAGCACCTGCCGGTAGCACTTGAGAAAATTGCCGTGGGTCAGACGGCGGCGCTTCTGGTTGCTCTTGGGCCACGGGTCGCAGAAGTTGATGTACAGCCGGTCCACCTCCGTTGGGGCAAACATATCCGGCAGCAGGGCGGCGTCCCCCACCACGAAGAATACGTTGTGCAGCCCCGCCGCTTGCGCCCGTTCCATGGCCACCACCATGGCGTCCGGCACCTTCTCCACGGCGATGAGCAGAACATCCGGCTCCGCTTGGGCCGTACCCACGGTGAAGCGCCCCTTGCCGCAGCCCAGTTCTACCCGCAGCTCACGGGCATCGGGCATCAGCTCCCGCCAGTGGCCCCGCATGGCGAAGGGGTCCTGTACCTGACAGGCCCGGCAGGCCTCCATCCGGGGCAGTAGATTCTTCTTTTTCCGCATACGCATGGTGTCGTTCCTCCTGAAAAACGCCGCATGGCGATGGTATCCGACTACCCAATATACCGGTTTTCCGGCGAAAAAGCAAGAGGGAACGCCGGAAAAACTCTCCCGGTAAGGGAGAGCCGCCGAAGCGACGTTTTCGTAGGACGGCGCATCGAAGAACAGGTGCGGCAAAAAGCTGGAAAAGTACCAAAAAATCCGACGAAATTTGTGACTTCCTCTAAAAAGCAAAAAGCCGGGTGAGAAGTGCTTGATAAATTTTAGACGAACGTCTATAATGGATAAGGTATATGAGAAGGCGCATTTTGCGGGTGAAACACCCCTGTAGAAAGCGCTTTTTCCCATGACGCTGCCGCTGCTTCGGCGGCGGCTGCCACAGTAAGGAGGAACCATTGTGACGAACGTACTGTTGGAGAAAAAAGGCCCATATGCCGTGGCCACCATCCACCGTCCGGAGGCGTTGAACGCCCTGAATTCTCAGGTGCTGGCGGATCTGGCGGAGCTGCTGGACACCGTGGAGGCCGACAAGGAGATCCGTGTACTGGTCATCACCGGCGCAGGGGAGAAAGCCTTCGTGGCGGGGGCAGACATCGGAGAGATGAGCACCCTCACCAAGGCCGAGGGCGAGGCCTTCGGCAAGAAGGGCAACGACGTATTCCGGCGGCTGGAGACGCTGCCCATCCCCACCATCGCCGCTGTCAACGGCTTTGCACTGGGCGGCGGCTGCGAGCTGAGCATGAGCTGCGACATTCGCATCTGCGCCGACACCGCCGTGTTCGGTCAGCCGGAGGCCGGTCTGGGCATCACCCCCGGCTTCGGCGGCACCCAGCGGCTGGCCCGTCTGGTTGGCCCCGGTATGGCCAAGCAGCTGATTTACACCGCTAAGAACATCAAGGCCGACGAGGCCCTGCGGATCGGGCTGGTGAACGCCGTCTATCCGGCGCAGGAGCTGCTGCCCGCAGCGGAGAAGCTGGCCGGGACCATCGCCAAGAACGCCCCCATCGCCGTGCGGGCCTGCAAGAAGGCCATCAATGACGGCCTGCAGGTGGACATGGATCGGGCCGTGACCATCGAGGAGAAGCTGTTCGGCAGCTGCTTCGAGACGGCGGACCAGAAGGAGGGCATGGGTGCTTTTCTGGAAAAGCGCAAGCATGAGCCCTACCAGAACCGATAAAGCTCTATCAGAACGTTGTTTTCCGGACATAACGTCCGGTGGGCAAACCAATGACCCTATATATTCTAACGATTAGGAGGAATCATTTATGAAGATCGCTGTTTTTGGTGCAGGTACGATGGGTAGCGGTATCGCTCAGGTGTTCGCCGGCAAGGGCCACACCGTTCTGCTGTATGCTTCCAGCACGGCCAGTGCGCAGCGCCACAAGGATAAGCTGGCTGCTTCTCTGAATAAGCGTGTGGCCAAGGGCAAGATGGCGCAGGAGGCCGCTGACGATCTGATGAGCCGTGTGCTGGTGGAGGAGTTCGAGGCCGCCGCTGACGCCGATCTGGTCATCGAGTGCGTGGCTGAGAACATGGCCGTGAAGAAGGAGCTGCTGGGCCGTCTGGACGCTCTGTGCAAGGACGAGGCCATCTTTGCCTCCAACACCTCCTCTCTGTCCATCACCGAGATGGGTCAGGGCCTGAAGCACCATCTGATCGGTATGCACTTCTTTAACCCCGTGCCTGCCATGAAGCTGGTAGAGGTCATTGCCGGCGGCAATACCCCCGCTGAGCTGGTGGACTACATCAAGAACCTGTCCACCGAGATCGGCAAGACCCCCGTGGTGGTCAACGAGGCCCCCGGCTTTGTGGTCAACAAGATCCTTATCCCCTATTGCAACGAAGGCGTTTGCGTTCTGCAGGAGGGCGTTGCCTCTGCGGAAGATATCGATATTGCTATGCAGCTGGGCTGCAACCACCCCATGGGTCCCCTGCATCTGGGTGACCTCATCGGCTGGGACGTGGTGCTGAACATCATGGATGTGCTGTTCAATGAGACCCACGACAGCAAGTATCGTGCAAACGTATTGATTCGGAAGATGGTTCGCGCCGGCAAGTTGGGCATCAAGTCTGGCGAGGGCTTCTTTAAGTATACCAAGTAAAATTTCGTAAAGGAGAAAAGAGTATGGACTTCCATCTGACTAAGGAACAGCTGCTCGTTCGCAAGATGTACCGCGAATTTGCAGAGAACGAAGTGAAGCCCCTGGCCGCCGAGATCGACGAGGAAGAGCGTTTCCCCATGGAGACCGTCGAGAAGATGGCGAAGCTGGGCATGATGGGCATTTACTTCCCCAAGGAGTATGGCGGCGCCGGCGGCGACGTCCTCTCCTATGCCATGTGCGTGGAGGAGCTGGCCAAGGTCTGCGGCACCACTGCCGTTATCGTTTCCGCTCATACCTCTCTGTGCTGCGCTCCCATTTTCGAGCACGGCACCGAGGCTCAGAAGCAAAAGTATCTGCCTGACCTGCTGTCCGGCAAGAAGATCGGTGCTTTCGGCCTGACCGAGCCCGGCGCCGGTACCGACGCGCAGGGCCAGCAGACCACTGCTGTACTGGACGAGTCCGGCGAGAACTACATCCTCAACGGCTCCAAGTGCTTCATCACCAACGGCAACGTGGCTGATACCTTCGTCATCATCGCCGTCACCGGTAAGACCACCGACAAGCGTGGCCGTGCCATGAAGGAGATTTCCGCCTTCGTGGTGGAAAAGACCGACCCCGGCTTCACTCAGGGTAAGCACGAGAAGAAGATGGGTATCCGCGGCAGCTCCACCTGCGACCTGATTTTCGAGGACTGCGTCATCCCCAAGGATCGTATGCTGGGCAAGAAGGGCCAGGGCTTCAAGATCGCCATGCAGACGCTGGACGGCGGTCGTATCGGTATCGCCTCTCAGGCTCTGGGTCTGGGCGAGGGCGCCGTGGAGGAGGCCGTCAAGTACACCAAGGAGCGTGTCCAGTTCGGTAAGCGTATCTCCCAGTTCCAGAACACCCAGTTCCAGCTGGCCGAGATGCACACCCGGATGCAGGCTGCTCAGTTCCTGGTCTACTCCGCTGCCATGAAGAAGCAGAACCACGAGCCCTACTCCATGGATGCCGCCATGGCCAAGCTGTTCGCTGCCGATGCCGCTTCCGACGTGACCCGTCGTGCCGTGCAGCTGTTCGGCGGCTACGGCTACACCCGTGAGTATCCCGTGGAGCGCATGATGCGTGATGCCAAGATCACCGAGATCTATGAGGGCACTTCCGAGGTCCAGCGCATGGTCATCGCCAGCCATCTGGGCGTTAAGTAATTGAGGAGGTATAAGGCAAAATGAAAGTTATTGTTACTGTGAAGCAGGTTCCCGATACCTCCGGTAAGGTGGCTGTGAACCCCGATGGCACTCTGGACCGTGCGTCCATGCAGACCATCATCAACCCCGATGATATGAACGCCGTCGAGGCTGCTCTGGCCCTGAAGGACGAGCTGGGCTGCAAGGTCGTGGCCTTCACCATGGGTCCCCCTCCCGCCGAGGGTATGCTGCGTGAGCTGATGGCCATGGGCGTGGACGAGGGTGTCCTGATTACCGCCCGTGAGTTCGGCGGCTCCGATACTTACGCCACCTCCCAGATCATCGCCGCCGGCATCGACACCTACGGTGTGGATGAGGACGACGTCATTCTGGCTGGCCGTCAGGCCATCGATGGCGATACCGCTCAGGTCGGCCCCCAGATCGCTGAGAAGCTGCATCTGCCTCAGGTCACCTATGCCGGTGAGATCAAGAAGGAGGGCAACACCTTCATCGTCAAGCGTATGCTGGAGGATGGCTACATGACCGTTAAGGTCAACACCCCCTGCATGATCACCTGCATCAAGGAGCTGAATCAGCCCCGTTATCTGTCCGTTGGCGGCGCCTTCGAGGCTTACAGCAAGCCTCTGGTCACCATGACCTACGAGACGCTGAAGGATCACCCCCTGATCGATGCCACCACCATCGGTCTGAAGGGCTCCCCCACCAACATTCTCACCTCCTTTACGCCTCCTCAGAAGGGCGCCGGCATGATGCTTGAGGGCGCCGGCAAGGAGACCACCGACAAGCTGGCTGGCATTCTGGCCGCCAAGCATATCATCTAAGGAAGGAGATAAGAAAATGGCTTTTAATAGTGCTGATACCGCTGCCTTCAAAAACGTCTGGGTTTTCTGCGAGCAGCGTCAGGGCAAGATGATGCCCACTACCTTTGAACTGATCTCCGAGGGCCGGAAGCTGGCTGACGAACTGGGCGTTGAGCTGTGCGGCATTCTGCTGGGCGACAACGTGGACGGCATCGCCAAGGAGCTGGGCGGCTACGGTGCCGACAAGGTCTATGTCTACAACAGCCCCCTGCTGAAGGACTACACCACTGATGCCTACACCAAGGTCATCACCGACGCTGTGGAGGAGATCAAGCCTGAGATCCTGCTGTTCGGTGCCTCCAACATCGGCCGTGATCTGGCTCCCCGCTGCGCAGCTCGCCTGCACACCGGTCTGTGCGCCGACTGCACCCATCTGGACATCGATATGCCCATCTACAAGAACTTCCTGCGTGAGGCTTCCACGCTGGCTGAGGAGCGTATCGAGAAGCTGGGTACCGTGAAGATCAACGGTCAGGATCACGATGTCTCCCGTGACATCAAGATGACCCGTCCCGCTTTCGGCGGCCACCTGATGGCCTCCATCTTCTGCCCCCGCTTCCGCCCCGCCATGGCCACCGTGCGCCCCGGCGTTATGAAGAAGCGTGAGTTCTGCGCCGACTGCGCCGAGAAGGTTGAGATCCTGCATCCCGCTTTCGAGCTGTCTGCCAGCGACATCAAGACCGAGGTGGTGGAGACCGTCAAGGCTGCCAAGAAGCTGGTGGACCTGATCGGTGCCGACTTCATCGTGTCCGTGGGCCGTGGCATCAGCAAGGATGTCGAGGGCGGCATCAAGCTGGCTGAGGAGCTGGCCGAGGTTCTGGGCGGCGTCGTGGGCTCCTCCCGTGCCTGCGTGGACGCCGGCTGGATCACTGCTGACCACCAGGTCGGCCAGACCGGTAAGACCGTCCATCCCAAGGTCTACGTCGCCCTGGGTATCTCCGGCGCCATCCAGCACAAGGCTGGTATGCAGGACTCCGAGTGCATCATCGCCGTGAACAAGAACGAGAACGCTCCCATCTTCGAGGTGGCTGACTACGGTATCGTTGGTGACCTGTTCAAGGTCGTTCCCGAGCTGATCGAGTCCATCAAGGCTGCCAAGGCTGCTCAGTAATCGATCCCCTTTACGAATCAAGAAGGGCTGTCCCGCTGTGGGACAGCCCTTCTTTCATTACTTGGATCATGGTCAGGTGGTGATATGCCAGTAGGTGACGGTATCCTCGATATCCATTTCCACCAGATAACCACCTACTCCGTCAGAGCAGAATACCGTGGGCCAGTTTTGATAGGTGGCAAAGTCGTTGATCA
>OHAJ01001329.1_pt1 | contig 18184 bp, 15 predicted proteins | sample 1577101 | NCBI WGS metagenome assembly OHAJ01 (sample SAMEA3541531, study PRJEB24748) | human gut metagenome | biome: human gut; feature: human-associated habitat; material: faeces | place: China | collected 2012
TCAGCTTTTTGCCAATGCCGCCGTTCTCGGTTATAAAATGCCTGCCTTTTTCAGATAACCCACGCTGTCATAGCAGCCTCGGAAATAAATTGCTTCCTGCTGCATATCGCAGAGCCTCGCCCGAAGCTCCAGAATTTCTATCAGCGCCGTACATTCCTGCTCGGATAAATCGCTTGATTTCTCCGTATCGAACACCGCCATTACTTTCGGATACTGCCTGTAAAGGCTCTCTATCTTTTCCTCTATGGAACGGTATTCGGAATTGGTTTCTCTCAGCTTGGATATAACGGAGCTTAGATACTCCTCGAAAATATTGCTGTGCGCATCGACAAAGGTTTCAAATTTGAAATTATCAAGCACGGTTTTCACCTCCGATTTTAATACTTCTTGTACCTATTATACTGCCCCAAAAAGGTCATTACAAATATACAAACAGCATTATCTCTCTCGATTTGCACATTTTCTTTCGGGTTGTTCCTCGCTCTGGTCTGGCTCTGTATCCATAACGGAACGGTCTTTCTCATTCAGATTAAGCTCGATATTGAGAGCGTTCAGTCGTTCCGTCTTTTCCCGCAGCTCATCTTCAAAGGCAAAAGGCTTCTTGATTTCCTCCTTTGCGGTTTCAAGCTGTGCGATAGTTTCCGCCTTTTTGGTCTTGGCAGCTTCCAGTCTGGCGGGGAGCTTTGACAGCTCGTTTTCAATTCGGGTCAGATTTCCGAGGGCATCAGCACCTAAATCTACCTTATGCTTTGCCTTTCCACAAAGGTTCATACAATAATGGGCGTTGACGGTATCATAATAAATCTCTATTCGGAAACCTCGATAGCTGCCGATTTCGGTAGCTGCGGACATCGGATAATCCTTGCAGATTGCAAGGAGCATCTCGCCTGCGTCTGCCTTTTCGGTGTAGGTCATACCTTTTAGGGTCATCGGGCAGAACTTATCCTCGCCCTGCGGCTTGTGCTGCTCGACAAGAGCCGCATCGTTTTCATAGCCTGCAATGCGTTCCTCATACTCTTTAATGGTCTGGGGATAGTATTTCAGCACTCTGTCCTCAAGGTCGTAATGCTCGGAAAGATAACTCTGCTTTAACACTCGGAGCTTGGAAACCTGTATATCCAAATCCATCTTTTCCTTAAAACGGGCATCACCTGTGGCAAGCATTTTAACCTCCGCAAAGGACAGGGCAACCTCGTCCACATCTTCGGCAGAGCGTACAGGGCTTTTGCTCGTCATTATCTGGCTGATAAATTTCTGCTTGCTCTCCACCAACTGATAGAGATAAGCATCAAAAGTCTGCTCGGTCACATATCGGTAAACCTCCACCTCTGGAAACATATTGCCCTGCCGTTCAATACGCCCCTGCCTTTGTTCAAGGTCGGAAGGACGCCACGGACAATCAAGGTTATGGATTGCTATGAGCCTGTCCTGCACATTCGTACCTGCTCCCATCTTAGGAGTAGAGCCGAACAGCACACGGACTTCGCCGCTTCTTACCTTGCCGAACAACTCTTTTTTCTGTGCATTGGTGGTCGCTTCGTGGATAAAGCGTATCTGCTCCGCAGGGATACCACGGGCTATCAGCTTCTCCCTCATATCGTCATAGACATTGAAAGTACCGTCATTTTTCGGGGTGGACAGGTCGCAGAACACAAGCTGTGTCGCTTTGGTATCGGCGTGTTCCTCCCAGATACGGTACACATTATCCACGCAGGCATTGACTTTACTGTCTGGGTCATCTGGCAGCATCGGGTCAATCATTCTCTGGTCAAGAGCCAGTTTCCGTCCGTCATTGGTTATCTTGAGCATATTGTCGATGTTCGGCTCGACAAGCCTTGCCCTGACTTTCTCAGCCCGCTTCGCAAGGGAAGCTACCATTTCGGTCTGTATCTCACTCGGCTTAGTCTTAATATTGTGGTAATTGACCTTTGGCACGGGGAGCTTTAGCATATCGGCGGTCTGAATATCCGCCACCTCACGGAACATCTGCATCAGCTCTGGCAGGTTATAGAACTTGGCAAACCTCGTCTTGGCTCGGTAATTTGTGCCTTCGGGTGCTAATTCCAGAGCTGTAACCGTTTCTCCAAAGGTAGAAGCCCAACTGTCAAAATGCTGCAAACCGTTCTGTGCAAGAGTGTCATACTGCAAGTACCTCTGAACGGAGTACAGCTCAACCATTGAATTGCTAACAGGCGTACCCGTTGCGAAAACCGTGCCACGGTTGCCCGTGATTTCGTCCAGATAGCGGCATTTCATAAAGAGGTCGCTTGATTTCTGGGCTTCGGTCTGGGCGATACCGCCTACATTCCGCATCTTGGTGTAGAGGTACAAATTCTTATAAAAATGGCTCTCATCAATGAAAAGCCTGTCAACGCCGAGCTGTTCAAAGTCGATAACCGTATCCTTACGCTTGGTGTCGTTGAGTTTTTCGAGCTTCGTCTTGATTGCCTTTCGGGTTTTCATTAGCTGTTTGACCGTGAACTGCTCGCCTTTGGAAGCCTGCACATCGTCAATGCCATGCTCAATATCATCAAGCTGCTTTTCCAACTGCTCCCTCTGGCGTCCTATGCTCATCGGGATTTTTTCAAACTGCGAATGCCCGATAATGACTGCGTCATAGTCGCCTGTGGCAATCCTGCCGCAGAACTTCTTGCGGTTTCCCGTTTCAAAATCCCGCTTTGTTGTCACAAGTATATTTGCACTCGGATAGAGCCGCAGATACTCGGAAGCCCACTGACCGACAAGATGATTTGGCACAACAAACATGGATTTCTGGCATAAGCCGAGCCGTTTGTTTTCCTGTGCGGCGGCTACCATTTCAAAGGTTTTTCCTGCTCCCACCTTATGGGCAAGAAGCGTATTGCCGCCATAAAGGATATGGGCGATGGCGTTGACTTGATGTGGTCTTAGTGTGATTTCTGGACTGATACCTCCGAAAGTGATATGGCTTCCGTCATATTCACGGGGTCGCACAGAGTTAAAAGTGTCGTTGTAATAACGGACAAGGCGGTTTCGCCGTTCTGGGTCTTTCCATATCCAATCCTGAAACGCCTGCTTGATGACTTCCTGCTTCGCCTGTGCCGCCGTGGTTTCCTTTGCATTGAACACCGCTTTTTTATTGCCGTGTTCGTCATACACATAATCAAAGATACGGGTGTCACGCAGGTTTAAGGTGTCCTCAATAATACGATAGGCGGAAGCTCTTTTCGTACCATAGGTGCTGTCCGCCTTTACATTCCCCATATCGGAGCTTTTATTCTCTATGAACCAGTCTCCGTTTATCGGGGTGTATCGTACCTTTAATCTGCCTGCGGCATAGCTTGACGGAGTTAAAAGCTCCATCACAAACCGCTGTATATCTTCCTGCGGTATCCAAGTTGCACCCAGACGGACAGAGATTTCCGCCGCCGAGAGGTCTTTGGGAATGACCTTTTCCAAGGCTTCCACATTAACTGCAAGCTCTGGGTCATTCTTCGCAGCAAGATCCGCAACCGTCAGCTTGTTTCGGACATTTCCTGACAGATACTCGTCTGCGGCTACATAGGAAACATGCTCACAGTTCGGTACTTTGAAGATAACACCTTGTAAATCCTGCACAAGCTCAGCCTGCGTTTTGCCTGTGAGCTGCTCCATATAAGGCAAATCAACACGGGCTTTCTCCCCGATAGAGAGGGCGAGGGCTTCGCTTGCAGTTTCAACCGAAGTTACTTCTCGGTGGGGTTTGATAGTCCGCTTTGTGAACATATCTGCCTTCCGTTTGAAGTTGCCCTCATCATCAAGCACCTCCAGAGAACATAGAAGGAAGTAGCTCTCATCTGAAGCAAAAGCAAGATAGTTTCCTCGGCTGTTGATTAGACCGTATTTTGCGGTATAAACATCATACAGACGGTTGAGGTTTTCCTGCTCGGTGCGTATCATTTCCTCTGGGTAATCATCGGTCTGATACTCTATGAGCTTACGCACACAGTCACGAATTTGGATAAGTCCCTTAATACGGTTTTCTGCGGTCATCGACACAGAAGCAGGTTGCATACGGTCATTCTCTCGGAAGTAAACCCTGCCGTCCACCAGAGTAAAAGAGAAGTTACGCACATTCGGGTCAGCAGGAACGGAAAGCTCCTGCTCATCGGAGATTTCATCAACCCTATTATCAAGCTCTGGGATTTCGCCGTTTATCCTCTGAACTGCATTGGACAGAAGCTCGGAAAGTGGTATATCCTTACGGGCTTTACAGACAGGCTCTAAAGTACCAAAGCGTGTGTTTTCCATCTTTATCTCGCCCAACACCATTTCGGGGTGTTCGACAAAATATCTGTTCATCGTAACACCGTTTTCGTCCGTATCAAGGTGTACCCAGTCTGGCTCTATATCCATCACTCGGTCACGCTTTTGCAGGATAAGAATATCGCTCGTGACCTCCGTGCCTGCGTTTGCCTTAAAGGTGTTGTCTGGCAGACGGATAGCACCTAAAAGCTCGGCTCTCTGGGCAATATACTTGCGTACCTCTGGACTTGCTTTATCCATCGTACCCTTTGAGGTAATGAACATCACAACGCCGCCGGCACGGACTTTATCCAGAGCCTTTGCGAAAAAGTAGTCGTGTATGAGAAATTTCTGGGCGTTGTATCGGCTGTCATTGACCCTTATCTCCCCAAAAGGCACATTACCGAGGACTACATCAAAATGGTCGTCTGGGAGATTTGTTTTCTCAAAGCCCTCAATGGCAATGTTCGCTTTTTGGTAGAGCTGCTTTGCAATCCTGCCTGTGAGAGAGTCGATTTCCACGCCGTGGAGCTTGCTGTTTTGCATACTTTCGGGAAGCAGACCAAAGAAATTGCCTGTGCCGCAGGACGGCTCCAATATATTGCCCTGTGAAAAGCCCAGGCGGTCAAGTACGTCATACATCGCCTTGATAACAACAGGCGGCGTATAAAAAGCGGTCAGCGTTGACTCCATAGCGGCACGGTATTCCTCTGGGGAAAGGCTGGCATATAGCTCCTTAAATTCCTCCGCCCACGCCGCATTGTGTTCATCAAATGCCATAGAAAGACCGCCCCAACCGACATACCGAGATAGGACTTCCTGTTCTTCGGGTGTGGCAAGGCGGTTTTCGATTTCAAGCTCGTGCAGCAGGTTGATTGCCGCCATATTGTTACGGAATTTTTCTTTTGCTCCGCCGATACCGATGGCATCATCGGTAATACGGAAATTATGACGGTCTGTGGCAAGAGTTTCCGTTTTTTCTTCGGGTGGTAATTCGGTTTTTTCCTGTTCCAATAGCTTTTGGATATAGCCGATTTTCTCCACTCGGTTTATCGGAAAGCCCACATTGTTCTGGAATGTGATGTCACGCAGGGACACATCACCGCTGATTTTCCCGATGCTCTCAATGAGATATTTACGGTTATCTATGATGATTTCCCTGCCTATGAGGTCATCTGTGGATTGCTCCATTTCAATGACAGGAGCTTCTGAGCCATTCACTTTATCGGCATTCGCCTGTGGTTTTTCTTCGGCTTCCTCGGCTGTCCTGTACCAATCACTTTCGGTAGCCATAATCTCATCAAGCAGTTTTTCGTCCTCTGGTTTCAGCTCGGTGTGCTGTTCCAAGAATGGGATAAACTCATCTCTGCCACGGAGCAGGCTTTCTCGGTCATCTCCATATAGCTGTTCGCCCTTTGGCGATAAGGCATAATCGTAAAAATTCTTAATATGGGCAATTAAATCGCCCTCACCATCGCCAATATCAAACCGCCCTTCATAGTTAAATTCCTCGCCGCCGATAACAGCCTTGATAACAAAATCTGTCTTGTGATACCACCCGATATTTTTATCGCCCTCACGCTCACGGTGCTGTTTCTCGTCCAAAATACCAAGCAGCTTATTCCCCAGAGCAAAGCTCAAATCCGTATAGCGGTCATTAAGCTGTCTGTCATAAAAGGCAGGGTGTTCGGAAAAACCGATAGAAAACTGTATTCCGTCCTGCTTTTTCTCGGACGGTGCTTCTGTCCTCTGTTTCTCGGTTACGACCACTTTCAGATGGTCATTTGCAGGATTTTCCGTTAGCTTTTCTTCAAAGTCGGCTCGGCTGTATTCCTGCCCCAAGATAGGGAACTCGGCATTTTGCAGATAGACCTTTTCCTCGGTAAGTGTTGCAATCTCATATTTATCCGCACCGATATACACCACATCGCCCTCATTGTAGAGGTAGCAAAGTGGGTGCAGCTCCCTTAATTCCTCGGTAAACTTCCACCCATTACTGCGGCTGAAAACTGAGGTCGTTTTCCATTGTACCTGTGCAAGAAAGTCTATGAGCTGTTGAACGGTTGAGGGGTCGGATAAGTGCTGTTCCATTTGCTCGGCGGTAACATCTGCAAGGTCGCTTCGTTCCACAACAGATAACAGGTCTTTTTCGTACCTGTCCAAGTCACGGATAAAGTCAGATAGCCGCAAAGCAAGGGTATCCCGTTTGTCGGCAGGCGGCAGGTCACGATGGGCGTCGATAAAACGCTGCCTTGCTATTTTCCTCTGGGTGTCAATCTCATATTGAGGGGCTGACACGCTCTCCAGATAATCGGCATAATGGTCTTTTTCTTTCGGATTGAGATAGCGGTTATCCTTAATCAGCTCACGCAGACGCTTTTCAACCTGTGACCATTTTAACACAAGGTCGTGATTGGTATAAGTGCCGTTTCGGTCAATGGCAAGACCTTTGCTGTCATACCAAGAATGACCGCTGAAACCATCGGGGAAGATGTGCGTACCGCCGCCCGTTCCATACTCATTTTTAAGGAACTCAATATTTTTCTGTCTGTCCACGCCCTTTTGGAATTGGCGGTAGATGCGGTATTTTCCGTCCGCAACACCGCTGCCTTTCTGAAGTACGGAGTCAATATCTTCTTTGGAAATAGCAAAAGCAGAGGCTTTTTCGTCCTCTGCTTTTGCTATCATTTCGATTTGTTCATCTACGGTTGGAAGATTGACCCTAACCTCATCCTCTTTGGCAACGCTTACTTGTAAATCAGTTCGGTCAGTATCACTTCCTCCGCTTGGCTGCGGATGTTGTTCATCAGTCCGACCCACTGCATCGGTGCTTTCTCTTTCAGTTCCTCTGTCACGCCCTGCTCGGCTGAGAGCTGCTTCGTCAGAAGCTCCAACCTCTGGAGTGCTGTCTGCTCTACCTCGTGCAGATGCCCGTTCAGCCTGCCCGATGTCAGCAGATTGAGATAGGTCACTCGCTTGTGCTTCTCCAGATAATCCCTGTGCATCAAAGCGTACCTGCCAAGCGGAAGCTCTGGCTCTGTCGGTAATGTTAGGTCGGGAATAAGATAATCCCCCTGTCTGCTGTAAGTGATTTCGCTCATTGTATTCGCTCCTTTCGGGTTGTTGTCTGCCTTTATCATACTGAGCCTGCGTTCTTTGTGCAAAGGTGCGATTCTGGTCTTTTTCCGCTATTTGCACATTTCGGATAGACTGTGAGATTTCCCGTAACGCCATTTCCGCAATATCGCTCGTGGCAACGCCGATGGCGTTTATCGTTGCAGGGGTATTGAAATTTACAATATCCGCAAAATCCTCTCGGTCAAAAAACTCATTCGTATCCAGACCGCAGCGGCTGATCAGCATAAAAGCAACGCTGTTTGTTGCCAGCCGCCTGTAAATGACTTCTATATTAAAGTCGTCCAGTTCTTCCAAAAAGCTGTCTTTCGTGCAGTCCTTTAACTGAGAAAAATAGTCTTGCAGATTGTCCTCCACGGCGTTCTTTGCCGTTTCCATTAAGTCAGAAGCAAGGTCAGTGCTTTCCACATCTCCAAACCTGTCCGAGAGCCTTTCCATAACAGCCTGCTCGTATCGCTCATCCATCTGCCATATCGGAACAGGGCGGCTGCCATAATAGCCCTCGTGGGTGTCGGACACATCAAAATAGTATTTCAGCGTATTCCTGCGACCTTTCGGGTCAAATACGGCAATACCCTTGCTGTCCTTATTGACCCAACGCTTGAACTGCCTGTTCCAAGTTTCGAGCTTCGCAACGGCGACAGCATCGGGGCGTTGGGCGTATATTAAAAGCTGTTCGTCAAAACGGCATTTATAGTTGCGGCAGGCAGAGGACAGAAAGCCCTGCCACGCCTGCGGATTTTTTGCAACCGCAATGCCTGTACGCCGATACAGCTCTGTGATTAGCTGATACTTCGCAGCCATTCAACCTACACCTCCTTATCGTTTCTGTTTCAAATATTTCTGTTTACTCACTCAGCACCACCGCCAAGAAAAGAAATGACCTTGTTCGATTTAATGCTCTTTTGCAGGTCATTGATGAGAGTAATATCCCCAACCGTGATGCCCTGCATAGAAAGAATATCGTCCATAGTCATAGCGGCAATCGCTTTTTCATCGGTAAAGCCTGCTTCCAAGACCTTATTCAAGACCTTGACGGCTTTCTGATTAACAGCCATATTCTAAATCCTCCTTATCGTTCTAAATCCTTGTGCTTCGGTGTTTTCTGCGGCGTTTGTTCCGCAGGTTTCGGCTCATAGGTCGCCCCGTTTTTCTGCATACGCTCGGCAAACTCGCAGATGTGGTACAGATTGCTGCCGACTTCGGTATGGTATTCATCAATGAAGCGGCAGGGATACTCCCGTTTCTCTTCCCAAGAAGTCGTGACAATGACCTTTCCGCCGTCGGGGATACGGAACAGTTCTTTATATTGAGGGTCAATAAATCGGATACCTTGTTCTGCTTTCTGGATATGCTTATTAAGCCATTCCTTCACATAGCAATAGCAGTAAAAATTATAGTCGCCTTTGGTGGGATTGCACCGAAGCAGAAAAGCGTGTTTCTCCGTATCCACACGGAAACCGTACTCCGTACAATAGTTACCCTTGATAGCACTTTCGGGAAAATGCCTTGCAAACGCACTCATATCATAGCGGTTATGCAAAAGCCCTTTATCCTCCCGTAAAGCATTGATGACCGTATCAAGGTCTGCCTTAAATTCGTCAGATTTCCATTGTGGTCTGGTATCAAACCAAGTGGTGTAAAAGCCATAGCCCGTCGTGGCAAAGTCACCACGCAGATGCCCGATAGTGCCTGTCTGCCCCTCAAGCTGCATACTTTGGGCATAGGTGTATTTCTGTTCTGTCGGGGTTAAAGGTCTTGTCTTTATTTCATTACTCATTCGGCTGCTCCTTTCTTTCCTTTTTCTCTTTCTGCTCGTCTAAAATCTTGCGAATACAGACATCGCAGAAAATAACTGACCCATCCTTATATCGGGGATAAGGACAGGTCGTGCAGTCATATTTTATTTTATCGCTCACGGTCATCACCGTTTTTCTGCTTCTGGGCAGGCTGATTATAGGGCATACGGCACTCTGACTGGTATCGTTCATTCAGCTTTTGCCGTGCATCATCAAGCTCATTCGTGTAATAACCCCAGAAATAATTTGAGCCTCCCTTGCAGTACCAACACACATAAGGGTTGGGTGAGTTGGGATTGTGACCGATGACAAGCTCTGTACTCCCGATAGTACAGCTCTCAATGATTTCATAGTTCTGATTGGAGCGTTTTTCTTCGTCCATAAGCACCTCTCTATTCTTTGGCATAACGCCGATAGGCTTTCTCGCCCGTGGCTCTCATTTTTTGAACAGGGCGGCTCCCTGCAAGCTCTGGATACCGTGCCTGCAGCTTGCGGCGTGTCCTGCTGACGCTCTCAAAGCTCGGCAGACCGAGATATTTGTGCTGCGTCATTATCTCCGCAAGCGGCATTGCTCCTGCATCCTTCAAACAAGCATTACAAAGTGCAAGATACAGTACCATATCGTCATTTCTGGCATCTTCATTCTTTTCCAGAACAGCCCTGACTTTCTTTTCAATGGTTTTTAGGTTTCTCATCTTTACCTCCATAAAGGAAAGGGCGGCATCTTTCAGCCGCCCAAACAACTTACTTATTCTTTCTGTTACGGATATTCAGCCATACCGCCGCACCCACAATGAACACGACAAGCACGATTGCGATAATGGTTTTAGCGTCCATCAATTAGTCCTCCTTTTTCTTCTTTCTGTTCTTATAACCGACAAATCCGAGAACGCCCGCACCAACAACAGACAACGCCGCAAGGCTTACCCATAAGCCCAGATTGAAGTCATCGCCTGTTTTCGGGGTATCCCTGAACTCATTGTGCATCTGCACGATAGCCGTAGCGTTCACCTTTACCGTTGCCTGTTTATCGGCAGGAAGGATATATCCTGCGGAAGCCTTGTCGCTTACTTCGGATACGGTATAGTCGCCAATCCGCAAGCCCTCAATCACGATTTCCCCGTTCTTATCTGTCTTAAAGGTCTGGTCATAGTCCACGCCTGTCACACGGAAAGAGAAGCCCTCCACCTTACCGTCAGAGGAAGTCTTTACGATTTTAAGAGAGCCTTTCTGTGCTGCATTGATAAAGCCAACACCCGCCTTGTTTTCCACTGTGTAGGTCTTTCCGTTCTCCTCGATGGATACGGCATAAACATCTTCATCAAGCACAAAGCCTGTCGGAGCTTTGGTTTCCTTTACCAGATATTTGCCGTAGCGGAGTTCACTCATCTGGTAAACGCCGCCGTCAAGTTCTTTCATTTCGCCAAGCAGCGTATCGTCTTTATCCAGTTTCCCATCGCCATTGGTATCGGAGTAAACCTCAAATACCGCACCAGACAGCTTGTTGTCGGGATAATCCTCATCAACCTTTGTCAAAGCGATATTGCCCTTAATGAAGTAGTTGACAAGTTCGATTTCCACAACTTCGTCCACCTTGCCGATAGTCACGGCGATTTCTTCCTCGGAGAGTACATATCCCTTCGGGCTTTCGATTTCACGGATTATCCAAGTTCCATACGGCACTTTGGCAAAAGAAAAACTACCATCATCTTTTGATGTGGTAGCGGCAATCTCATTTTCCTTTGTAAACTCGGTAGTTCCTGTCTTGAAGATACCGATAACTGCACCGCCCAGAGTTTTTCCGTCCTCATCAGATTTCTTACCGCTTACAGAGCCGTAAATAATGTCATTTGTGATAGCTTCGCCCTCGTTGGCTGTAATGCGGACAGTTTCGGTATCCTGTCCTGCGTATTCAAAAGTAACAGGGTATTTTGCATCGCTGACAATATATGCGGAGTTGGTCGAGATTTCCTGCACATAATAGCTGCCCATCGGCAGGTCGCTGATTGCTTTCCCGTGACCGCTTTCATCAAGGGAAATGACCTCAATCAGACCGTCCGCAGGAATGGTCTTTCCATCTGCGGCTGTGAGTTCCTCTGCCGCATACAAGCCAAAGGTCACATCAAAGATTTCCCCGTTCTTGCCAATGCCGTAGGCTTCATCAATGGCAAGGCTCTTGATGAGGTCGATTTCAACACGCTGTCTTTCATTATAGAAAGAAGTAGCCGTTTCCGTTACATCAACATTCTGTCCTGCATACACAAGCTCAACAGAATGGACTTTCTCGTTCAGCACCATTCCATACGGAGCTGTGATTTCCTTAACCTCATATTTTCCGAGATACAGTTCTTTGGATTTTACTGTACCGTCTTTTCCTGTCGTAACGGTATCCACAACCTCGCCCTTGTTTGCTCTGACCGTTCCGTCCAGAGTGACAATATCCTCGGCTGCGGTAATCTCATAGACTGCACCCTCAAGACCGCTGACAGAGAAAATCGGCTGATACAATCCCTTATCGCCTGCCACGGAGCTGAATACCTCGCCAGACTTTTCTACTGTAATTGTACCTTTCTGTGCCATATTGGAGCGTACTACCTCAATAACGGTAATGCCGCTTTCTTCCTCGGAATTTTCCTGCACCACATCAAAATAAACAGGCTCGGAATTTAAGACATACCCATACGGGGCTTGTACTTCCACAAGGGAATAGCCTTTGCCGTATTCCAATGTCTGCGGTGTGATTAGGTCGCCGTCTGCCGTAGTATAGAAGGTGTCAATGGTCGTCACTTCGGGATAAGTGAAAGTCATAGTCACAAGATTTCCATTCGGGTCGTAAATCTGGAAGCCTGCACCTGCATACGGGATTGTATTGCCTGTTTCTGCATCTTTCTTTACGATTTTGATATAGCTCTCAAAGTTAGCGTTGTTGATAAGGTAGCGGTAGGTCTGACCGTCCTTGCTGATAAACACATCAAAGTCTTTCATCAGTTCACGCCCCTCCCAACCAGAGGTCTGGCGGACGGTATAAATGCCATACGGCATATCCTTTGTCTGGGCAAAACCGTTCTCGTCACAGGTCAGCACATCACGCTCGGTTTCCTTTGCATTTTCATAGCTGCCTGCGGATTTGAGGAACACTTCAAATACCGCACCTTCTTCGGGTGTTTCAATCTGGGTTTCCCCGTTATCCGTATGCTTGATGAGTGCGATATTGCCTTTGATGACCTGTTCATTCACATCGTTTGCGGTACTGTTCAGCTCTACCGTGTATAGCTCTGGTTCTGCACCTACCTTGTGGATTGCGGTATCCAGAAGATACCCCTCGGACGGGCTGATTTCACGGACAGTCCAATCATTATCACAGATATAATACTTGGTCGTAAACTGACCGTTTTCATCAGTCGTGTAGGTGTCAATCAGTTCCTCACCTTTATAGATGCCGTAAACCGCACCTGCAAGGGAAGCGTCGCCCTGCGGAGAACCTGTTTCTGCATCGGTCTTTGTCACAGTCACTTGGAATTTCTTCAACACATTGTCGAAGCTGCGTTTTGTGACCTTGTTCCATTCAATCGGAGCTGTCTGGGAAGCAGGAACGACATAGCGGACTGCGGTATCCACTTCCTCAACCACATACGGGGTATCGCCACTGATAAGGACATTTTCAAACTTAGCCAGTCCGTTTTTATCAGTCACGGCATACTCGTCAACAGGCAAGCCGCTTAAAGATGTGCCATAAAGGTGGAATTTCATTCCCTCCACCAGATTGTCCTCGGAAGTCTTGACGATTTCCAGACTGCCACGCTTCAAAGTATTGCTGAAGGTCACAGTAGAGGTTTTTCCTCCGATAAGTGTGACGGTCTGGGTTTTCTGCGGCTCATAACGGTCAATAGACTGTTCTGTGACCGTATAAGTGCCAGGGAATAATCCCTCCACGGAGACAGAGCCGTCCTTTCCTGTCTTAACTGTTTTATTGAAGTTATCACCTTTGATTGTAAAAGAGATGCCCTCCACAACTCCGTCCTCAGAAGTCTTTTTGAGGGCAATCGTGCCTGTCGGCGTTTCGATATTGATATATGCAGACACGGTATCAGCATTCTCCACACCTGTTACCAAATCCTGCAAGTTCGGGTCGCCATAGGCAATGAGCTTTGCACTGCTGCTGACAGTCGGCACATTGTTCCTCTTTGCCGTAATGCGGACAGAACCGCTGATAGCTACGGTGGAGCTGATTGTCAGCTTATTTCCAGACTTCGATACACTCACATTGCTGTCAGAGCTTGAAAAGCTGTAATCGGAAAGGACGCCGTTGCTGTCCGTCAATGTGATGCTGTACTTTCCGTCCTTGTAGGCAAGCTCCTTTGTGATGTCATTCTTACCGCCCGACATAAAGCTCGGAATGGTGTTATGCTCACGCAGCATTGCAACAATCTGGTCATACACTGCCCTTGCTCCGCTGTTGGCATAATTTGAACCGAAGTGCAGGCTGTAAACGGTGGTGCTTGTCTGGTTATATGAGCCTGTGGCTTCACGGCAGCCTGTGACAAACTCCCATACGAGGGTCTGCGTGGCAAGCCATTTTTCATCATCACTTCCCGACAGATTATTTCGGTTGCCCTGATACCCATAGAGCAGGGCAAGCCCAACCGCCTTTTTCTGATTGGCTGAAAGGGCGTTCCAAGTATCAGAGGAAGCCTTTTTCAAGGTGTTTCCTGTTTTCAGCGGTACTCCCGGCTGAATACAAAACGCATTCTCACCGTCCACAAACATACGGTACTTATAATTTCCCGTTCCGCCTGCGGTATAGCCGCCGATATTCGCACTGGAATTGTACCTCATCGCATTACCGTTGCTGTCATAGGTGTGGGAAAAGGAAATCGTCCCGATGTCACCCGCAGCAAACGCCGTCGCAGGCATTATGGATAATGCCGTGACCGCAGCCATTACAAAAGCCGCAGCCTTTTTGAATAATTTAGGGATTTTCATAGTTACCTCCTGTAATTTGGATTGAATATTTTGCCTTACTGACCGAAAAAAGCTGCCCGTTATGGACAGCCTAAAGTATTTCTTTTCTCGGATAGTTACTGGCAGTAGTTAGGGGGTGAGGTGTGGAGAGGGGGAAGCCGAAATAATGGCTATCCACTCAAATGGGCAGACCTCGCCCTCGATGTGTGGCTATCTCTCGTGAGCCTTGTTCCGCTGCAAGTGTCGGTTATAAAACTCCAACGCCTTGACAACAAAATCCGTTTCCTGCCCTCTGGGAACAGTCTTGGGAATGAGCTTGGTTATCCTCTCGTCACGGAAAGCAGGTTTTTCCTTCTGGTTGGGCTTTTCTTCCTCCATAATGGACTGGATAACCTCGGAAGTGAGCTTGCCGTCTTGGTTATACTTCTTCATTTTGATAGCCTGTGCCAATGACGGGGTAGCATCGTTGTACTCCATTGCTTCAAGCAGGGTGTATTGCTGTTCCTCGGTCAGATAGGAAATTTCAACCGCAGGACGAAAAGCAATCTGCCTTTCATCTACCATTTGCAGGATTTCGGGAACAAGCTCCGTTAGACGGATATAGCGGCGTATCTGGTCTTTGCTTTCTCCAACAAGTTCTCCTAATTCCTCATCAGAACGCCCTTTTGATAAATTAGTCGCCAATGGCGACGCATTTTCTTTTGGGGGTCTGCCTGCCTGTCGTTTCATAGCTTCCAACCGCATTTTATACGCAAACGCTTTCTCACTCGGCAAAATAACAGAGCGTTGGAGATTACTTTCCACCATGACAATAATGGCTTCATCACGGGTAAGCTCTTTGACCTCGCATTTCAGCGTTTCAAGTCCTGCAAGTTCACAAGCCTTTTTTCGCCTGTGACCACTGATAAGCTCATACCGTCCGTCCTCTTTTAAGCGAACTGTCGCAGGGGTCATTACACCGTTTCGCTTGATACTCTCAACAAGTTGTTCCATATCTTCGTCCATCAAAACCTTGAACGGGTGGTCTGGAAACTCGTCAATCTCCGATATGGGAATATCCCGTATCTTGCTTAGCTTTGCTTCCTCACGGCTTTCGTCCGTCTGAAAAAGGTCATCGTATGCGGTCAGCTCGATTTTGGTTTCTCTGCTTCTCGCCAATCTCTGCCACCTCCTTTCCTAACTGCTCATAGGCTGCGGCAACCTTGCCGCTTTTGTCGTAAGCAAAAATACTTTTGCCTTCTGCGGTAGCTTCCACCGCACGGATAGAATGAGGTATCTCGGTATCAAATACCTTGATTTTCTTACCGTATGCACTTTTGACCGTTGCCGTAATTTCCTTAGAAATGTTGGTACGGGGCATTACCATAGTCATTAAGATACCGTCTATCCGCAGCTTTGGGTTGATTTGCCGCTTGACCATTGATACGGAGCGAAGCAAAAGCTCCAGACCTTTAGCCGAGAGATAGTGGGGCTGTGTCGGGATAATCACGCTGTCAGCCGCCGCCAGAGCATTGATGGTTATCATGCCTAAGCTCGGCATACAATCAATAAGCACATAATCGTAATTCTTTTTAACCTCATTGACATATCATATAACTGTTGAGTTATCAACCTGTTTTTCAAACAGTGACAGATTTTTCACACATTCCGGATTGCTGTATATCCCGTTGCGCGGAAGGGAGAAATGTGGTAAAATACAAAATTAGTCTGTAGATATGGGAGGCATACCATGCCGGAACCGAAACTTTCCATCGTCCCCTGCGGGGATTATACACCCGAAACGGTGCGCGCCGCGCTCCTTGCGGCGCTTGACGCTGTCGGCGGGCTTGACTGGGTGAAACCCGGCATGCGCATCGGCATAAAGCTCAATCTCTGCGCGGCGAGAAAGCCGGAGCAGGCGGCGACGACCCATCCGGTCATGGCCGCGGAGCTCACGCGCCTTCTGCGCGAGCGGGGCGCGGAGGTCGTTCTCGGCGACAGCCCCGGTGAGCCGTTCACCTCCGTGGTGCTGAGCCGCGTGTACTCGCTCGGCGATTACGCGCTCTGCGAAGCCGCCGGCGGCGAGCTCAACCGCGACTTTTCGCATCACACGGTCGAATTTCCGGACGCCGTCACGGTCAAGAGCTTTGAATATAGCGCGTGGCTCGAAAAATGCGACGCCGTCATCAACTTCTCCAAGCTCAAGGCTCACGGGCTCATGGGCATGACGGCGGCGGTAAAGAATCTTTACGGCGTCATCCCCGGCACGGTGAAGAGCGAGTACCATTTCCGCTACCCCGATCCGATGGCGTTTGCCAACATGCTCGTTGATCTCAATGAATTTGTCCGCCCGGCGCTCTGCCTGTGTGACGCCGTGGACATCATGGAGGGCAACGGCCCCACACAGGGAACGCCCCGGCACATGGGCGCGCTCCTCGCCGCGACGAGCTCCTATGAGCTCGACCGGCTGTGCGCGTGGATGCTTGGGCTGGAGGAAAAGGAGCTGCCGTATCTCACGGCGGCAAAGCAGCGGATGCTGCTCTCCGAGGCGGGCGAACCGCTCGGCATGAAGGACGCCGCCCCCTACCATGTAAACGACTTTGCCCGCTCCGGCGCCACAAGCAGCTGGTTTGTGTCGAACCCGAACGATAAGCCGTTCCGGAAACTCGTAAAAAAATGCGTCGCCGTGCTGCTCCGCTCCAAACCGGCGCTCGGCGAGGGCTGCACCGGCTGCGGCCACTGCGCGCGTCTCTGTCCGGCGGGCGCGATCATGATCGTGAACAAGCACGCCGTGATCGACCGGAAGAAATGCGTCCGGTGCTTCTGCTGTCAGGAATTCTGCCCCTCGGGGGCGATGCGCGCGCAGCGCTCGTTCGTCGCGCGGCTTTTGAGCAAATAGGCGGCATAGGAACCAAAGAAAGAGAGAAAATACGGGAGTAATACGAGGAAAAATATCCATGCATTTCTTTTCACAGTACCGGGGACTCCGCCGGGAGAACTATGTTCTCTTCTTCGGACGGATCGTGACGAACATGGGCTCAATGGTCTGGCCCATGCTCACGATGATCCTCAACCAGAAGCTCGGTATAAGCGCCGGGAACATTGCCATACTTACGGCGGTGTTCGGCATTTTGATGATGCCGGCCACGCTTTTCGGCGGCAAGCTCGCCGACCGGCTCAACAAGAAGAACATCATCATTGTCGGCGACATCGTTTCGGTCGTGTGCTACATCCTTTGCGGATGCGTTCCGCTCGGCATGGGGACGATCGTGCTCATGTTTGTTGCCAGCCTTTTCCAGACCATTGAGGGCCCGGCGTACAACGCCATCATTGCCGATATCACGCCCCTCGAAGAGCGTGATAAGGCGTATTCGCTCCAGTACTGGGGCATGAATCTCGGTCTTGTCCTTTCGCCGACGCTCAGCGGTCTGCTGTTCAAAAACTATCTGTGGCTCGCGTTCATCATCAGCGGCGTTGCCATCGGCTGCTCGACGATCCTCATCTGGTTTTTCGTGCGCCGAAGAGGTGATCCGCAACGAGCAGTATCCCTTCATGTATGAGTATATGCTTCCCGCGATGCTCATGAAGCTCGGCATCGTCGGTATGATGGGCTGGGCCGTGTTCCTTGCGGCGATGGTTTATTACGCATGGAAGAAGATGGGGCGGCATGACGCGCCCGCGTTCGTGTTCTGGCTGGCGGATGCCGGCGGCGTGGCGCTGGCTGTGCAGACCAATCCGTTCCTGTTTACCTTTGCGGGGATTTCAATTATCCTGTGGCTCTGCCTGCAGATTGACTGGGCCGAACAGGAGCATAAGGGAGTGCTGCCGGTATGATCGCGGTCATCATGTCGACCTATAACGGGGAGAAATACCTGCCGCAGCAGCTGGACAGTGTCCTGCGGCAGACGCTGGAGGACTTTATCCTGATTATCCGCGACGACGGCTCGTCCGACGGGACGGTGCCGCTTCTGCGCGGCTATACCGACGAGCGTGACCCGAGGCTACGATATAGAGCGTTTTACGGCTTTCCATGAGGTAATTCAACA
>OHAJ01001331.1_pt1 | contig 18167 bp, 9 predicted proteins | sample 1577101 | NCBI WGS metagenome assembly OHAJ01 (sample SAMEA3541531, study PRJEB24748) | human gut metagenome | biome: human gut; feature: human-associated habitat; material: faeces | place: China | collected 2012
TGCACATCCCGCAACGTGACAGAGGAATCCTTCGGGTGCTGCGGAACAGCCTGCAGTATGACCTGTGTACCGAGGAATTCCAGCGCGAAAATATCGCCTATGTGCAGCAGCGCGCGCCGTTCCTGGTTGCCGTCAATGCAGCGGGCAAGCTGTGCGGCTTTGCCTGCGCCCACCCCTGGCACAGCCGCACAGCTTATGCGTGGGATGTGGAGCTAACCGTTTACTGCGCCCACGACTGTGTGGGCCAGGGGGTTGGCGGGCGGCTGTACAAAGCCCTGCTGGACGGCGTGCGCCAGCGCGGCTACTGCAACGCCGTTGCCCTTGTGACCGGCCAGAACAAAGAGAGCTGCGCGTTCCATAAGGCGCTCGGCTTCAAAAAAATCGGCGTGGAACCCCGCACTGGGTACAAGTTCGGCCAATGGCTGGACCTTGCTTATTGGTGGATGGACCTGCGCCCCGGCCAGGAGCCTCCGGAGCCGGTGCGCCTGGGGCGATAAAACTGCATAACACAAAATGAAGCGGGGCACTGCTGATTGGCAGCGCCCCGCTTTTGTTATAAAGATTTGTAGGGCGTGATGCCTGCATCGTCCCGCATACTGAGCTGCAACCATGGTATACTGTCATCAACATCCTATCTCCCCGCCGCGCGTTTTTGTTTTCCACAAGAAGCCCCTCTGTTTGTGGAAAACCGTTCAGATTCTTTTCACTTTTCCCTGTCGTTACGCGGTCTGCATTCCTGTTTTTGCCCACAAACTGCCCTTGTTCACGCAAAGTTTACCGGAATTTCCAGCTATTTCATGCCTTGTTCATCCGCAGTTCATTTTTATTCTTCATGATAGAATCTATCGGGGGCCCCTATTACCGCCCCCAACTGGAGGAATTGTTATGCACGAAACCCAACAGCCGCGCGACCCCAAAAAGACGACCGGCATTGTATATGCCGTGATCCTTGTGGTGTTGCTGCTGCTCAATTTCTGGGCCTTCCCCGCCATGATGAAAGGCCAGGTCAAACAGGTCGATTACGGCACCTTCCTGAACATGCTCGAAGGCGGCGAACTGAGCACCGTTGAAATTCAGGATCAGCAGATCTATTTTGTGGACAAAAACGATACCACCTACTGCACCAACTCCATTGCGCAGGACCTGCAGCTGGTCAACCGGTTGGAAAGCGCCGGCGTTTCCTTTGGCAAGGTGTACAACCAGACCACCTGGGTGGATACCCTGCTGGGCTGGGTCATCTCGCTGCTGCCCATGATCATCCTGATCGTCTGGTTCAACCGCATGATGCGCAAGCGGGTCGGTGAAATGACCGGCGGCGCCAACAGCATGATTTTTGGCGGCGGCAAATCCGGTGCCAAACAGTATGTCGTTGAGGATGGCAAGTCCATCAAATTTGCCGATGTTGCCGGTGAGGACGAAGCCAAAGAGAGCCTGCAGGAAATCGTTGACTTCCTGCATAACCCCAAGCGTTACGAGGATATCGGTGCCAAAATGCCCAAGGGCGTTCTGCTTGTCGGCCCCCCGGGCACCGGTAAAACCCTGCTGGCCCGCGCTGTTGCCGGCGAAGCCGGTGTTCCCTTCTTCTCCATTGCGGGTTCTGAATTTGTCGAGATGTTCGTCGGCATGGGCGCTTCCAAGGTGCGTGACCTCTTCAAACAGGCCAACGAAAAAGCCCCCTGCATTGTCTTTATTGATGAGATCGATACCATCGGCAAAAAGCGTGACGGTGCTTCCGGTATGGGCGGCAACGATGAACGCGAGCAGACTCTGAACCAGCTGCTGACCGAAATGGACGGGTTTGACGCCGCCAAGGGTGTTATCATTCTGGCCGCCACCAACCGTCCTGAATCCCTTGACCCCGCTTTGACCCGCCCCGGCCGTTTTGACCGTCGTGTGCCCGTGGAGCTGCCCGACCTGAAAGGCCGCGAAAGCATCCTGCGCCTGCACGCTCAAAAGGTCAAAATCGGCCCCGACTGTGACTTTGCCGTGGTTGCCCGCATGACTCCCGGTGCTTCCGGTGCCGAGCTGGCCAATATCATCAACGAAGCCGCCCTGGGCGCTGTGCGCCACCACCGCATGGCCGTTACCCAGTACGACCTGCAGGAAGCCGTGGATACCATCCTGGCCGGTGCCCAGAAAAAGAATAAGATCCTGAGCGACAAAGAAAAGTGCATCGTAGCCTACCACGAAGTCGGCCATGCCATGGTTGCCGCCCTGCAGAGCCATTCCGCCCCCGTGCAGAAAATCACCATTGTACCGCGCACTTCCGGCGCGCTGGGTTTCACCATGCAGGTAGAGGACGGCGACCACACCCTGATGACCAAGGAAGAGATCCTGGCCAAAATTGCCACCATGACCGGTGGCCGTGCCGCCGAAGAAGTGGTGTTCAACTCCATCACCACCGGCGCATCCAACGATATCGAGCAGGCCACCAAGATGGCCCGCGCCATGATTACCCGCTACGGCATGACCGACGACTTTGACATGGTTGCCCTGGAAACCGTGAACAACGCCTACCTGGGCGGCGATGCCAGCCTGGCCTGCAGTGAGCGCACAGCCGCCACAGTGGACGATAAGGTCGTGGAAGTCGTCAAGCAGCAGCATGAAAAAGCCAAACAGATGCTGATTGAAAACCGCGGCAAGCTGGACGAGATCGCCAAGTACCTGTACGAGAAAGAAACCATCACCGGCGAAGAGTTCATGCGCATCCTGACCGCTGTTCCCCAGCTGCCCACCGGTGCCGTGGAACAGTAAAGGCAACACCGCACAATTCCCGCCTGACGGCTTAAGCACCGCTCCGGCGGCTGCGGCACGGCATCTGCGTTGCCAAAATGCTCGATAAGACATCCAGTATTATCTGCGCTTTTGGCTTAGCAGCTGCCGCACCTCGCTCGCCGTATCGGCACTTAGAATTGTGCGGTATTGCCTAAAATCTCCGCTCTGCGCGTTTTCTTTGTAAAATAACGGTGCCCCCGCCCTATGCAGTTCATTTACCGCACGGGCGGGGGTGTTTTGTTGTAATTCCGTAGGGGCGCACACCATGTAATAGCGCCATTTTATGGCCAGCCGTTACCCATTTGTAGGGGCCACTGCTCACCTCTTTCCGAAAAACGCAATAAAAATGCTGTCTTTCTCCACATCAGGGAAAGGCAGCATTCTTCTTTATCCGTTCAGATCTTCGCCGTTGCTGGCAATCACATTTTTATACCATCCAAAGGACTTTTTCCTGTACCGTGCCGCCGCCCTGTTCGAGTACCGGGAAAAGCACCAGTAATCCTGCCGGGCTTTATTTTGCCTGTGCGCCCTCTGGGAAGATGATCTTGTTCACAAAGAAGAAGATCACCATGGAAATGCCGCCATTGAGCACGGTGGTGCCAATGTTGTAGATGAAATCCGGCACCAGCAGGCCCGCAACCGCCACCCACACGCAGTTGATGGAGTTGACGATGCAGGTGATCAAGCAGAACGCCACCACATACCAGGCGATCTGCTTGGCCAGGTTGCCCTTGCTGCGGAACACAAAGTTGCGCTGGATGGGAAAGTTTATACATTCTCCCACCACCATGGCAACCATGTAGGCGCAAAAGTACGGCAGACCGCCATGGGCGGAATCATACCCCAGGATGTTCCACTGGAAGGTTTCGCCAAACAGCGTGACCGGGATGCCCGGCCAGCCAAAATCCACCACCGGCAGGCTGCTGAACGCCGCCGGCAAAAATTGCAGCAGCAGGTATTTGAACACCGTAACCAGGTTGGATACGATCACAAACAGTCCGCCTTCGCGCACCCACTTGGCTGCGGCGGGGTGTTTTGCCGCAAAATTATTCCATAGCTGCATAAATAGCCCCTCTCTTTCCTCAGCTGTTGCGCAGACGCTGTTCCAGCTGTGCGTTCAGTACCAGGTTTTTCACGGCTTCTATGATCACCCGCACAAGGCCGATGATCCAGAATCCCTGTAATTCCATCACAATGCCATCCACCATGCCCATGCTGATGGCACCGCTGGTCATTTTGGCCAGGGCACGCAGCGGCATGTTATACTGGAACAGCACATTCAGGTCCGGCTTGCCGCGCTTGTAGCTGGCGTTCAGCAGTGCGGTAAGCACCAGCCAGATCAGCCAGCCCAGCGGGCTGCGGCTGTGGTTCAGCTCGCCCAGGGTCATGTTGCGGTCAATTTTAACTTTTCCCTGCTGCACCGGGCGGCCCAGCAGGGTGGCCCATTCGTCATCCGGCACGCTCTGCACCTTGCCGCTGGTATAGTGCGGCAGATGCTTGCCCGCATAGGGGTTGGGTGCGCCGGTACCGGCCACTTCCACCACGGCGGTCAGGCGGATGTCCGTACTGGACGCGCCGACCCGCAGCTCATAGCTGCCGCCTTCCACTTCCCAGCTGTCGGTCTTGGTGTTCCAGTAGCGGAATGCCTTGTCGTCCAGCAGGATGGTCACGGTCTTGCTTTCGCCGGGCTGCAGCTGCACCTTGGCAAAGCCTTTCAGCTCCTGTGCGGGGCGGAACACTTCTGCCCCGGGTTTTGCCACATATAGCTGCACGATCTCTGCTCCGGCGCGCTTGCCGGTGTTGGTTACGGTCAGGGTCACGCCATTGGACGCGGCCTGCAAATTGCTGTAGGCAAAGCTGGTGTAGCTTAACCCATAGCCAAAGGGGAATGCCACCGGCACACCGGCGGTCTGGTAATAGCGGTAGCCGACATACAGCCCCTCGCGGTACTGCACCATGCGGCCCGGCCCGGCAAAGTTATCCTTGGCGGGGGTATCCGCATAGGCGTTGACCCAGGTTTCGGCCAGCTTGCCGCTGGGGTTCACTTTGCCGGTCAGCACATCCAGCATGGCGCCCGCCCCCGCCTGGCCGCCCAGCGCACCATACACCAGGGTACGGCAGTGCTTGAGCCACGGGGTTTCCAGCGAAGCCCCTGCGCTGAGCACCACAACGGTGTTGGGGTTGGCCTGCTGCACGGCCTTTAACAGTTCGATCTGGTTGTCCGCAAGGCGCATATCGCCGCGGTCCAGACCCTCACTTTCCTTGATTTCATCCAGCCCCAGGCAGAGCAGCACCACTTCGGCCTTTTGGGCCAGAGCTACAGCCTCGGCCTGTTTGGCGGCATCCGGTTTGCCCTGGCGGTCAAAGCCGGGGGCAAAGCCCACGCTGGCCAGGCCGCTCTCTTTCAGGCAGTCCAAAAAGGTATCCATCTTGATGGAGTTGACCGCGCTGGAGCCAGCGCCCTGGTACCGCGGTGTCTGGGCAAAGTCGCCGATCACGGCAACTTTTGCGCCCTCGGCCAGCGGCAGCAGGTCGTTCTCGTTTTTCAGCAGCACAATGCTTTCGGCTGCGGCGCGGCGGGCCAGGGCGTGGTGAGCGTCCGCATCAAAGGTGCGGCTGTGGGACTGCACGGCGGCATGGGTATCAAACACCAGCGTCAGCAGCTCGTCCAGCCGGGCGTCCACATCCGCTTCGGTAATTTTGCCGCTCTGCACAGCCTGCATCAGCTCGCGCACCGCGTCCCCGCCGGGGGCGGGCATTTCCAGGGTGGAGCCGTTCTGCACGCCCAGAGCATGGTCATTGCTGCCGCCCCAGTCCGTTACCACAGCGCCGTCAAAGCCCCACTCCCCGCGCAGGATGTCCATTAACAGGTGGCGGTTCTCGTTGGCGTAAGTTCCGTTGATGAGGTTATAGCTGCTCATGATGGTCTTGGGCTCTGCTTCCTTGACCACGATCTCAAACCCGGTCAGGTACAGTTCCCGCAAAGTGCGTTCATCCACCACGGAATCCGACGCCATGCGGCGCAGTTCCTGGCTGTTGACGGCAAAGTGCTTGGGGCAGGCCGAAATACCGTTGGACTGGATGCCCCGCACATAGCTCGCGGCCATTTTGCCGGAAAGATACGGATCCTCGGAGAAATACTCAAAATTGCGGCCGCAGAGGGGGCTGCGCTTGGTGTTCAGGCCCGGCCCCAGCAGCACGGCAACTTCCTGCGCGGCGGCTTCTTCGCCCATGGCCTGGCCGATCTGCTCGCCCAGGGCGGGGTCCCAGCTGCACGCCACAGTGGCTGCCGTGGGGAAGCAGGTGGCCGGAACACTGGGGTTCAGCCCCAGATGATCCGCCGCGCCCGCCTGCTTGCGCACGCCGTTGGGGCCGTCGGATAGGGTGATGGACGGCACACCTGCCTTGGGGCAGCCGCGCGTGGTGAAGGTGCCCGCGCCCGAAAGCAGTGCGCATTTTTGTTCCAGATTCAGTTTTGCGATGATTTCAGCGTTTTTCAAGGGGGACGCACTCCTTTTTTTATAAGGCAATACCGCGCAATTTCAAGTCACGGTCATGCGCTTGCATTGTGCGGTATTGCGGGGGTTATTCTTATGCGTTCTTGTTTTCGGCCTTGGCAGCCTTCGCGGCCTTGTACAGCTTGACATCACGGACAATGCCGCGGATCGCCAGTGCAAACAGTGCCACGGCAACAAGGTCGATCAGAGCAACAAGGTGACGCCAGCCGAGCACAGCGGGCTTAAAGTCGTGGCGCAGCGCGGCGGTATCGCCGATGCTCTCGGCATAGTCGCGGTTGGTCACACGGACATGCAGGTACATGTAAAGGGCCTCCTTGGCGGCACGGCGCAGCGCCTGCATATAGCTGTTGGAGCCGGTCTCGCAGGAAAGCTGGCCGCCCATCATGCCGGACATCCAAAGGCTGCCGCCTGCACGCAGGGCCTGATCGCCGTTCATGTAGCTGTGGTGGTCGCAGTAGTCGGTGATAACAGCGCCGTCAAAGCCCCACTCGTCGCGCAGGATGCCGGTCAGCAACGCCTCACTGCCGCCTGCCCAGACTGCGCCGATGCGGTTGTAGCTGCTCATCAGACCGACAGCATCGTAATCCTCGACCAGCATCTGGAAGGGGCGCAGGTAGGTTTCGCGCAGGGTCTGCTCGGTCATCCATGTGTAGACGGAATCGCGGTAGATGCCGCTCTCGCCATCGTTGCAGATGAAATGCTTGACATAGGTGTAAACACCGGCATCGTTGGCGCCCTGCACGGTGTTGCCGCAGATGACGCCGGACAGCAGGCTGTCCTCGGAATAATACTCATAGTTACGGCCATTGAAGGGGCTGCGGTGCATGTTGGTGGCAGGGGCATACCAGCCGGTGTAGCCGTTCTGCAGCGCCTGCGTGCCGATGGTGCGGCCCTCCTGCAAAGCAAGATCGGCGTTCCATGTCTGGGCCAGCGTGCTGGAGCTGGGGAAGCCGGTCCCGGCACCCATGCCGGTAAAGCCGCCGATCTGGGCGGGGCCGTCGGCATCCTTGCTGCGCACCTTGCCGATGCTCTTAAGCTCAAACAGACCGCCGTAGCCGTTGACAAACAGGTTTTCCATCTCCTCCACAGTCAGCTGATCCAGCAGGGCATCCCACTGCGGGTCATTGAAGTCAGCGCCCAGCTGGAAGCCGAGGTCGGTGGTCTTGCCGTTGTCCTCAATCTTCAGGCCGTTGTTGGCACCGGTGGTGATGGCTTCGTCGGCCTCATTGATGTAGCCGTCTGCCATGTCAGCGGTGTAGAGGTTCAGTGCCTTGACGTTGTCGGTCATGGCACGGCTGGGAGTGTTGGCCTTGGGGAAGGTGCTTGCAAAATCAGCACGGGTCATATAAGCAATGTTCTGCTCGGAATCGCTGCCGTCCAGGCTGACGCCGTCAATGGCATCGCTGCCGGTAAACTTATTGCCGACCTCGTTGCCGGAAACACTGTCGGTGGGATACTGCACATTGGCGGGCAGCGTGCAGGTCAGGGTTGCCTTTTCGGCATCGTCCACGGTGTGGGCATCGTGGCGCACAGTAAAGATATAGTCACCGGCGTCCAGCTCATAGCCGGTGAAGCCGTTGTGGTTGGCATCGTAGGCGTCATAGCTGGCCATATCGGAGACGGGAACGGTCAGGGTAACCTCCTCGCTCTCGCCGGGCTGCAACTCCTTCGTCTTGGCGAACGCGCCCAGCTCCACGCTGGACTTTTCAATCTCGCCTGCAATATAGGGTGCGGTGTAGTAGAGCTGCACAACATCCTTGCCGGCGCGGTCGCCGGTGTTGGTAACGGTGACCTTCACGGTCACATCGCCGTCCTTCGTCAGGGTGGCACCGTTGGCGGAGGCATCGGTCACCTTCCAATCAAAGCTGGTGTAGCTCAGGCCGTAGCCGAAGGGATACTGCACAACGGCGTCATAGCCGGTGCCGTGCTCGTTGGAAACGCCGTCCCAGTAGCCCTCGGCGTCAGCGGTCTCGTACCATTTGTAGCCGATGTAAATGCCCTCGGCGTAATCTACATAGGAGACCTGCTCATAGGCATCGTAGGTATCGAGGTTGCCGCTGACGGTGCCGTCCGCCGGGTACAGACCCTCGGCATCGGCGTAAGCGCCCACGCCCTCCATACTGGCGTTGGCATAACTGGCGGCTGTGGTCAGATCATACGCCCAGGTGTCAGCGGTGCGACCGCTGGGTTCTTTGTCGCCCCACAGCACGGCGGGGATGGCAGTTGCGCCCTCGGAGCCGGACAAACCGGCAATCAGGCAGGCATCCACGCCGGGGATGGTCTCAATCTGGCCCAGCTCCATAACGTTGGTGGAGTTGATGAGCACTACCACATGGGCGTAGTTGGCACCGACGTAGGTCAGCAGATTTTCTTCCTCGGTGGTCAGCTCCAGCATCGTGCGGGTGTCGTCCACCACAATGTCGCCGCCTTTTTCAGTGCGCTTGTACTGCTGCTTGGTGGCGTCGTTGCTCTCGCCTGCCAGACGGCCAATCACGACGATGGCCGTATCGGAGAAGTTCTTGGCGTTGTCGAGCATCGACTGGGTGTAGTAGGTGGTGTTGCTGATGTCAGGCTCGTACAGGCGGCCGGATTGCTCGGGACGGCTCCTCAGCGTTTTGGCGTATTCACGCCCGGGCTGGAAGTCCTTGTACATATCGGTCAGCTCGGTGTTGTACTCAATGCCGTAAGCGGTCAGGGCGGCCAGCAGATCGGTGTTGACGGCGTTCACGCCGCCGGAGCCGGAGCCGCCGCCCAGCCAGGCGGTGGAGGCCCAGCCGAACACGTTGACCTTTTTGGTGTCGGCGCTCAAGGGCAGGGTGTTGTCGTTATTCTGCACCAAAACGGTACCCTCGGCCTCAACCTCTGCGGCGAGGGCCTCGGCCTTTACTTTGGTGTCTGCAATTTCCGCGTCAGAATAATGACCGCTTGGTGCGCCGAAAAAGCTATCAATAATCGTTGCCATCGTGGACAGCACATAGGTGCCTACCAGAACCGCGACCAACAGAATCACGGACAGCACCAGCCCAATCCCATGCAATATGGGATGCGGCTTGCGAACCTTAGGTTGCTTTGTCATTTGCTTCTTTCTCCTCTTACTTGCTTTTTCCTCTCATAACACTTACAAGCCGGTACCATGCTTTTGTGTTGATTCTATTGTAGCAGAGAAATGCGCCAATGACTCATTTTTTGCATAATCTGTTGTTTTTGAAGCATAACTTGCAAAAAAGCCAAAATGCACAGGCGTTTTCCTGCGCATTTTGGCTAAGTTTTATAGGTTTGTATTGTGCAAGTTGCTGTTTTTACGCTTTGTTGGCCTTGGCAGCAGCCTTGGCTTCCAGTTTTGCCAGCTTACGCTTGCTCGGCTTCCAGACGCGGAAGATGCGGTAGGCAAAGAACACCAGCAGCAGCGTGCAGAGGATGTTGACCACCGTGCGCACAACCGTGGCAATCTGCGGGCCGTCCTTGTAGACGCTGCCCGGCATAGCGTGGTTCATTGCCTTGGTGTTGGCCGTGGTGTACAGCACATGGTGCAGTGCCTCACGGGCGTAATGGTAGGTTTCCGGGTCGTTGGCGTCGTAATTATCCCAGCGGGCCGCGGACGTATCATAGGTCAGCTTCATATCGGCGCCTGCCTCAATCATCTGCTGGCCGAGCATAAATACGCCCGTGTTCGCGTTATCGGTGATGACTGCGCCGTTGAAGCCCCACTCGGTGCGCAGGATGCCGGTAATCAGCGCATAGCTGCCGCCGGTCCAGGTTGCACCGATGCGGTTGAAGGCCGTCATAACGCCCATAGCTGCAGGAATCGTGGTTTCTGCGTTCTGATAGCTGCCGTCCGCCTGCTTCTCGACATAGTTCAGCGTGATATCGTCCAGCTTCATGCACATCTCGAAGGGCTTCAGGTAAATTTCGCGGGCAGACTGCTCATTCAGCCAGGTTGCTGCACCGTACTGGCCTTCACGGTCGCCGCGGTGGTTTTCCTGGTCATTGAAGGCGAAATGCTTGATATAGGCATACAGCCCCTTGGTGGCAGCACCGTATACCTCCTTGGAGGCTACCGTGCCGGACAGGAACGGATCTTCGGAATAATACTCGCCGTTACGGCCGCTGAACGGCGTGCGGTGAATGTTCATAGAGGGCGCATACCAGCCGTCGCAGCCGCCGATAACCGCCTCATTGCCAATCATCGTGCCGTATTCCAGTGCCAGGTCCTGGTTCCAGGTCTGTGCCAGCGTCATCATATTGGGGAACATAGCGCCGGTACCGCCGTAAATCAGGCCACTGGCAGTATCTGCATCAATCACAAAGGGCTTGCCGACGCTGTCGATGGCCGGCACGCCGTAGCCGGAGCAGGTAATGATGTTATAGTAGTCCTCTGCCGTCAGCTGGTCGAGCAGGTCATTCCACATCGGGTCGTCATAGCTCTTGCCGCGCAGGTCAATCAGGCTCAGACCATTCTTGGCGCCGTAGGTAATGGTATCGCTGTAGGTGTCCCCTACCGTCGGGTTGCCGGAATCTGCAGAATCCAGCTGCGCCACCAGCGCAGCATCCGCAGTCTTTTTGTACTGATAGGAAGCTGGGTTGCCGTCTGCATCGGTGCCGTTGATTTCGTTGCCCCAGGTGCTGATGACGTCACTGGGCTCGCCGTCCGGCTTGGGGAAGGTCCCGGTCCAGTCGCTGCGGGTCAGGTAAACAGCATCGCCCTTGGCAGCGTCCAACTGGTTGGTGATGGCCGCGCCCGTGCGGCTGTCCGTTGCGTAGGTCGTGGTATCGGTCTCGGTATTGGCGGGGGTGTACACAGCCGTGAAGGCGGCATCGCCGTCCGCTGTCATGCCATCGGCTGCGGTCTTGCCCTTGGCAGCCAGCACATTGTTGACAGCCTCATGGGCGTCCTTGGCTGCGGTGATGTAGTAATCCCCTGCATCCAGAATGTATGTCTTTGCGCCGTTGGCGTCATACGCCTTGAGCTGATCCTTGGTGAACGTTACGCTCACGGTCTCACTGGCGCCGGGGGCAAGCTCTGCGGTTTTGCCGTAGCCAACCAGCTCCACGGCGGGCTTCTCCACGCCGTTTGTCTTGTCATAGTCGGTGTAGGGGCTCTGCACATACACCTCCACAACGTCCTTGCCGGAAACGTCGCCGGTGTTCGTCACCGTAACCTGTGCGGTGCAGGTATCGCCGCTCCAATCAGCCTTGAAGTCACTCCAGTCAAAGCTGGTGTAGCTCAGGCCGTAGCCGAAGGGATAGATGACCTCCTTGGCATAGTCGTAATCGCCCGCGTTGCCCTGGCCGAGAACGGTGTCCTCGTAGCGGGTTTCATAGTAGCGATAGCCGACGTAGATGCCTTCCTCGTAGGTGACATAGTTGTACTTGGTGATATTGCCGTTCTCATCATAGTAGGCATAGTCGCCAAAGTTCTGTGCGGCCGGGGATGCGGAGGCATCGGCGGCAAAGGTGTCCACCGTGCGGCCGCTGGGGCTGACCTTGCCGGTCAGAATGTCTGCCATGCTGGCACCAATCGTGGGGGCATACAGCACAGACTTGATGTTGGGATAGTCTGCCAGCCAGTCCAGCTCCAGCGCTGCGTTAGAGTTGATAATCAGCACGGTATTATCATAGTTGTCGTTCAGGTATTGCAGGATTTCACGCTCGGTGGTGTCCGGCTCCAGATAGCTGCGAACCTTATCCTCCTGCGTGTCTGCGTGGTTGTACATGGAGCGCGGCATATCGCGGCCCTCGCCTGCCACACGCTTCAGCACATAGACCGGGGTCGTGCCCTGCACGCTGTCCAGCAGGCCGCTCTCGCCCTGCAGAACGGACAGCGGGCACTCATTGATACGGAAGTCCTCGGCATCGCCGAAGCTGATGGAGCCGCTGGCCAGACCGTAGCCTGCACCGGCACCCGCGCTGTAGAAGTTCCATAGTGTCTCATTCACATTCAACCCGTGGGAGGCAAGTGCCGTGTTCAGCGGAGTGCCGCCGCCCATCAAACCGGCACCTGCATTCTGGTTGCTGTTGGCAGAGAACAGGCTGACGGTCGTACCCTCTGCCAGGGGCAGGCCGCCGTCATTTTTCAGCAGGACAACGCCCTCGCTGTTGATGCGGTCGGTCAGGTCGGCTTCCGCAGCGCCGATATTGTCTGCCGTGTAATCAGACGTGTTGTAGTCAAGGTTCAGGCCATCCGTCTGCACCTTGCTGTTATCCCACGACTTCTTGTAGCCCAGCATGGCATTGACCATACGGGCATACCCGGGCAGGATTACGTTGGCCGCAAACAGCAGAACCGCCATGACAACTGCCAGAACGCCCAGAATAGCGGTGTGCAGTACATGGCCCACAATTTGCAGCGGGGTCAGTTTTTTCTTTTGCATTTGCTTTTTCCTCCTTGCATTCTAAGGCACTGCGCAATCAGTGTCCATTCGTTGCACTCTTTATTATAATCATTTTTTCCGGAAAAGTTGCTTTTTTGCATAATCTGTTGTTTTTGAAGCATAACTTGCAAAAAAGCCAAAATGCGCAGGCGTTTTCCTGCGCATTTTGGCTAAGTTTTATAGGTTTGTATTGTGCAAGTTGCTGTTATTGAGCCTTCTGGGCCTTGGCAGCCTTCTTTGCAGCACGCTTGGCCTTGCGCTCTGCCTTCTTGGCAAGATAGCGCTTGCTGGCCCACAGCGCGCGCACCGCCTTGAAGCCGAAGAACCACATCACCGCCACAAAGACCACCAACGCCACGTAGCCATACTGCCATGCCGGGATGATGTTCTTGACCGTGGTATCGGCATCCACACCGTTCATTGCGTTGGAGTTGGCCACCGCGTACAGATAGCGGTGCGCGGCCGTGCGGGCGTTCTGCATAACCGTCGCGGTCAGCTCGCTGTCATTGAGCGCCCACATATTGTAGGCCGTGTTCAGCCACAGGTCATTGCCCGCAGCCAGACCCTCGCGGATGTCGCAGTAATCAAAGCTGTTGAAGGAGGTCTGGTCGGTAATGACAAAGCCCTTGTAGCCCCACTCACCACGCAGGATGTTGGTCATAATGCCCTCATGGCCGCCAATCCAGCGGCAACCGATGCGGTTCATACCACTCATAATGCCCACAGCGCCGCCGTCCACAACGCTCATCTCAAAGGGCTTCAGGTACAGCTGGCGGGCGGCCTGCTCATTGACGAACATCGCACCGCCGATACGGTTGGTCTCCTGGTCATTGAAGGCGAAATGCTTGATGGTGACAATGCCGCCCTTGCTCTGGAAGGCGGCAGTCTCCGCTGCGCCGAACACGCCGGAAAGCAGCGGGTCCTCGGCATAATACTCAAAGTTACGGCCGCTGTTGGCTGCACGGTGGATGTTCATAGCCGGGGCATACCAGACCTGCACCCCGCTGGAGAGGCTGTCCTCGCCCACCAGCTTGCCGCGGCGGGACGCCAGCTCCACATTGTAGGTCGAAGCCAGCACCACCGCAGGCTCATACGCCATGCAGTGCAGGTTTCCGCCCGCCAGCGTGCTGGAAATGCCTGCGGGGCCATCCTTATGTACCGTGCCGGGCGCGCCGATGCTCTCGACCGCCATCGTACCATAGCCTGCATGGCGAATCAGATTGTAGGTGTCCTTCTTGCTCATCTGGCTCAGCAGCGTTTCCCAGCGGGCATCGTCATAGTCCGTGCCAATCAGGTCGCACAGCTTCAAGTTGCCCGCCTCATCAAAGGCCGGCATTTCGGCGCTTTCATCCTCCGGGCGGGTAATTTCCAGCGCGGTCAAAACGGTTTCCGGGGCCTCCCAGCTGCCATTCTGGTAGGTGGTCGGCCAGGTGCCGGTCCAGTCGCTGCGGCTCAGATAGGTAAAGTCAGCGTCGTAGGTCGTAATATCCGCATCCGCCATCTGTGCGGTGACGGCTGCACCAGTTTCCGCCGTTGCAAAGGTTCTGGTATCGGTCTGCGCCTGATTGTAGAGCGCGGTCATCGCCGCATTGCCGTCCACCTCTGCGCCCTTGGCGGCCAGAATGTTCTTGGCAGCCTCGTGGGCGTTGGAGGCAGCCGTCAGGTAGTAGTCCCCTGCCTCCAGAATGTAGGTGCCCGCGCCGTAGGCGTCAAAGACCTTCAGGGCACTCTTGTCCACATCAATCTGGACGGTCTGGCTTTCGCCGGGCTGCAGGATATCCGTCTTGGCAAAGCCGACCAGCTCCACCGCCGGTTTTTCAATGCGGTTGGCACGGTCATATTCCGTATACGGGTTCTGCAGATACGCCTGCACAACCTCCTTGCCCGCAGCCTTTCCGGTGTTCGTGACGGTGACATTCAGCGCAAAGCCGTCCGTCGTTTCGATCATCTTGTAATCCGACCAGCTGAAGTCCGTATAGCTCAGGCCGTAGCCGAAGGGGTACACCACCTGTGCATCGTAGTCAAAATCACCCGCGTTGCCCTGTGCCAAAACGGCATCCTCATAGCGGGTCTCATAGTAGCGGTAGCCGACGTAGACGCCCTCGGCGTAGACAATATACTTGTTGCCGGCAAACACATCGCTGTTTGTGATGGTGTAGTCGCCCAGATTTGCAGCGGCCGGGGCAGAGGATGCGTCAGCCGCCCAGGTGTCCACCAAGTGGCCGCTGGGGTTCACTGTGCCGTTCAGTGCTTCGCCGATTGCATAGGCACCCTCCTGCCCCAGTGCGCCCACCCACAGCACAGCGTCAATGTCGTATCGGCTGAGCTCCGTCATATTGATGGGGTTGGTCACATTCAGCAGCAGAATCACCTTGTCAAAGCGTTCGGTTGCCATCTGAATCAGGTTGCGCTCCTCCTGTGTGAAGGAGAGGTACTCTGTCGGCAAATCCACGCTTTCACTGCCGCTGCGGCCAATCACCACGATTGCAGCATCATTGTACTGCGCCATGCTGTCAAATTCAGCCTGCGTGTAGGCGCTCTGCGGGGCCTCGTTGGCGGCAAAGCGGCCTTGCCCGGTAATGCTGGGCACTTCCTTTTTATAGGAGGCACCCGCGCCGGTGGTGTAGAAGTCCCACAGCACCGGGTTGACGGTAAAGCCTGCGGCCTCCATAGCCCGCCGCAGGTTGGGCGCAGCGGAGGTATCCACACTGCCCGCGCCTGCGCCGCCATAGACAAGGTCGGCTGCGCTTTCGCCCAGAAGGGTCACGCTTGCGCCCTTGGCCAGCGGCAGGGCATCTCCATTATTGCGCAGAAGAACCATACCCTCCTGCTCAATTTCGCGGCAGAGCTGGGCCGAGGCCTCCTGCACCGCCGCGGCGGAGGAATAGTCACTGGTGAAATACTGCGGATTGCTGCCGCCGCTTTTGGCGGTGGTCGGCATTGCTATGGCCATACTGACCATAGCCGAATAGTTGTTGGACAGCGGAATGGCAATCAGGCAGGCAGCCCCCAGCAGCGCAAAGATAAGCGCCAGCAGAACCGCCAATACCCGCCGCACAACGCAGAGGAACGTTTTCATACTTTTTTCTCCTTCTTTTTCGGCCTCGCCGAATTTTGCTTCTTTATTATAGCGTTTTTTACAGAAAAAACACAAAAAATACATAAATTGTCGGTTTCGCTTCACAATCTGTCGATTCCGTCGGAGTATGTCAATTTTTATTGGTCATTTTGCCAGTTTTCCGTCTTGCCTGTTTGTGCAATCTGCGCCATCAAAAAAACTCCGGAGCTATCTCCGGAGTTTTTTCACAGTTCATTCTTTTGCGGCAGCAGTACCCGCAGGGTGAACCACTCGTTCTCCCAGTGCAGGGTCACGGTGCCGCCGTGGGTCTCGGCGGCGGCGCGGACGCTTTTTAGGTCATAGCCGCCGTGGCTGCTCTGGCGCGGCAGACCGTCCGGCCCCAGCTCCACCGGCTGGGCGCAGTAGTTTTCAAACCGCAGCATCACAAAGCCGTTCTGGGCGTAGACGGCCACGCGAATCAGCCGCTTTTCGGGGTCCTGCTCGGTCAGCACACTCTCGGTGGCATTGTCCAGCGCCGTGCCGACGATGGTGCATATCTCCCCAGTTGTCAAAAAATTCAGCAGCGTGCCGTCTGCCACGCAGGTCAGGTTGATGCCGTGCTGCTGGCAGTACATACTTTTGGCGGTAAGCAGGGTGTCCAGCACCGGGTTGCCGGTCTTGTTCTCGGCCTCATAGCGGTGGATGTCGCCTTCCATCTCGGCCAGTGCGGCGTCCTGCTTGACCTTGTCGCGCTCGGCACGAATGGCCGCAATCTGCATTTTCAGCTCATGGTAGCGGCGGTTAATCAGGCGGATGTTCTCTTTGCTCTGCTTGTATTGCTCATACTGGCGGTGCAGGACGTTATCCATCGCCGCCAGCTCGCTGTGCAACGCCGCCTCCCGCAGTTGCTCATGCTGGACGCTCAGAATCAGCACGCCCGCAAAGTCCACCAGCGTGCGGATGTAGAACACCACGATTGTGACCTCGTCCCCCGAGACGAAGCTCAGATTGCTTACGGCAAAGACCGTCACTGCCATTACCACCGCCATCAGCATGGCGGTGGGGGTGATGACCAGCCGGGCCGCAATCTTGCGGCGACTCTCAAAACAGAACAGAAAACCGTAGACCACCGCATAGACCACCGCCAACAGCAGCAGGGACATCGCCGGTCAGGTAGAGGAACGCCGCCGCAGTGCGCCGCAGCCCGCCGTAATGCCCCAGTACACCGGCTTTGCGGTGCGGGGCGGCGCGGCTTGCGCGTAGAGCACCGCGCCCAGAATTTCCGCCAACGCGGTGTAAAGCCGCGGAATATCCGGCAGAATCATGCGCCGCCACCCCCGATATAATCCGCCAGCGCGGCCAGAAACGCCTTGCGCTTGGGGCGGCTGATCTGCAGCTCATGCGGGCCAACCTGCACCGTGTTCTGCTGCACGCCGGACACGTGCGCCAGATTGACCAGATAGCCGCTGTTGCAGCGGACGAAGGCGCTGTTTTCCAGCTTTTCCTCCCACGTTTTCAGGGTGCCGGGGGCGGAAAAATCTCCGTTTTCCGTATAGAAGTTGATGCGGTGGCCATCGCTCTCGATGTAGTAGACCTCGGCGGCGTCCACGCGGCGCATACCGCCGTCCACCGGCACTGCCAGATACTGCCGCGCCCGCCGGGTCAGCTGGCCAACGGCCTTTTGCAGCTGCTGCGAGAACGCAAAGTACGGCACCGGCTTGAGCACATAGTCCAGCGCCCCCACCGCGTATCCCTTGATGGCGTACTGCGCCATATTGGTAATGAAAATCAGCTGCACCTCGCTGTCCATAGCGCGGATACGGCGGGCCGTCTCCATACCGTCCAGCTGCGGCATCTCCACATCCAAAAAAATAATGTCATAGACAGGCCGGTATTCTTCCAGAATTTCCAGTCCATCGGTGAACATCGTCACCTCAAACAGCGTGCCATACTGCCGTGTGCAGCGCTGCACATAGCCTGCCAGCTGTTCGCGGACCGCTGCCTCGTCCTCGACGATTGCAACGCGGATCATGCCAGCTCTGCCTCACAGCGGTCAAGCACGGCGGCGATAACCTGATCCATATCGTAGTATTTGTACTCGCCCAGGCGGCCGCCGAAGATAACCTTCGGCTCGACCTCGGCCAGCTTCTTGTATTCAGCGTACAAGGCGCCGTTCTTGGCATCGTTGACCGGATAGTACGGCTCATCGCCGGGCTTCCACTCGGAGGAGTACTCGCGGCTGATGATGGTCTTGGGCAGGTCGTTGCCGTTCTCGTCCTTGCCGAACTCGAACCACTTGTGCTCGATGATACGGGTCCACGGCGTCTCGCGGTCGGTGTAGTTGACCGCAGCATTGCCCTGAAAGCTGGGCTTGTCGAGGAGCTCGTTCTCAAAGCGGACAGAGCGGTACTCCAGCGTGCCCAGCTTATAATCAAAGTAAGCGTC
>OHAJ01001338.1_pt1 | contig 18107 bp, 15 predicted proteins | sample 1577101 | NCBI WGS metagenome assembly OHAJ01 (sample SAMEA3541531, study PRJEB24748) | human gut metagenome | biome: human gut; feature: human-associated habitat; material: faeces | place: China | collected 2012
TAGAGCATTTCATTCGTAACGAAAAGGTCGTGGGTTCGAGTCCCACTCGCGGCTCCAGGCTTCGGAAGCTAAAATGTTGATATTCAGCCATTTACATAAAATCGGCTGAATATTTTTTTGTTTCATGTCCAAGTCAAAATCGGCGATTTTAGGACTCAATCCTACTTGAGGGGCACCAATATTGCCTTTTCCATAATATCAGAGGATTATAAACCTTATTACTGTTCTTTTCTTCACGTTGCCCCTGAAATATTGAGTCAATATAGCCTTAGTAAAACCGCCTTTCCTTGCGGTTAGATTGTATGTCTTAGTGCCTGAGTCTCCTCCACATGGACAATGTTCCGGGACTGAAGAAGATACATCAAGGTCAAAGTATCGGTCATCAAACTCAATATCAGAGCAGTATCCCACTGAGGCATAAGATTTGCAACTGATGTTGAAAGATGAGTTCAATCGAAGTATTTTGAAAGATAGCACATTCATATATAGGATTTTTTTGTTGATTTCTTCTTATCAACGACCCTATCAATGGTCTTATTGTGATCGTCAAATGTCAGCAAGCCTTACCGTCATCGGCTGTTGACAGTATAGATGCATTTCGGATTATTCAACTGAACACCCTATTTAATCAGTATCTTGTGAGGTTTCATTCGTTGAACTTTAATGTAAATGCCAGAAACAGACGGATATGATATTTTATTACCTGTCAATGTGTAATAACCTTCATCGATGTTGTCGCTGTTGTTGAAAAATTCAACACTTTCTGGTTGCTTTGGTATTGCCACCACTCTGAAACCAACAGTTGCATAACAACCATTTGGCTTACGTCCCTCTCCTCTGAATGAAACACGACAACTTTTTGCTGTTGCATACCACGACCCACCTTTTACTGTGTTTGTCAATTGTCCTTTTTCAGCTCCGTTAGAAGCGATTTCTTCGGTAGAAGTCCATTCCCAACAATTACCTGACATATTATAGCACCCCCACGGACTTACTCCATCGGAGTAATCATCTACTGGGCAGGTAAAACCTCCGGAATTGTTTACTTCTGAAAATATGTCAGTATATACCAATCCTGTATAATTTTGATGATTAATCCATCCTGTAACATTTCCGAATGGCGTGACAGTGATAATATTACCTACAATTTCTTTCGTATTGTAGAAAGGAGATTTTGGATTATTGAAAGTGGCTATCCTATCAGGATTGTGCAAAAGATACGCTCCAAAAACGGCATTATAATTCAACTTCGATGCTAATTCCAGATTTTCGTATGTTACTTCCAATTCATCTCCCCATGGATATATCGAACGTTTATTGCCCGAAGCTGCAAATTCCCATTCTGCGTGTGTGGGCAAACGAAAGTTATATAGAGGATATTGCTGTTCCAACCAATTGCAATATTCCTGAGCATCACCATATGACACCCATACAACTGGATGTTTGTTTTTGCCATACGGAATCATACCATTTACCCAATACCCGGGAGCATTTTTATCTGTGGCAGTGATAAAATCATACCATTCCTGACAGGTGACTGCGTATTTCCCTATATAATATTCAGATGTTATGTCAACCGTTTCTCCCTGTCCATATACGTTATTGGCATTGGCAAGCATGGTGTAATGCCCATTTGTTGTGATATGAACGTATACACTATCAGGTAATACTGATTGGGCAAACAATCCAGAACAAGAGAGTCCGGTTAAAATAACCAGCGCTGCAATATGTAGTTTCATATCATAAGTATTTTGTCTGTAGTATAGTTTCATCCTGTATATCTGAGACGAGTGGCGTCAAATCTGCAGAACTCAGATAATATTGCAAATATAGATAAAAATTCTGAAAGTTTTACACCGGAATAATAAAAAAGATGGCCGGCGAGCCTTCTAAGACCCATAATTATGTACTCTAAGTCACAATTCTACTATATTGGGGTCAAATTAAAAATACCTCGATATGGACAAGAACAGAATAGTCGCATGCCTTGATGATACAATATATCTATGTATTATGGGGCATGATGAGGCAATTATTTTTGAAAAAACCTAACAGTTAATTAACTTACACGCCAAGAGTTCATTCATTCCGGGCTCTTACGATGGTCTCAAGACCGCCGGTAACGGAATCCATCAGATACCCGGAGACACTTACATCTTCGGACATAAGAGGATGATTGCGTATAAGGTCTACGGTCTGGCGAACGGCATCGCGGGAATCGGAAAATCCGTGCAGCCATACATCAAGATCTATACCACAGTGGCGCATAAGTCTGATATGTTCTTCGCTGATGCCCCTTTTGCGCATCAGTCCAAACATTTCTTCCGCATTCATCCCTTGCACTCCGCATCCGGTATGTCCTATTACCATAATCTCATTTACACCCAATTCATACACGGCTACCAACAGCGAGCGCATGGTGGAGTCGAACGGATTGGTAATAGTGCCGCCGGCATTTTTTATTATCTTCACATCGCCGTTGCGAATGCCCAAGGCTGCCGGCAACAGCTCCACAAGCCGCGTGTCCATACAAGTGACGATGGCAATCTTCTTATCAGGATATTTTGATGTGATATAGCGTTCATATCCTTTGCTCTCCACAAATTCGCGGTTATGCCGCAACATTTCCTCTATCATGACTGTAAATTTGCGCCGGACAGTCGGTCAGAAAATGTTTCAAAAGTCCGACATATTTATTATTGTTACAAAGTTAATAAAAAAACTGTTTGCATACCCCAAATTGGGGTATGCAAAATTACTAAATATCTGATATATAGCCAATTACGTTTTCAGCTACTTTGCACCGACGAAGTCAGGAAGTATTCGCACCTGCGGATATGCCATTTTACATCTACACACTTCAGGGCATGAAGATTAGGGAAGAGCGTGTGCGGGCAGGTCAGAACACAATATCCATTCCGGCAGGAATATATATTGTGAACATCAACGGCAAGACCTACAAACTTTCTGTAAGATAAACCATCTTCACACGAGCACTTGACAAGCCTAACGGCTTTTCAACCCAAAGCCGCGTCAGAATCCTTCACAACATGGTTTTCTGACGCGGCCTCATATATATTTATTATTTATTGCCTCTTATTTACCCAAAGGGATAGGTGCGTGCTTTGAGCTTGAGGTAAGCCTTTTTGATTATCTGAGCCATGAGTTTCCGGCGTTGGGCAAGGAAGTCGAAGTATTCGAGTTTGTCCCAGTTTTCAGGCAAAGCATTCTCCTGACACGAACGGCGATATGCCTCTTCACCCAAGAGGCAACGGTATTTCTCGACGTATTTTGCAGGCGGATTATCAGAGATGTCGATGTTGGTGCCGTAATCAAGATATGTGAAGTTGGCAATCTGGTTGCGGTCTCTGTCGCTGTATATGCCTATCTTCCGGAGATAATTTTTGGGGAAGATATGATGTTTGTCGATGCTGCTTTTGGTGCCGTGAGTGCCCGCCAGCCAGTATTTTGAGGCCGGAGTAGAAGAGAACAACAGCTGAGTGCCAAGCACATTGAGCGAAGCTATATAGGCATACCATGCCGGTGAAACAGCCGCCGAACTGTTGAGATTGTCAACAAGAGTAACGCGGAAAAAATCGTCGTTGAGGGCATTCTCAATTTCATTGCTGAGATATGCCACGAAGCCGTTGGGTGTCTTTATATTGCGCAAATCTGCGAATATACGCTCTACCGTGGTTTCGGCCGACGAAGAGGTATAGTATTTTGTAACCGTAGTCATAAATATCCACAGCGTCATGATGCGTCTCAGCTCTGCCGAACTTACTCTATAATAATATTTTCCTATAAGATAGAGCACATAGCTGTAAACCGGCACATAGTTCGAAGAGATGAGCGAACTTTTCAGATAACCTGCTTCATAGAACAGATTGAAGAAAGAGTGCCAGTTGTTCAGGTCTGTAACCACCGCAAGAGCCTCCTTGAATTTCCGGATATTGGTTTCGCGAATTTCGTCGCTCACAACGCCTGATTCAAGGTCTTTGCCTCGCAAAATCTTGTACGCGTAAGTGAGCCGAGCTCTGCGAAAGCCATAACCCACAGTCATGCGTATGATATGCGATGTGTTGAGGTGAATTATGCCGTTATAGGAAGTCTTGTTGGCAGGTATGCGCGATGCCGAGCAGAAATCCACAATCTTGGTGTGAACATCGTTGTCATAAACGGCCAACAACGTCTCAATAAAGTTATTCTCATTGAGATTTTGGCCTCCTGAGTTTACGCGTTTGAAAATTTCAGCCACCTGCTCCTCATCAGCGTATGATTTTATGCGGAGGGTTGGCAGAATGTAATCGCGGAGCGACAGAAGATTATGAATATTTTCATCAATGGCATCTTCTTCATCTTCTGAAAGGGGGGCATAAATTTGCGTTCCCTGCCGTCGTTTATCTGTCGGAACAGCTTGCGGAGATACTTACTGAGAATATGCTCTTCGTCGGCAGCGAATACTCTGCTTATGTCATTTATCCAGTTATTATCATTTTCAAAAGCAGGAGTCCACACTTCAAACCGATTTTCAAGCGGATGATAAGCTAAGCGAATTTTGCGTTCTTTGAAGTCTTTATCCTTGACGGTTTCACCCATCAGCGCAGCAAGAAGAGATGTAAGACGCTGCTGGCCGTCGATTACAAGATCAGACGGACGGCTATATTGCTTCGTCCCTTTGCCTATATTGCCTGCTTTCTGATAATCTTCCGGCGCTGACCAAAGCATGACATAGCCAACCGGAAAGCCCTTCATCATGGAGTCAATCAAATCGCGAACTTTGATGTCTTTCCACACAAAAGGACGCTGAAGATCAGGCAGACCTATTCTGCCACTCCTTATATCGACAAGAATATCGCCAATTTTACGGTCAATGCGTTCAAATAACTCTTTTGCCATAATTATTAGTCAAATTAATCCTCTTGTTGCTTATTGCGACAAGATTCGGCTTCAGCGGGGGAGGAGTGAGAGGAAGATTTCGGCAAAGCGGTTCTGCACGTCAGCAAAAGGCAGTACATGCCCTAATTCAATCGCCATGGAGGTTACGCCGCGGTCGATGAAGCCGCAGGGGTTGATGTAGGAGAAGGGTGTAAGGTCTGTGTTGACATTCAGGGCCAGACCATGGTAGGTGACGCCATGGCTTACTTTTACGCCCAAGGCACATATTTTGCGCATCCGCGGCGTTCCGGCGTCGAGCCACACACCCGGAGCATCAGGGTCGCGCAACGCATCTATGCCATATTCCGCCAACAGGCGAATGACGCTTTCTTCGAGCAGATGAACGTATGCTTTTACGCCAAGGCCGTGTGCGCGTAAATCTAAAATGGGATATGCCACCAACTGACCCGGTCCGTGATAGGTGATGTCGCCTCCGCGCTCAATGCGTATCAGCTCAATGCCGCGCTGACTGAGCATAGTCTCGCTGAGCAGCATATTCCCGGCATTGCCGTGAAAGCCGAGTGTAAAAACCGGCGGATGCTCCACAAGCAGCAGAGCCTCGCCGCCCTCCTGCTTCTGAAGGGCGGCGACGGCTGAAAGTTGTATCTGCCAGGCCTGACGATAGGGTAACAGGCCAAGTTTCTTTACGTCCATCGGAGTGTGTCAGTGCAGATGTTTTTCTGCGTGATAGCTCGACCGCACAAAGGGAGAGGATTCAATATGGCGGAATCCTTTCTGCTTTCCTATGCGGCCATACGTCTCGAATTGCTCGGGAGTGATGTATGCCTGCAAGGGATAATGCTGCCGTGTGGGCTGCAGGTATTGACCAATGGTCATGATTCGGCAGCCGGCTTCCAGCAAGTCATCCATTGTCAGGAAAATTTCATCGTCTGTCTCACCCAGACCGAGCATGATTCCTGATTTGGTTTTTACGCCATGTTCAGCGAGGTATTTGAGAACGGCGAGCGACTGACGATAAGTGGCACGCGAGCGCACCTTGGGAGTCAGCCTTTCCACCGTTTCGAGGTTGTGCGACACGATGTCGGGAGCAGCCTCAATAATCATGTCAAGCAGCTCATGGCGTCCCTGGAAGTCGGGGATGAGGGTTTCCATGGTAACACCCGGACAACGCTCTCTGAGAGCCTTTATGAGGCTTACCCAATGGCCTGCGCCCAGGTCAGGGAGGTCGTCGCGGTCAACACTGGTAAGCACCACATGCTTAAGACCCAATTCCTTCACACTGTCGCAAATATCGTCAATCTCCTTGGGGTCAAGGGGTAGAGGCGTACCGGTAGCCACATTGCAGAAACGGCATCCGCGGGTGCATATATTGCCGCAAATCATGAACGTGGCTGTGCCGGCGCCCCAACATTCGGCTCGGTTGGGGCACATTCCCGACGAACAGATGGTATGCAGACCGCGGTCTTTGAGCAAACCCACCACCTGCGAGGTCTTGAAACCGCGCGGCAGGCGAATCTTGAGCCACTCCGGTTTGCGCCGGAAATCGACTATTGACGGACCGGGAGTATTGCTTTTTTCGGCCATGACATCAGATTAAATTGAGTAACTTGAGCATCTCGTCGGAAGCAGCCGAGAGGCCGTCAATGTCCTTGCCGCCTGCCTGGGCGAAGAAGGGCTGACCGCCGCCGCCGCCTTTGATGAATTTAGCGGCCTGACGCACTATCTGTCCGGCGTTGAGACCCTCTTTCACAAAATCATCGCTGATGAGCAGAGTGAGCATGGGCTTCTGCAGGTTATGCGTTGCCGCCATGAACACGTAATGGCCGTCGGTGTCGAGCCTGCGAATGGCAAACGCCACATTCTTCACCAAATCGGAGATTCGCGGTCCGTCGAGAGTCATCAGTCTGATGCCGTTGACCATGCGGGCCTTTGACATACACTCGCGGGCTATGGTTTCAACCCTTTCGGCAAAATATTCCTCAACTTTGCCGCGGAGTTCTGAGTTCTCCTTGATGGCTTTCTCAATAGCTGACCTTACATCCTTTGTATTGCCGAGCATTGCGGCAAAGTCGTGCATATCGCTGATAGTCCTGTCGAGCAGCTCTTCCACCTTGGCGCCACATACAGCTTCTATGCGGCGGATGCCGGCTGCAATGGAACTTTCGCTGAGGATGCGCACCATGCCTATGTTACCGGTATTGGCCACATGAGTGCCGCCGCAAAGCTCAATGCTTGAACCATACTGAACCACGCGAACACGGTCGCCATATTTCTCTCCGAAGAGCGCCATAGCACCCATCTTGCGAGCTTCGTCGATGGGCAAATCCCTACATTCAGTCAGCGGAATAGCCATGCGAACTCGCTTGTTGACAAGATGTTCAACCTTTCGCAGTTCCTCAGGCGTAACTTTCTGGAAATGAGAGAAGTCGAAACGCAAACCGTCGGCATGTACCAGCGAGCCTTTCTGCTCCACATGAGAGCCGAGCACTTCGCGCAAAGCCTCATGCAGCAGGTGAGTGGCCGTGTGGTTGGCGCTGATGGCCATACGGCGGTCAGCATCAATGCGGGCAATGAACTCCTCTTCCGGATTCTCAGGCAGCTCAAGGCTCAGCTGCATACCCATATTGTTTTCGCGCTTGGTGTCAAACACCTTTATCTCGCGACCTTCGCTGTCAATCAAGACGCCGCTGTCGCCTACCTGACCGCCCATCTCGGCATAGAACGGAGTGCGCGACAGCACAATCTGATAATACTCCTTGCCTTTCTGCTTAACGCGGCGATAACGCAGTATTTGCGTCGGGGTCTCAGTGCAGTCATAGCCCACAAATTCCTGATCGCCCTCACGCAGCACAACCCATTCATCGGTAGTGATGGCAGCAGCCGAACGGGCGCGAGTCTTCTGCTTCTTCATCTCCTCCTCAAACGCTGCCGTGTCGAGGCTCAGATTATTCTCCTTGAGAATCAGCTCGGTGAGGTCGAGGGGGAAGCCGTAAGTGTCATAGAGAGTGAACGCATCCTTGCCACTGATTTCAGTCTTGCCGTTTTTACGGGCTTCTGCCATCAGAGTATCGAGCAAGACCATGCCCTTGGCCAAGGTGCGCAGGAAAGCCTCTTCCTCCTCTTTGATAACCTTGGTGATGAGAGTCTGCTGAGCCTTCAGTTCGGGATAAGCCTCACCCATCTGGTCAACCAACACAGGCACAAGCTTATAGAGGAAGGCATCCTTCTGGCCCAGGAATGAGTAAGAGTAACGCACAGCTCTGCGCAGGATTCGGCGAATCACATAACCGGCTTTGGCGTTCGACGGCAACTGACCGTCGGCAATGGCGAAAGCGATTGTACGGAGATGGTCGGCAGCCACACGCATCGCCACATCCGTTTTTGCGTCAGCACCATATTCATGGCCCGTGAGCTTGCCTATTTCCTGAAGCAGCGGACGGAACACATCTGTGTCGTAGTTGGAATTTTTGCCCTGCAAAGCCATGCACAGACGCTCGAATCCCATACCGGTATCTATCACCTTGTTGGGCAGCGGATGCAGCGAACCGTCGTTATGACGCTCGTATTGCATGAACACCAGGTTCCAGATTTCTATCACCTGCGGATGGTCTTTATTGACCATTTGCGCACCGCTTATTTTGGCGCGTTCCTCGTCGCTGCGCAAATCAATGTGAATCTCAGAGCAAGGGCCGCAGGGACCCGTTTCGCCCATTTCCCAGAAGTTATCATGCCGGTTTCCGTTTATGATGTGGTCCTTGGGCAAATGTTTTTCCCACAATGCGGCAGCTTCGTCATCACGTTCAAGGCCGTCGGGGGCATATCCTTCAAAAACAGTGGCATAAAGGCGTTCGGGATTGAGGCCCAGACGCTCAACCAAAAATTCATAAGCCCAGTCAATGGCATTAGCTTTGAAATAGTCGCCAAACGACCAGTTGCCGAGCATTTCGAACATTGTATGGTGGTATGTGTCGTGGCCCACTTCCTCCAAGTCGTTGTGCTTGCCGCTTACACGCAGGCATTTCTGGCTGTCGGCAACCCGCGGTTTGGTGATGGGGCGGTTGCCTAGAATCACATCCTTAAACTGGTTCATACCCGCGTTGGTGAACATCAGCGTGGGGTCGTCTTTAATCACCATCGGTGCCGAAGGTACTATCTCATGGCCTTTGGAGCGGAAAAACTCCTTAAAAGCCTCTCTGGTCTGTGTAGAAGATAACATTCTGTGGTCAGTTGGAAAAAATCACCGCAAAATTAATGAAAAATTCGTAACTTTGCAAACGGATTTATGAGCAAGCAAATCACTTATCGGTACAATCCGGACACTGACAGCTACGAACGTATTTACCCTACGTTGGTAAGCCGCTTTCAGTCGTTGGGTCTTTATCTTGTGATAGGGGCTGCCATCGGCATAGCATTGTTTGTGCTTGTGTTCTATGTCTTCGCCACCCCTTCAGAGACCAGTCTGCGCAAAGAAAATGCTCGCTTGCGGAGTCAGTACAATACTCTGCAAAGGCGTCTCGACGCTTCGCTGAAGGTCATGGACGGCATACGCCAGCGCGACGATAATTATTACCGGGTACTGTTGCAAATGGACCCGATGAGCAATGCCGAACGCTATTCGGGCATCGACAATGAGGAGCGTTACCGCAGCCTGGAACATCTTCCTGATGCAGCGCTGCTGACCGAGCTGACGCGTAACCTCGATTTGCTCGACAGGGAGATGTATGTGCAGAGCCGCAGTTTCGACGAGCTGAAAAGCGCGGCTCTGAAACAGCGCGACCGTCTGCGACACACACCCGCCATTATGCCGGTGAACGTAACCGACTACAATCTGGTGTCAGGCTTCGGCTATCGCACAGACCCCATTTACTTCACACAGGAATTTCACACCGGAGTGGATTTCGCCGGTAGCGTAGGAGAGCCTGTGATGGCTACGGCCGACGGTATAGTAAAGGAAGCCGGATGGAAAGGGGGCAAAGGCTACAGTGTGGTAATAGACCACGGATACAATTATATGACTGTATATGCCCATTTGAGCCATATCACGGTAACTAAAGGTCAGCAGGTATCGCGGGGCTATAAAGTGGGAGAGATGGGCTCTACGGGCAAATCCACCAATCCGCATCTGCATTATGAGGTGCGGTTTAAAGATGAGCCCCAGAACCCGGTGAATTTCTATTTTATGGACGTAACGCCGGAGCAATATGACGCCATGATGCGTCGCGCCTCCAACGCCGGAAACGTAATGGACTGATACTGAGTATTTTTGACATGGACACTGAAAAGCCGCAGCTCGGCAAGCAATACTACAAGATAAAAGATGTGGCGGAAATGTTGGGAGTGCAACAATCCACCCTGCGTTTCTGGGAAAAGGAGTTCGACTGCCTGAATCCGCGCCGCAGTGCATCGAATGTGCGTTATTACACACCCGCCGACATTGAGATGATTCGGGTGATAAGCTATCTGCTGCGCAACCGCGGTCTGAAATTAGAAGCCGCCAAAGAGCAGATGCGTCATAACAGAGGCAATGTGAGCCGCCGCATACGTGCCATAGAACGACTGGAGAATGTACGCGACACTCTTTCGTCATTGCTCAAAAGCCTGAATGTGAGGGCGCAGACACTTGGAATAGAAGATAAGGAAAATGAACTATAAAGACTTTGAATTACGCGTTGAGGCCGTAAGTCATTATGGCGCAGGCCTCTCGCTGTTGAAAATGAAGGCTGAAGGGCCGTTGCCCGAAATTTTACCCGGCCAGTTTGTAAACGTTTTAGCGCCCAAACGTGCCGGCGTTTTGCTGCGTCGTCCCATCTCGGTGTGCAACGTTGCCGACGGCTTATTGTGGCTGTTGGTGAAGGATTTGGGCCGAGGCTCAAAGGCCATCAGCGAATGTGAGAAAGGGGAAAAGCTGAGTGTGATTCTGCCTTTAGGCCATGGTTTCACCACCGACATTGCCCCCGATGCCCGTTTGCTGTTGGTTGGCGGCGGTGTGGGTATAGCGCCGCTTCTCTATCTCGGAAAGAAACTCTATACACAGGGCAACAAGCCGGAATTCTTGCTCGGTGCTCGCAGCAAAACTGACCTTCCTCTGCTCGACGAGTTTGAGAAGTATGGCAAGCTGCATATCAGCACAGAAGACGGTTCATTGGGCGAGAAAGGACTGGTGACGCAACATTTCCGCTTCGTTGCCCACAGCGATATGATATACTGTTGCGGTCCGATGCCCATGATGAGGGCGGTGGCAGCTTCGGCATACACGCGTGGCATTGAGTGTGAGGTGAGTCTGGAGAATAAGATGGCTTGCGGTTTGGGCGCTTGTCTGTGTTGCGTTGAAGACACTGTCAGCGGCAACGAATGTACTTGCACCAAAGGTCCGGTATTCAATATAAAGCAACTGAAATGGCAGATTTAAGAGTAAAGATAGGTGCGCTGGAACTGCGCAATCCCGTGATGACAGCATCCGGCACTTTCGGTTACGGACCTGAATATGCGCCGTTGCTCGACTTGAGCCGACTGGGCGGCATAATAGTAAAAGGCACCACTCTTGAGCCGCGACAGGGGAACCCTTATCCACGCATGGCAGAGACGCCTTCAGGAATGCTCAATGCGGTGGGTCTGCAGAACAAGGGTGTGGAATATTTCGCCACCCATATCTATCCGCAGATTAAGGATTTAGACACGGCAGTTGTTGTCAACGTCAGTGGCAGCCGTGTGGAAGATTATGCAGCAGTTTGCAGCCGGATAGCGGAGCTGGAGAACATTCCGGCAGTGGAGATAAACATTTCGTGTCCCAACGTAAAGACGGGCGGCATGGCCTTCGGCACCACCTGCGAGGGAGCTGCTGCCGTAACTCGTGCTTGCCGCAAGGCTTTCCCGCGAACCATGATTGTGAAGTTATCGCCCAATGTTACGGACATAGCCTCGATAGCAAAGGCTGTTGAGGCTGAGGGCGCCGACAGCGTGTCGCTGATAAACACTCTGTTGGGTATGGCGATAGACGTTGAGCGTCAACGGCCGATGCTCAGCACCATAACCGGCGGACTCTCAGGTCCTGCCGTCAAACCGGTTGCCGTACGCATGGTTTGGCAGGTGGCCAAGGCGGTCAAAATTCCGGTTATTGGGCTCGGCGGCATAGCTTCGGGCACCGATGCGCTGGAGTTCATAATGGCGGGCGCAACAGCGGTTCAGATTGGCACGGCCAACTTTGTGCATCCTGCCGTGGGAGCCGCTGTGGTGGATTATCTCAACGATTACTGCCGCCGCCATAAAGTGGCTTCTATAAGCGAGTTACGCGGCATAATATAAACTCCTGATAAACTCTTATCGTAAAGCTGCGTTTTAAAGATATGCAACAGCGCATAGCCCGTTATTTCCTGGAACTTACCGACCGTCAGCTTGGTCAGCTGCAACAGCTTGCCGACAGTCTGAAGGCGTATAATGAGAAGGTGAATCTGATTTCACGCCGCGATGTTGACAACATTGAGGTGGCTCACATTCTCCATTCTCTGGCCATAGCCCGTTACATACAGTTTACGCCGGGAAGCCGTATCATGGACCTCGGCACCGGTGGCGGTCTCCCCGGACTCCCTTTGGCTGTTATGTTCCCGCAGGTGGAATTTCACCTCATAGACAGGATAGGGAAGAAGATTGAGGCTGCCCGCAGCTTTGCCAACGATTTGCAGCTGGACAATGTAACGTTTCAACATGGCGACAGCGGCGAATGTCACGATAAATTCGATTTCGTGGTGAGCCGAGCCGTCATGCCGCAGGCTGACCTGATAAAGGCTGTGAGGCGCAATATTGCTCCCAAGCAACGCAACGCCATTCCCAACGGGCTGATAACGCTGAAAGGAGGAGACCTTGAAACGGAACTGAAAAGCTGCCGCCGACCTTCGGTAGTAGTGCCGCTGACAGATTATTTCTCCGAACCATTTTTTAAAACAAAAAAACTTGTTTTCACACCGCTATGAAAATCGCACGATTCATATTCCGCCTTTTCGGCATCAATACGTACGTTGTCTGGGATCCTTCCACGGGTAAGGCAGCCGTAATAGACCCGGGCATGAGTTCGGAAGATGAGGAGAAGGCTCTGCAAGCTTTTATAGAGCGCGAGAAGCTCGAGGTCTCCATACTCATCAACACTCATCTGCATATTGACCATGCCTGCGGAAACGGGTTTGTGATGAGGAAATATGGAGTGAAATCCGCAGCCAATATCAACGACAAGCCATTGGGCGAGTCGCTCAAAAGTCAGGCTCGCGAATTTATGCTCGACTTTGAACCGCAAGGCACTGAGATTTCCACCTTTCTCAACGACGGCGACATTGTGGAGATAGGCGAAGGGAAGCTGAAGGTGCTTGAAGTGCCCGGACACAGTCCCGGCGGCATAGCACTTTATTGCGAAGAAGACCATTTCCTACTTTCAGGCGACTCGCTGTTTGAAGGCTCCATAGGCCGCACTGATTTGCCCGGCGGCAGCTACCGGCAGCTGATAAATGCCGTACACGAAAAGCTGATGACGTTGCCGCCTAAAACGGTGGTATATCCGGGTCACGGCAATCCCACCACTATTGGCGCCGAGCTTAGGAACAATCCTTTCCTAAAAGGCTAAGACTCTGATAGACAGTGAGTTAAAAGTCGTTTAATAACTTTTAACAGACACATACCGAAAATAATTACTACCTTTGCATAAATGCCGGGGGAACATGATAATGTTGCCTTGGCAGTAACTGTTCTACACTTCGCAGGCGGGGTGTATAAATAAGTATGTAATGAACCGAAAATACACAATCCTCATACTCTCTGCTCTCCTTTTATTTTTCTTTGCCCTCCCGGGCAATATGGATGCTCGTAAGAAGTCGAAGACTAAGGCAAAAACCGAACAGACTTCTACGAGCTCTTCAAAGAAGAAATCCTCAAAGAAAAAGAAAAAGGACAAAGATGATTCCGATTCTTCGTCCAAGAAGAAAAAGAAGAAAAAGAATAGCAAGAAAGAGGACAAGAAAAGCAGTAAATCCTCGCGCAACCGCAAAGCATCGCGCAATAGTTCGGGAGCGTCAAACAAACCTGCAGCCACACGGGCCAAACGCCAGTCGAAACCGCGCGTAACGCCTGAGGTGGCTCAAAACGATTCTCTGACAATTGCCGTGAACGCTGCCGTGCTGAAATGGGTGCCGGCAGAGCAAAACCCCGGCGGCCTGAGGGTGAACTCCGTAACTCTCGACAAGCGGCTGCACGAAGCCAAGGTGGGATTGAATGACAATTTCACCTATCTGCCTATAAATCAGCATTATATAGCCGGTCTGAAGGGCACTGTGCAACGTGCGTTGCCCGACTCCGTAAGGCATTATTCGGTGGTGCTGAAAGTGGGGCGCCACGACCTGGCCTACTATATTTCGCGCATCGACAAACTCCCCGAAAGCGCCCGCCGCAACCCGGTGTTTATCAAGCCTACCGACCCTTGGTCAACTTTTGCCAAGGGCATGAACAACGACAATATAGCTCTTTGGCACAGTCATGGCCGATATTTCCGCAATGCCTCAAACGCATGGGCATGGCAGCGAGGCTTCCTCTTTGAGACTATTGAGGATGTTTACCCCATGAGCTATATTCTCAATTACGTGGTTCCTATGCTTGAGAATGCGGGCGCTAACGTATTCCTGCCCCGCGAACGCGATGTCAATAACAATGAGGTGATTGTAGATAATGATGTTTATCCCGGAGGAAAGGTATATTCGCAGTCAGACTTCCGCATATCCAACGGCTCACAGAAATGGAAAGTAGGCGAAGGAGAGGGATTTATTTACGATTTGCCGGCCTTCAGGGACACGGAGAATCCTTTCACCAACGGCACTTATATGGAAGTGCCCACCGTAACCAAGGGCAAGCCTTCTGTTGCCGGATGGTATGCCGACATTCCCAAGCAGGGAGAATATGCCGTTTACGTAAGCTATAAGACATTGCCAAACTCAACCACCGATGCCCACTACACTGTGAATTACTCGGGCGGCTCGCGTGAATTTGTGGTGAATCAGAAAATGGGCGGAGGCACATGGATTTATCTCGGCACTTTCCCCTTCAAAGCCGGCTCATGCGAAAACGAGCCTGTTGTGGCGCTGACCAATCTGACTAAGAAGGGGAGTGGCACGGTGGTAACGGCCGATGCTGTAAAAATAGGCGGTGGCATGGGTAATATAGAGCGTTCTGCACGCCGCAGCGACATTTACTATGACCCTTCCACACCCGAGGCAAACACCGTTGCCAACGAACCGGAAGCCGATGAAGATGATGAAGATGACGGCGGCTCTGTTGACGCTCAGGATGACTCAACAACCGTTACGCCGCCTCCTGTGCCGCAGGTTTCGCGTACTCCTCATTTCTCCACTTCGGGACTGCCGCGCTATCTTGAGGGGGCTCGTTACTGGCTACAATGGGCCGGTTTCCCGGAATCGGTCTATTCGCCCTACCACGGCTCAAACGACTACAAGGATGATTATACCGACCGCGGACATTGGGTCAACTATCTTGCCGGTGGAAGCCGTGTTTTACCTAAGAGGGAAGGACTGGGAATACCCATCGACCTCAGCATGGCACTTCACACCGATGCCGGTAAACGCGGAGACGACAGTTTTGTAGGCACTTTAGGTATCTATTACACCAACGGCGGCGCCTCGTATGCCGACGGCACTCCACGAATCAACTCGCGTATGTTCACCGATATGGTCATGAGGCAGATTACGTCTGACATCAGGTCAACCTACGAGCCGCGCTGGACACGCCGCTCCATGTGGGACAAGTCATATCTTGAGGCTCGTGTGGCCGAGGTGCCCACAACGCTAATAGAGCTGATGAGCCACCAGAACTACGCTGACATGATGTATGGCCTTGACCCGAATTTCCAATTCACAGTGGGCAGAGCCATCTACAAAGCCATGGCGCGGTTCCTTGCCGAGCGCAAGAGCCGCGAGCTGGTGATTCAGCCTCTGCCTGTACGCAATTTCAGCATAGTAAGAGAAGGCAATAAAGGTGATTACAAGCTCAGCTGGCAGCCTACCCCCGACAAACTCGAACCCACGGCTATGCCTAATAAATACGTTGTTCTTGAACGCACGGAAGGGGAGTTGGGATTCCGCCGCATTGCAGAGGTAAAGTCAACGCATTTCACCATAAAAGTTACCGACAAGCTCATACACAGCTTCAAGATTGTGGCGGTTAACGACGGCGGCTTAAGCTTCCCGAGCGAAGTGCTGGCATTGCGCGATGTTGGCGAAAGCAAGCAGCAAATCCTCATTGTCAACGGCTTCAACCGCGTATCGGGCCCGGCACATTTTTCTGAAAACGGACGGTCAGGTCTCGATTCCAAAGAGGATTTCGGCGTGCCCTATATCCGCGACATCAGCTTCACCGGCTATCAGACCAACTTCAACAAACATGCCGGCAACTCGCACGGCGCCAGCGGCAGCAACTACGTCAACAAAGTCATTGCCGGCAATACATTCGATTATGTTGCCGAGCATGGCGAAAGCATTGCCAAGGCAGGCTTCGGTTTCGTGTCGAGCAGCGCAGGAGCTGTGGAAGCCGGACACGTTAAGCTGGAGAACTACAAGACCGTGGATTTCATTTTAGGCAAGCAGAAAGCCACCGTAATAGGCAATGGCAAGTCGGGAATCATGTATGAGGCCTTCCCCGCCGATTTGCAGAAGAAATTGCAGACCTATGTGCATAAAGGCGGACATCTTTTCATCAGCGGCCAATATGTGGGCAGCGACGTAGCCGCCAAGACGCCCGGCTTTACGGAAGAGGTCTTCGGCATCACAGCCGAGCGCATAGAAAGACCCTTAAATGCAAGGCTTGAAGTAACAGAAGCCGCCACGGCAGCCGGTATGTCGCGCGACGACCTGACCTACAACAACTCTCTCAGCGAAGACATCTATATTGTAGAAAATCCCGACGTCCTCAACCCTGCCGAAGGTGTGTCGGCCACCCCGATGCTGCTGTTCAATGAAAACGGACGCACGGCGGCTATGCTCACAAAACCCGGCAAAGGACGTGTATTTGTAATGAGCGTGCCGTTTGAGACCATCAACGGCGAACGCCGCCGCGATACGCTCATGAAACAGATTCTCAAAGTCCTTGACGAGAAATAATTTTACCGAACAAAACCATGACAGACATCATACGATTTAAAAATATAAATCAGCTGCGCGAGGATCTGCTAAATGCCGATTTAGACAAGTATGCTCTGTTGAGCATCACCGACCGCGAGATAATACCCGATGCCAACTGCGACTTGCGTATGCGCCAGTGTGCCGATGACCTCGACGCATGCTTGGTCTTCAGCAGCTATCGGTTGCTAGAGCCCGACGGCACATACACCAACCATCCCGGCATAGAGTATCAGCCCGGCAGTCTGCGCGATGATTTTGATTTAGGAGGCCTGGTGCTGGTGAATGTGGCAGACGTTATCGGCGCAGTCAATGATTTGAGCGAAGAAGATGCCGATTTGCCCGATGGCGGATGGTATGCTCTGCGCCTGTCGCTCGGCATGGCTCACATGATAGCGTTCGTGCCGGAGACACTCTACACCATGCCAAGGGTGGATATGCGCAAAAGCGGCGAGAAACAACACGGATATGTTGACCCGCGCAACCGCGACTACCAGATAGCTATGGAGAAGGTTTTAATCGACCATCTCCGCACAATCGGCGCCCTCACGGGTCCCAAAGCCAAAGTGGATATCCAAAAGGGCGATTACCCCGTAATGATGTCGGTGGTGATTCCGGTCCGCAACCGGGTAAAGACAATCGGCGATGCCGTCCACTCGGCCCTCAGTCAGGTTCTCCCCATGCCGTTCAACGTCATTGTAGTGGATAACGGCAGCACCGACGGCACGTCGCAGGTACTCGACACCATTGCAGCCACCGATTCGCGCCTCATTGTGCTGCGGCCCGATGCCGAAGAACATCTGGGCATAGGGGGCTGCTGGAATAAGGCGGTAACAAACGAAAACTGCGGTCGTTTCGTGGTGCAGCTCGACAGCGACGATGTGTATAACGGCACTCATGTGTTGAGTCAGATATTGGAATGTTTCTATAAGACGAACTGTGCCGCCGTGGTGGGCAGTTATGTACTCACCGATTTTGACCTCAACCCCATACCCCCCGGCTTAATAGACCACGCTGAATGGACAGACCGCCATGGTGCCGACAATG
>OHAJ01001345.1_pt1 | contig 18068 bp, 14 predicted proteins | sample 1577101 | NCBI WGS metagenome assembly OHAJ01 (sample SAMEA3541531, study PRJEB24748) | human gut metagenome | biome: human gut; feature: human-associated habitat; material: faeces | place: China | collected 2012
AATCCGTCAAAAATGTCCATGCGCGCCTCCTCTCCCCTTTAGCATGCCCCGCTGCCGTCCGTCCAAATCGCAGGCATTTGTCTGTGTCGCGCGTACTTTTTGCCATTTTGTGTCGTTCGTGCAAATTACGCAGCCGCCGCCGGACAAATTTGTGGCTTTTCCCATCTTTACTTTATCTCGGTAGTGTGGTAGCGTATTAGCATACTAAATCGCCCGGTGATAGGGGCCGGGGAATGGAGGAAATCATGAAAAATACCATCCGCCGCGGGCTGTGCCTGCTCCTGCTGCTGGCTATGACCGCCACCATGGCCGCCTGCGGCCCGAAGAACACCAACACCGACGCCGACGAGAAAACCATGGTCTACGCCGTGGAGGCCGGGTCCGCCGGTGAGGAGGTGGCCAAGGAGAAGGGCTGGACCGTCAACAGCGTCCAGGATCAGGCCGCCGCCCTGATGGAGGTGGCCGCCGGTACCTCCGACGCCGCCGTCATCGACCTACTGATGGCCGGGGCCATGATCGGGCCGGCCCCCCCTTGGCTCGTCGTCGTTATAGGGAAGGAGGAAGCAGCATGAGTTACGATGAATTGCTCGCGCAGGTGTATGCAGCGCTGCCGCAGCTCAAGGGGCAGCTCCATGCGCCGCGCGTGGTGTATGTGCAGTCGCAGGGCAAGGTGTACATCACGTTTGAGTCAAATGTGCTGGTGGAGGAAGCATCGTTCCTGAAGCTGGAAGCGCTTCTGCGGCGCGTTTTCCCGCAGAAGCCGCTGGCGCTGCGCGTCGTCTCGCCGGGACTGAAGGACGATTTTCTGGAGAACATCAGCGCGTATAAGCAGGTGCTGACCGACTTCCTGCGCCGCAATTATCCCGCGTCCGCAAGCTGGATGAGCCAAATCGACTGGCGGTGCGACGGCAAGCGCATCACGTTGACCTTCCCCGACGCGTTCAGCCTGGAATACATGGGGCGCCAGAATGTCGCGGCGCGCCTGTCGCAGGCTGTGAAGGACATTTTTTCCGCCGAGGTGATGGTGGAACTGACCGTCGCGGGCGATCAGGAGAAGCGGCTGGCGGAAATCCGCGAAGAGAGATTGCGCGAGCAGACCGTCACCTACACGCCGGAGCAAATCGCCGCGATGACGCAGGGGGACGCCAAGCCCGCGAAGGAGCACAAGGAGCGCAAGCCGTCCGCGCCGCGCGAGAAGAAGCCGGAGCAGACAACGCCGGAGCGCGACCCGATGCTGCCCGTGATGACCGACCACGCCATCGGCAAGCCGATTATGGGGCGCGCAATTGCCGATCCGCCGATGGAAATGAAGGAGCTGGCAAGCGACGCGGGGCTGGTCGTCGTGCAGGGCGACATTTTCAAGCTGGAAACGAAGGAACTCAAGGGCGGCGAACTGCTGCTCGTCACCTTTGCCATCACCGACTACACGTCGTCCATCCTCTGCAAGGCGTTCATGCGCTACCGCCGCCTGCCCTTCGGCAAGAAGAAGGACGACGACGCGCCGCCGCCGCCGATTACCGACGAGGAACGTCAGGCGGTGATGGACAAGGTCAACCAAATCAAGGTGGGGCTGAACGTCAAGGTGCGCGGCGAGTGCATGTACGATAATTTCGCGCATGAGCTGTCCATTTCCATTCGCGATATGGTGCCGATGGAGCGCATCAGGCGCGAGGACACGGCGGAGGAAAAGCGCATCGAGCTGCACATGCACACCAACATGTCCACCATGGACGCGCTGACCCCGGCGGGCGACCTCATCAAGCGTGCCATCGAGTGGGGGCATCCCGCCGTCGCGATTACCGACCACGGTGTGGTGCAGGCGTTCCCGGCGGCGTTCAATGCCGTCAAAAAGCAGCCGATTAAGCTGATTCCGGGCTGCGAGGGCTACCTTATCGACGAAACGCAGGTTGTCACTGATGAAGACGACCGCTCGATTGATGATACCATCGTCGTGCTGGACTTTGAATCCACCGGGCTGGACACGCTGAAAGACCGCGTGATTGAAATCGGCGCGGTGAAAATGACCGGCGGCACGCTGGTGGATACGCTGTCGATTCTGGTGAACCCGAAAATTCCCCTGCGGCCGAAAATCACTGAAATTACGGGCATTACGGACATGATGCTGGCGGATAAGGAGACGGCGGAGACCGCTATCCCGAAGCTGATGGACTTCATCGGCGATGCCGCGATTGCCGCCCACAACGCCGCGTTTGACGGCAAGCTGCTCAAAGCGGAGCTGCGCCGGCTGGGGCGCGAGTTCAACGCGCCGATTCTGGATACGCTGTCCCTGTCGCGCAAGCTGCTGCCGGAACTGAAGTCGTTCAAATTGAAGAGCGTCTGCAAGGCGCTGAGCGTGAGCCTCAAAAACGCCCACCGCGCCGTCCATGACGCGACCGCGACGGCGTACTGTCTGGCGAAGATGTTCAAAATCGCCAAGGAAGAGCACGGGTTCACCAAACTTAGCGACCTGAACACGCTCAAAGGCGGCGCCATCGGCGAAAGCTACCACGTCATCCTGCTGGTGAAAAGTCAGGAGGGGCTGGTCAACCTCAACCGACTGGTGTCCATCGGGCATCTGGACTACTTCCGCCGTCGCCCGCACATGCCGCGTTTCATGATTGACCGCTACCGCGAAGGGCTGATTATCGGCAGCGCGTGCGAGGCGGGTGAACTCTACCGCGCGGTGCTGGAAAATGAGCCGTGGGAGAAAATCAAGGAAATCGCGTCGTGGTATGACTATCTGGAAATCCAGCCCGTGGGCAACAACGCGTTTCTGGTGCGCGAGGGGCGCGTGGCGGACGACGAGGCGCTGCGGGACATCAACCGCAAAATCGTCCAGCTGGGCGACGAGCTGGGCAAGCCGGTCGTCGCGACGGGGGATGTGCACTTCCTTGACCCGCACAACGCCATCAACCGCTCCATCATTCAGGCGGGCATGGGCTACGATGATGCCGACATGCAGCCGCCGCTGTACTTCAAGACGACGAACGAGATGCTGGAGGAATTTGCCTACCTTGGCGCGGAAAAGTGCCACGAGGTCGTCATCGACAATCCGCGGAAGATTGCGGATCAGGTAGACAAGCTGCAACTGTTCCCCAAGCACCCCAAGGGCGAGGACACCTTCCAGCCGTTCTGGGAGGACGCGGCGGACAATATTCAGAATATGACGTGGGGCACGGCGAAGGAACTCTACGGCGATGAGCTGCCCGAAATCGTCGTGAACCGGCTGAACAAGGAGTTAAAATCCATCATCGGCTATGGCTTCGCGACGCTGTACAACATTGCCCAGCGGCTGGTCAGCAAGTCCAACGCGGACGGGTATCTTGTCGGCAGCCGCGGTTCGGTCGGTTCGAGCCTCGTTGCGCGTATGTGCGGCATCACGGAGGTCAACGCGCTTCCGCCGCATTACCGCTGCACCCATTGCCGCAAGGGCTTTTTCGACGTGGACAAGAGCCAATACAAAGTCGGCGTTGACCTGCCGGATAAGGATTGCCCAATCTGCGGTCAGAAGCTCGTGAAGGACGGCTTCGACATCCCGTTCGAGGTGTTCCTCGGCTTTGAGGGCGACAAGGTGCCTGATATTGACCTGAACTTCTCCGGCGAATATCAAAACCGCGCGTTCCATAACGTCGAGGAGCTGTTCGGACATGACCACGTTTTCCGCGCGGGCACGATTACGGGTCTGGCGGAAAAAACGGCATATGGCTATGTGTCGAAGTACTTCGAGGAGCGCGGATTGCAAGTTGGCAACACGGAAAAGGAGCGTCTGGCGGCGGGCTGCGAAGGCGTGAAAAAGACGACGGGGCAGCACCCCGGCGGCATGGTCGTCGTGCCGAAGGAGTACGAAATCTACCAGTTCACCGCCGTGCAGCACCCTGCTGACGACCTCAATTCCGACTTTACCACTACCCACTTTGACTTCAACTCCATGCACGACATTCTGGTTAAGCTGGACTGCCTCGGTCACGACGACCCGACGGTTTTGCACATGCTGGAGGAATTGACGGGCATCGGCTACAAGGATGTTCCGCTGGATGACCCGGACGTGCGAAGCCTGTTCTCGTCGCCCAAGGCGCTGGGCGTGACGCCGGAGGATATCGGCTGCCTGACGGGTACGTTCGGCGTGCCGGAATTCGGCACATCGTTCGTGCGCGGGATGCTTGATGAGACGAAGCCGACGACGATGGAGGAGCTGCTGCGCATTTCCGGCCTGTCCCACGGCACGGACGTGTGGCTGGGCAACGCGCAGGAGCTGATTGCAAACGGTACGGCGAAATTGAGCGAGTGCGTCTGCTGCCGTGACGACATCATGAACTACCTGATTGACAAGGGTGTTGCGCCGAAGATGGCGTTCACGACGATGGAGAGCGTCCGTAAAGGGCGCGGCCTGAAGCCTGAAATGGAACAGGCGATGATTGAACAGCACGTTCCGCAGTGGTTCATGGATTCGTGCAAGAAAATCAAGTACATGTTCCCCAAGGGGCACGCCGTGGCGTATGTGACGATGGCGCTGCGCGTGGCGTGGTATAAGGTGCATCGTCCGCTGGCATATTATTGTGCGTACTTCACCGTGCGCGGCGACGGCTTCGATGCGATGACGATGCTGATTGACCCCGCGACGATTCGCGAGAAAATCAAGCAGATTAAGGCTGACCCGAAGGCGTCCGCGAAGGACAAGGAAGCCGTGACGAGCCTTGAACTGGTGCTGGAGATGAACATGCGCGGCTTCAAGTTCCTGCCATGCGACCTGTACAAGAGCGACCTGAAGAAATTCAAGATGGAGGGCGAAACGGGGCTGCGGTGTCCGTTCACGTCCTTGGGCGGACTGGGCGAATCGGCTGCCATCAACATTGTGCGCGAGCGCGAGCGCGGCCCGTTCATGTCGGTGGAGGACTTGAAGGAGCGCACGCGCATTTCCAGCGCGGTCATTGAGCTGCTGCGGACGCACGGTTCGCTGGAGGGCTTGAGCGAAACCAGTCAGGTGTGCATGTTCTAAAGATTTCGCCGCTGCGGCGGCGACAATCAGATCGAAGGCGGTGCCACAGAGGGCGGTAAGGGACTGAGCATCTGGGATGTTTTTTCCCACACACCGGGCTGCACCTACCGGGGCGAGACCGGTGACGTTGCCTGCGACAGCTACCACCGCTGGAAAGAGGATCTTGCACTGCTGCAGTCCATGCACCTGAAAGCCTACCGCTTTTCCGTGGCATGGACCCGCATTGCCCCAAACGGCGGTACAGACTGGAACGAGAAAGGCTTTGCCTATTACGATGCCCTTGTGGATACCCTGTTGGAAGCCGGAATCGAGCCTTATGTAACTTTGTATCACTGGGACCTGCCCCAGGCGCTGGAAGAAAAGGGCGGCTGGCGCAGTGAGGAAACGGCACGCGCGTTTGCAAGCTATGCCGCAAAGATGGCAGAGCACTTCAAAGGCCGGGTACATCAGTGGTTCACCTTCAACGAGCCTGCCTGCATCGTAAAAATGGGCTACGGCACCGGAGAGCACGCCCCGGGTCTGAAACTGCCGCTGGAAGGTCAGTTTACCTGCTGGCGGAACGTTATCTATGCCCACTGCCTTGCCGCACAGGAGCTGCGCCGCGCCGACCCGGAAAACAAGGTAGGCTTTGTTTCCACCGGCCGCATCTGCTATCCGGTGTCGGAGGCAAAAACAGACGTGGACGCTGCCCGGGTCCTGACCTTCGCCTGCCCGGATGACGACTGGGCCTTCACCCACACCATGGCACTGGACCCGGTCTGTCTGGGCCGCTGGCCGGAGCCGGACATCTGCGGACCGAGACTTGCCGCCAGCATCGCCGCTGTGCCGCAGTACATCAACGATGCCCTGCCTCTGGGCAAGCCGGACATGGTGGGGCTGAACATCTACAACGCTGCCCCGGCGCAGATGGGCGAAAACGGTCCCAGCTATGTAGAGCGCCCCGCCGGGTACGCCCATACCGCCATGAACTGGCCGGTGGAGCCGGAATGCCTGAACTGGGGTCCCCGCCAGATGCAGGAGCGGTACGGTCTGCCCATGTTCATCACCGAAAACGGCTTGTCCTGTACGGATAAGGTCTACCGGGACGGCAAAGTGCACGATGCGGACCGCATCGATTTTCTTGCACGGTATCTGGAAAAGCTGTCGGAGGGCATCCATGCCGGTGCAGATGTGCGGGGATATTTCCAGTGGAGTCTGCTGGACAACTTCGAGTGGCACAGCGGCTACCGGGAGCGGTTCGGTCTGGTGTATGTGGATTACGCCACCGGGCAGCGCATCCCGAAAGACAGCGCATTCTGGTATGGTGAAGTTGCCGCCACCAATGGACAGTCCATCTGAGCCGTAAACGCAGAAATTCCCGGACGGTATTTCACTGTCCGGGAATTGTGTTATAATAGAATCAACGCAAATTTTACCAGAGAAACGAGGACACAGCCATGGCATCCTACCGCTACGAACGGGATATCAAACCCGAAGACCTGCTCCCCGATCAGCCCCCGGAACTGACCCCGGCGCAGCAGCGTGCCAACTGGTGGCACTACCACTGGTATTATGTGGTGCTGATCGCTGCTGCCCTGCTGGCGGTGGGGTATTTTGTCTGGAACCGCGTCACCGAGGTGCAGCCGGACTACACCGTGGCAGTGGTGAGCCGCACCGACCCGGACACTGCTTTCCTCAGCCAGCTGGAGACCCGGCTGGAAGCTCTTGCCGGGGACGTGAACGGCGATGGCAAGGTGAAGGTCACGGTAAAGGGCATCTGGCTGGCACTGGACTTTGAAACGCAGGATGCCGCCCTGCAGCGGCTGATGCAGTCCAGCGAGGACAAGCTGAATTCTGATTTTTATCTGTGCGAGAGCACCCTGTTCATCGTGGACGACCCCACCGCCATGGAGCAGCGGTATGGCTGCTTCCAGACGCTGGACGGCACCGACCCGGAGGAGGAAGATGTTTTGTCGGTGGCAGACTTTGCTCTGCCGCTGCAAGACACTTCCCTTGCCAATGTACAAAACGAAAGCTCTACCCTCTGGTACGCCGCTCGCCGCCTGAACGAGGGCATGGATGCGGATACTGCTGCCGCATTGAATGCACTGTGGGAGAAGCTGGTTTGAGGATTGCGAAAGCATCTAGCCTGTATCGGCACGGTGCAGTTCAAGGGTTTGGGTGTTCCCCAACAAGCGTTTTGCAACGCAAATGGTGTTTGTATAGGCGACACATTGCTTGCAGATGCAGACGTTGTATATACGTCCGCCCTGCTTGCTGACGCTATGAAGCCTCTCAACGTGCCTTCCAAATTTGAAAATCATTTTGCAATCAGGACCGTCCGTTTTCAAGTTCAACTTGAAGCGGGCGGTTATTTTTCTGCACAAAAATTTTCGAGTTTGCAACCGCAGCAAGCAGGGCGAGTTGGTACCAACTCACAAGTTTTGAATCAGATTTTTCAAATCCGACTTCAAAAATGCTTGTTGGGCTTTGCCCAAACCCGATATTCAGCACAAGAATGTGCTAGTTCCGCACTTTAACGGACGCTGAATAAGCAAATTTCTTGGAGAAAAATTCGTTTCGGAAAAATCGTCGTTGTGTTTCTGGTAGGCGACGACCAGCGCCTCGAAGGCGTTGGCGTCTCCGGCGCACACCTGAGCGATGATGCGCCGTTCCTCGTCCCGGTCCATGGTTTCCTTGCCTTTCTGCGGTCAGTCCCGCAAGTCACGCTGGACGGCGCGCGTGATGCGCCGCAGGTCGTCGAGTGTCTCCACATGCACGACCTCCTGCTTGTAGACATTGGCGTGTGGTACGCCGCGCAGATACCAACAAAACTGGCTGCGCGCCTCGAGACATGCCAGCCGCTCGCCCTTGATCTTGGCGGCAAATTCGATCTGATGCAGCGCCGCCTCGATCCGTTCGCGCAGCGGCGGCAGGGGCGGTTCCGGCTCGCCCGCGATGGCGGCATTGCCGCGCGCGAACAGCCACGGATCGCCGAAGCTGCCGCGGCCGATCATGGCGAGATCGGCGCCGGTATAGCGCAGGATGTGCGCTGCGTCCGCGCCGGAAAAAATGTCGCCGTTGGCGATGACGGGGATGGTCACGGCGCGCTTGACGTCGCGGATGATGTCCCAATCGGCGCGGCCGGCATACATCTGCACGCGCGTGCGCCCGTGCACGGCGATGGCTGCTGCACCCGCCTGCTGGCACATCTGCGCGAAGGCCACGGCGTTGACGTTTCCACCGTCCCAGCCCTTGCGGAATTTTACGGTCACGGGCACGTCCACGGCCTTGACGACTGCTTCAATGACGCGTCCGGCAAGCTCGGGGTCGCGCATGAGTGCCGAACCGTCGCCGCTGCGGATGACCTTGCCCACCGGGCAGCCCATGTTGATGTCCAGAATGTCCGCGCCGGAGTATGCCAGCGCCATGGGCGCGGCCTCGGCCATGACTTCCGGCTCGTGACCGAAGATCTGCACGGCGGCCGGATGTTCGTCCGGCGGCGACCAGAGCAGCTGCTTCGTTTTTTCATCGTGATAGACCAGCGCCTTGGCGCTCACCATTTCCGTGCAGGTGAGGGCAGCGCCCTGTGCGCGGCACAGCGCGCGAAATGGCGCGTCGGTCACGCCCGCCATGGGCGCGAGCGTGAGCGGGCCGCGGATCTCGACATTACCGATCTTCACCATGTGATCTCGAGCTCCACGGGGCAGTGGTCGCTGCCGTAAATGTCGGAAAGGATGCTGGCTGTCTCGATCTTTTCTGCCGCGCGGTCCGAGCACAGAAAGTAGTCGATGCGCCAGCCGGCGTTGTTCTCCCGCGCGTGGAAGCGGTAGCTCCACCACGAGTAGGCGTCCGTCTCGTCCGGGTGCAGGGCACGGAACGTGTCCGTGAAGCCGGCATGCAGCAGCTCCTGGAACTTTGCGCGCTCCTCGGGGCTGAAGCCGGGGTTGCCGACGTTGCGCTTCGGGTTTTTCAGATCGATCTCCGTTGCGGCGACGTTCATGTCCCCGCAGATGACGACTGGCTTGTGCCGGTCGAGCGAGCAGACGAACTCGCGGAACGCATCGTCCCAGTGCATCCGGTATTCCAGCCGGCGCAGGCCGTCCTGGGCGTTCGGCGTGTAGACGCACACGAGGTAGAATTCCGGGTATTCGGCCGTGATCACCCGGCCCTCGAGATCGTGCTGCGGCAGGCCGAGGTTATACTGCACGTCGAGCGGCTCGGCCTTCGTAAAGACGGCGGTGCCGGAGTAGCCCTTTTTCTCGGCGCTGCACCAGTACTGGTGGTAGCCCGGCAGGTCAAGCGTGATCTGCCCGGGCTGGAGCTTTGTCTCCTGCAGGCAGAAAATGTCCGCATCCAGCGCACGGAACGTGTCCGCAAAGCCTTTGGTCACACAGGCGCGCAGCCCGTTGACGTTCCAGGATACAAGTCGCATTTCGTGTCCTCCGTTTTCACCGCCACGCAGCGGTTGATCGTGATGCCCTGATCGTAAAATTTCGCCTCATAGTCGGTCATGACGCCAACGGGGCCGTTGGCGTGCAGGTCGTGCGTGACCTCGCGCAGCTCCCAGCCCTCCTGCTCGAACTGCTCGAGCGAGAAAGCGAACAGCGGGTCGTTGTCGGTCTTGAACCAGATCTCGCCGTCGAGCGGCAGCACGTTTGCGTACAGCGCCAGAAAGCCGGCATAGGTCAGGCGGCGCTTGTGCTGGCGGGATTTTTTCCACGGGTCGGGGAAGTTGATGTAGATGCGTGAAACCTCGCCGGGGGCGAATATGTCGAGCAGGTTGATAGCGTCCCTGTCAAGAAAACGCACGTTTTTAAGTCCACGCTCGGTCACACGCTCCATGCCGACGACCATGGCGTCCGGCACTTTTTCGATTGCGGCGAGGAAGATGTCCGGGCTTTGCGCTGCGGTGTCCGCCGTGAAGCGGCCCTTGCCGCAGCCGAGCTCCAGATGCAGCGCCTGATGGCCAGGGAAGTGCTCCAGCCAGTGACCGCGCAGCGCTTCGGGGTCGGTGATCAATGTAGCCGCGCAGCGCTCCATGCGCGGGACGAGGTTGGGCTTTTTTCGCATTCTCATAAGTGGATACTCCTGTCATAACGGATCATGATTTTGCGTTTAGAGCATACCACACACGCCCCAAAACTGCAACGTAGAAAACCGTTGCGCATTTCTAAAGAATGTGTTAAACTTTATTTTACGCGAATTGTGAAATTTCATATCCGGGTGTAGCGCAGTTGGTAGCGCGGGTGGTTTGGGACCATCAGGCCGCAGGTTCGAACCCTGTCACTCGGACCACAGGTGAGTCCTTATAGGACTCACCTGTTTTTTATTCTCTTGATTAGCTGTTAAAATTCGACTATACTATTAAAGAACGCAGAATTGATAGGGGTGTGCATTTATGGATATCATCGTTACTGTTTTATCTGTTGTTTTTTCTGGTGTCGTCGCAACTGTGATTACGATTCTTTATCAAAAGTTTTCTGGTGAACAAACCGCAAAACGCAGAGTCTTTGAAACAGCAGTTTCTTACAGGTTTTTTATTTCCGAAGAAGAAAATGTTAAATCGCTTAACTCAATTGATGTAATTTTTCACAAAAACCAGAAAGTTAGACAAGCTTGGAAGTCCTATATGGATGAAGCAGACAAACCTTCTTCAAATCCACAACAGCTTAATGATAGATACATAAAATTACTTGAAGAGATGGCGCTTGCGTGCGGATATAAAGATATACGTTGGGATGATCTCAAGCGGTATTACTATCCAAATGGCCTTCTAAATCGAAAAAATGATGATGAAGTTTTGAAAAAGCTGCAAATTAAGGCAGCAGAAAAGACTGCGTCTGATGCGGTTGGCCAACAAAATACTCCGCAAAATGAACAGTTTGCTAACCAAATGATGCTTCAGCTATTGCCTAAGCTAATCGAAAATCCAGATAGTTTTAGCAAACTAATAGAATTCGCAGATAAAGCGAAAAAGTAATTACAAAACCGGCAAGTTTCCGTAGAAACTTGCCGGTTTTTAATTTTATTCGGTTTTTTCTTCGCACAGCAGGTCTTTAAATAGGACGCTCATGTAATCGCTGCGGCCATACAGAACTCGGTCAATGTAGACATCGCTATACGTCGATTCTTTCACCGTGCATTCCTTTGTATGTAGCCATCCCAGGCAATAACTGGAGAACAGTTTTTGCGTTGTGGCCGTCGGTAAGAGAACTCCATTTTCCAAAGCCGCTTTGTGCTTTGCGGCTTTCACTTTGGCTTCCCGATATGTTTTCACATATCTTTGTCTTTATGAGCATAGTTTTTATCTTGCTGACAGTCTTTTCTTTGACAATGGAATCATCGCTCCGGATTCCTTTCCTTTTTTAACAGATGCTTCTTTTCAACTGAAGCGTTTAGTCGGATTCACAGGATTTCTGGAGCAGAAATCCTGCTGTGCCTCCGCATCTGGGCACAGTAAGGGAGTGCTGCTTCTTGGGGAAAAATATCGGCACAAAAACCACCGCATCCCCGTTGATTTGTACAGTAAAATGTGTTACGCTGTCGTCGCTGGAAGCCCGGCCTTGGCCGGGAAATTTTTGCTTATGGGAAGACAGGTATGGACTATTATCTTCTTGCAGATATGACGGTGCAGATCGGCTACGAGCTCGCAGTCGCCGGGGCGGAGACGTACCGGGTCGAGGAGACCATGCGCCGTGTGATCGAGGCATATGGCACGGAGGGACAGGCGTTTGCCATCCCGAACTGTGTTGCGGTGAGCTTCGTGACGCCGAATACGAAGCCGCTGACCATCATGAAGCGCGTGGGCTACCATGGCAACGACCTCGAGCGCATTGAAAAGCTCAACGCGCTCAGCCGGCGCATCTGCGCCGAGGTGCCGGATCCGGAGACGGCGCAGCGCTGGCTCAAAGAGACGACGGCCGCCGTCCGCAGCTACGCCGTGTGGATATATTACCTCGGCAATTTCATGGCGGCGGCGGGCTTTTGCTGCGTCTTCGGCGGCACGGTGCGCGACTGGCTCTGGGCAGGGCTGAGCGGCCTGACCATTGGCTTTGTGACGCGCTGCATGGACCGGCTGGAGGTCAACCCGTTTTTCAGCACCATTGCGGCGTCCTTTCTCATGGCGCTGCCGGCGTATGTCGCTGCCGGCCTCGGCTGGCTCGACTGTGTGGCGGTCGTCATCATCGGCGCGCTGATGCTGCTGGTGCCCGGACTGCTCATCACGAACTCCATGCGCGACATCATCTACGGTGACACGAGCTCCGGCGTCAGCCGCATCGTGCAGGTGCTGCTCTCGGCGTTTGCCATCGCGCTCGGTACGGCGGCGGCGTGGCATGTTACGACCCCGATCTGCGGCCATGCGGAGGCGGCCGCAGCGCTGACCTATCCGCTCTGGGCGCAGGGTCTCGCGACGTTTGTCGCCTGCCTTGGATTTGTGATCCTGTTTAATGTCCACGACTGGGGCAGCGTTTTATGTGCGCTCGGCAGCGCGCTGACCTGGATCGTTTACCTGCTGTGCAGCCGGGCAGGGGGCAGCGTTTACAGCGCAAACTTTTTCTCCGAGGTCGTGGCGGCGGTCTATTCCGAGGGCATGGGCCGCTGGCGCAAGTGCCCGGTCACGTCGTATCTGGTCATTTCCAGCATTCCGCTGCTGCCTGGCGCCGGTATTTATTATACGATGAGCATCGGTCTCTCGGGTGAGGTGCAGGAGGCGCTGCAGAAGGGACTGGAGACCGCCGGAATCGCGGGCAGCCTGGCTGTCGGTATCCTGCTGGTGTCGACAGTGTTTCGTGCAGTAAATGCACGCAGGCGCCGCGCATCTGCACCCGGACGCAAATAAACAGGGGGGGCGAACCATGGAAAAATCGACTGTACTATTGTTTGATATTGATAATACGCTGCTGGACTTCAGCGCCGGTGCGATGCAGGCGATGGAGGAGATCTTCCTCGAGGCCGGTCTGCCGTATGCGCCGGAGATGTTCACCGTGTTTCAGGTGGAGAACGATAAGCTCTGGGCGCGGATCGAGCGCGGCGAGCTGACGATCGCCGGGCTGCGGGACGTGCGCTGGCAGACGATCCTGGCGCGGCTCGGGCTGGAGGCTGACGGCGCGGCGATGGAGGATGCGTTCCGCGACCGTCTGCATGAGAGCGCGGTCCCGGTCGCGGGCGCGCCGGAGGTGCTGGCGCGGCTGCATGGGAAATACCGCCTGTGCGCTGCAAGCAACGGGCCGTATGCGCAGCAGGTGAACCGTCTGCGCCGGGCCGGGATGCTCGATGCGTTTGAGCGGCTGTTTATCTCTGGGCAGCTGGGCGCGGAGAAGCCGAGCGGGGTGTTTTTCGACCGGTGTCTGGCGCAGCTGCCGGGTGTTCGGCCGGAGCAGTGCCTTATGATCGGTGATTCGCTCACGGCGGACATTGCGGGCGGCAGGGCAGCAGGGATGCAGACCTGCTGGTTCGACCCCGCCGACCGCGGTGCGGCTTTGCCGCCCCAGGCGGACTGGCGTATCACGCGGCTGGAAGAATTACTGGCCATTCTATAAAGACGAAAAGGAGCGCTCGCGGATATGTGCGGGCGCTCCTTTTGCATATGTATATAGACTATAGACGCAAAACGCGGGCGCAGATTGCTCTGCACCCGCGCGGGTCTTATGTATTTCGGTGTCAGCCGAAGATCAGATCTTCATGCAGACATCCCATGCACGCCAGATGACGGTGCGCAGGTTGCCAATGGCAACGCAGTCACCGACGCGGTGCACGTGACGGCCCTTGTCGCCAACCGGAGCCGGCACGAAGCCGATGCCGTTGATGACGTTGTCGCAAGCGACCTCGAAGGTCTTGCCGTCCTGACCCTTGACGGTAACGCCGCCGTCGTGGATCTCGGTGATGGTGGAGTGCAGGTAGGTCGGAACCTTGTGGTACTCCATCGCGTCACGCAGGAAGGAGGTGTTGGCAAGGCAGGTAGCCTGAGCAGCAACCAGGTCGCCGGCGTACTCGACAATGATCGGGTGCTTGCCCTGGAGGATCAGGTCGTAAGCCGCCTCGCAGGAGGACTGGCCGCCGCCGAAGAACAGGACCTTGTCGCCGACTTCCTTCTTCTCCTTGAGCAGCTCGGTGAAGCTCATGGTCTTCTCGAAGCCCGGGATCATGGGCATGGTTCTCGGCACGGAGCCGGTGGCCACGATGATCTCGTCGAAGCCGCGCATGGTGCCAAGGTCGGTGACCTCGGTGTTGAAGCGGATATCGATACCCTGCTTCGCGACTTCCTTCTTGTACCACTCAATGAGTTCCTTGTCGTTCTCTTTGAAGCTCATCGCGGAAGCGGTGAGGAACAGGCCGCCGAGCTCGTTGGTCTTCTCGAAGAGGACCGGCTTGTGGCCGCGCTTCTTGAGCACGAGCGCGCACTCCATGCCGCCGATGCCGCCGCCGATGATGGCGACCTTCTTCGGGTTCTTGGTCGGGACGATCTTATACTTGTTGTGCTGCATGGTCGTCGGGTTCAGCGCGCAGCGGCCCAGGTGCAGGGAATCCTGCGTGCTCTGGATGTTCGCGGTGCCCTTGAACTTCGCAAAGTTGAAGCAGCCGTTGTGGCAGCGGATGCAGGGCTTGATCTCGTCCTGACGGCCCTCGAGGATCTTGTGGATCCACTCGGGGTCAACGAGGTTCTGACGCGCGATGGCAACTGCATCGAGACGGCCGGCAGCGATCTCTTCCGCGGCCTTGACCGGATCCATACGGCCGGCGCAGGCGACGGGCTTGTCGGTGAACTTCTTGATGTGCTCGACGTACTCGAGGTTGCAGTTGTCGGGCATATACTGAGGCGGATGTGCCCAGTACCATGCGTCGTAAGTACCGTTGTCGCAGTTGAACATGTCGTAGCCGGCATCGCCCAGGTACTTGATGGCCTTCTCGGACTCAGCCATGTCACGGCCGAACTCTTCGAAGTCGGTCTCATACGGCATAGCGCCCTTGCCCCATGCTTTGGTCTTGGAGACGACGGAGTAACGCAGGGACACCGGGAAGTCGGCGCCGGCCTGACGCTTGATGGACTGCACGATCTCGACCGGGAAACGGAAACGGTTCTCGAAAGAGCCGCCGTACTCGTCGGTACGATGGTTCCAGTTGGCGATGGTGAACTGGTCAAGCAGATAGCCTTCGTGGACAGCGTGAATCTCAACGCCGTCGACACCGGCCTCACGCAGCAGCTTTGCGGTCTTGCCGAACGCATCGACCATCTCGTGGATCTCTTCGACGGTCATCGGGCGGGAGAGCATGTCCTCCTGCCAACGGTTCGGGGTAGCGGAAGCGGAAGCGCAGCAGTAGCTGACGTCGATGACGGGCTTGGCAAGGGCGCCGAGCACCTTGTTGTTGTTCAGAGTGACCATCCAAGGGGCAACAGCCATGGAACGGCCGAAACCAGCGGCGAGCTGAATGAACAGCTTGGAGCCGGTCTTGTGATACTCGACCATGTAGTCGGCGAGTTCCTTGAACATCTTCTTGTTCTGCCAGAGCCATCTGCGGCCCATGGTGTCGCGGACACACTGCATGCCCGGGAGAACCAGACCGACGCCGTCCTGTGCACGGTTGAGCAGGAAGTTCGCAGCTTCCTTATCAAAGTGGCAGGGCTCCAGCCATCCAAACAGAGAGGTGCCGCCCATGGAGCACTGGACAATGCGGTTTTTGATCTCGACATTGCCAATCTTCCACGGAGTAAATAGCGCGCTATACTTTTCGTCCATGAAATACATCCTTCCTTTTTCTTTTATTACGAAGATGATTTGGCCGTTGCTCGCGGCAGATCATCGAACGTTTGCGTAAGCATGACACCGTAGTGCAGTGAACACGATGCATACATACTGCGCATATCATAACATACTTTTTGACAAAAAGCAATGAAATAAAATCGACCGGCTCGTATATTTTGCTCACAAAAAGCGTAAAAGTGTGACACCAGAGGAAGAAAGCGTCTGGAAATTCCAAAAAGAAGCAGCGCGACAGAAAACCAACGTTTAGTCAAATAATGGTATATTTTTTGGCGGCGTGTCAATTTTCAGACACATTGACTTCCGGGTGTTCAGCGAAAAAACTACTTGAAATCCAGCGGCGACTGTGCTATGTTAATGCTATTCTTTCTTAGACCTACAAAAAAGATATGTATTAGGAGGCTTTGCTATGAGCAAGCAACTGAACCGGGAGGAAGCCTGGGCACTGTTGACGGAGTATAACCAGGATCCGTTCCATCTGCATCATGCCCGCACGGTCGAGGGTGTCATGCGCTATTTCGCGCAGGAGCTCGGTTACGGGGACGAAGTGGATTTCTGGGGCATTGTCGGCCTGCTGCATGATCTGGACTTTGAGCGCTATCCCGATCAGCACTGCATCAAGTCGCAGGAGATCATGCGCGAGCGCGACCTCGACGAGCGGCTGATCCACGCCACGGCCAGCCATGGCTATGGCATTACGGTGGACATCCAGCCGGAGCATGAGATGGAAAAGGTGCTCTTCGCGACCGACGAGCTGACCGGCCTGATCGGCGCGGCGGCGCTGATGCGTCCGTCCAAGAGCGTGCAGGATATGGAGCTCAAGTCGCTCAAGAAGAAATATAAGAGCAGCGGTTTCGCGGCGGGCTGCTCGCGCGAGGTGATCCAACGCGGCGCGGACATGCTCGGCTGGAGCCTGGATGAGCTGCTGACACGCACACTTGACGCCATGCGTGTGGTCGAACCGCTCGTAGCCGAACAGGAAGCCTGAATGTGAAAAAGCCGGGGATGCACCCCCGGCTTTTTGTGTCTGCAACATTTGACTTGAATTCCTTGTGATTTGGTGGTATATTATCCTTAGCACCTGCACACGCAGCTGTGCAGCAAGGAGGCAACGGATTATGGTCATCTCAACCAAGGGACGCTATGCACTGCGCCTGATGATCGACCTGGCGCAGCATTGCGACGAGGGCTTCATCTCGCTCAAGACCGTGTCGCAGCGGCAGGATGTGTCCCTGAAATATATGGAGGCGATCGCAGCGGCGCTCAACCGCGCGAACCTCGTCATCAGCCAGCGCGGCAAGGAGGGCGGCTACCGTCTGAGCCGGCCGGCGAGCGACATCACGGTTGCGGAGGTGCTGCACAGCACTGAGGGCAGCATGGCCGCCGTGTCGTGCCTTGAGTCCGGAGAGAACGGATGCGAGCGCGCAGCCCAATGCCTGACGCTGCCGATGTGGAAAAAGCTCGATGCCGTCATGGATAACTACCTATCCGGCGTGTCCGTGCAGGACCTGCTCGACGGGAAAGCGTAAGGGCGCAACAGGGGGAAAGAAAAGCGTATTTTCTTTCCCCCTTTTTCTTTTTTAAATTCCTATTGACAATGCGGGAAATACATGGTATCATTTACCCACAAAACAAATAGGAATTAAAATCGAAAAGGAGGACAGTCTCATGCGCGTCTACGCAGACAATGCGGCAACCACAAAACTATCCCCCGCCGCAAAGGAAGCCATGCTTCCGTACTTTGACGAGATCTACGGCTGCGCGCAAGAACCAGTCCGGCAGCGATTCTTCGATCAGAAAGGTCACCCGTTCTCTGTCCGCATGGATGTACTTTGCACGCAGCAGACCGTATAGATTCACTCCAAAATGGCGTATCTTCCGCAGCTGTTTTTCCTCTAGCTCCACCGCAAACTCGTCCATCTGATGATAACCCCGTTTCAGGCAGATTCCGTTCAGGCGGCTTTTTACCGAGTCCGGAAGATACCGACTGCCAGTCATCTTTTTTAGGGTCTGCATCGAAACAGACTCCGTGCGGAAAATCGTCCGGAAAATGTCCTCGTCCAGAATCACATCATGAGTCTGAAATACCTCCTTCGGCAGATGCAGCAGCTTGGCATGGGTGGTGATGATATGCCCCTGGAATCTGGCAGTGCTTTTGCAGTCCTTCAAAAACCGGGAGATTTTCGCATAATCCGGGTTATCTTTTCCCATATGCTGTAGCATTTCCGCCAGAAACCGCAGTGCATACGCACCTGCTCCGATGTCGTAAAAATCCTGCATCTCCTCGGTCACTTCCTCTGAAATGCCGTATGCGGCAATATCCGGTGTGG
>OHAJ01001382.1_pt1 | contig 17732 bp, 6 predicted proteins | sample 1577101 | NCBI WGS metagenome assembly OHAJ01 (sample SAMEA3541531, study PRJEB24748) | human gut metagenome | biome: human gut; feature: human-associated habitat; material: faeces | place: China | collected 2012
TTCAAGATATGAGGCTTTTGATAGAGCTTATTTCATATACGATTACGGCACATCATGGAATTTATGACTGCATAGATGAAGATGGCGAAGACAAGTTTGAAGTCAGATTGAATGTGGTTGAAAAAGAAAAACTGGATGAAATTGCAAGACTGTGGTTTGAAGAAATGCATTTTACAAAAGATATGTTATGCAGTCAGATGAGAAAGGCATATGGTGAATTCATAACCGCTTTTTTGAAACCATTAAAACAAATCTGTCAGAATGGACAGACAGAAGGCACAGAGAGATTTTTTTATATGAGCTGTATGGAACGATTGCTTTTGTCTTTACAAATAGACTCAGACTGGACAGATACAGCAAGAGCAATGGGTGACAGTATGCTTGATGATAATATGGAAACTGCAAACGTATATCAGAAGGCTTTGAAAAATTATCAGCAATATATGGATAAGCTGGAAAAAGAAGCACAGGAGAATCTCAGAACAGAGAAACAAAAACAAATCTTCGAACTGCGAAAAAAGATTAGAGAAGAATGTATGAATTTCTCAGAGACATCATATGGAATATATCGGTTATCACTTCCGACAGGTGCGGGAAAGACGTTAGCATCTTTGGGATATGCACTGAAAGTGGCAGCAAAGAGAAAAACATCGGAAGTTTCTCACATTTTTTACATAAGTCCTTATATATCCATCACAGAACAGAGCACTGAAGTGATAAAAAAAGCAGTCGGAAACGAAGAATGGGTGATGGAACATCACTCAAATGTCAGCAATTCTGATGAACAGGAGAAGCAGATAGATACTGCATGGAAGGAACCGATTATCTGTACAACTATGATTCAATTTTTGTATACGTTGTTTTCACAGAAAAATAAAAGCATCCGCCGTTTTCATCAATTGAAAAATTCAGTGATTATTGTGGATGAAGGGCAGGCACTGCCGGTGCAGACAATACACACATTTAATCTTATGATGAATTTCTTATGTTATGTATGTCATGCGACTATTATTTTGTGTACAGCCACCCAACCGCAATTGGCATCTGGCAATATAAAAAGAAAGATTCTATATACAGCGCCTAAGGATATGGTCACAGGAGTGTGTGATATTTTTCAGCGTTTTCAGCGTACGAACATCTCTTTTGAAATAAATGAGCCAGACACATTTGAATCACTGGGAGAGAGGATAAGCCATGATTTCCAAAAAGAACGGACAATACTTCTAATTTTGAATAAAAAAGAGACGGTTGGAACATTTTTTGATTACATAAAAGCAGAATTGAAAGATGTGAAGATTTTTTATCTGACAACAAACTTATGTCCGGAACATCGGAGTGATCAATTGGAAAGCATAAAAAATTATCTGAAAAATAGTACAGAAAAAGTTTTGATTATAAGTACAAATCTGATAGAAGCGGGAGTGGATCTGTCAGTCAATCATGTCTATCGTTCACTTGCAGGATTGGACAATATCGCACAGGCGGTAGGTCGTTGCAACCGAAACGGGGAAATGGAGCAGGGGAGGGTTACTGTAATTCAATTAGTTGGAGATGAATTTGAGGTGATTCGAACAGCTCAGAAGAAAACGGAAGAAGTCTGTGAAAAATATAATCAGTCCAATAGTACGGAGAGTATTATTTTCCCAGAGTGGATGGATTGGTATTATGAAATTTATTATAAGGAAGTCAGCAATAAAATGGATTATGATATAGGAAAAGGCGAAACAATATATAAATTATTGAGCAGTGGATTTCCGGGAGAACGGAAACATTTCATCAGACAGGCATTTAAAACAGCATGACCCGCGGCAGCGACCAGCGCATTGAGCTGGAACTGGCACTGTTCAGCCTGTCCGAGCCGCCCCAGCAGATGCAGGCGGTAACGGTACAGCCCGCCCCCGCCCGCGCGGCACACCTTTAAAAAGGTGTTCATTCTTTCGAATCTTAATTAGGTTTCTAAAAGGACGATTAAGAAAGCATTTTGTAATCGGTTATCTCTCTCCTTTCCGCCATTCATTCATATATTCGCGAGGGGACTGATTATATTTTTTCCGGAAACACTTACTATAATATCCCGAATCCTTGAATCCGACAGCAAAAGCAATTTCGGAAACACTTAAATCCGTATTTTTAATCAGTTCGATAGATTTATTCAAACGAATCTCTTTTACCAGGTCGACGGGTGCCAGGCCGGTAAGACTCTTCAGTTTCTTGAAGAATGCCGAACGGCTCAATCCGATACCGGATGCTATGGTGTCAATGTTAAAGTCACTGTCGTCCATATTTTCTTCAATGACCTGATGTATCTTTTCGAGGAACTGCACGTCTTTCTTTACCAAAAATTGTTCGTAGCTGTCTTCTTCGGTCGTCGTCTGGTTTTCCATTTGCTGACGGATTCGTTCACGGAACAGTTTCCGTTCGGCAAGCAACTGGTCGATACGTGCCAACAGATATTCCTTACTGAAAGGTTTGGTGATGTAGGCGTTCGCCCCTAAAGTGATCGCTTTGGTCTTGGCGCCTTCATCATTCTTCGCAGTCAGGATAATGACAGGGATATGGCTGATTTGGAAATCTTTGCGGATGGATTGCAACATTTCAAGCCCATCCATTTCGGGCATCATCTGATCGGTCACCACAATATCCGGATGATACAGATGTATTTTCTTCAAACCTTCCACTCCGTTATTAGCAATATGGATATTAAACTTGTCTTCCAACTGAAGCTTTATCAACTGGCAAAGGTCTTTGTTATCTTCCACCAACAGAAGGGTCGGTAATGAAGCGTCGATTTCCGGTTCTTCTTCCTCCGTACCGTCTTCGGATATGGCATTTGCAACAGGATCTTGTTCTACCGCAATAGGGGCTGTCTCCGTATCTCCCACATAGAAGTCTACTTCCGACGGGCGGTAATGCTCCTTATCCATCAGGAGTTCCACAATAAACACCGCTCCTTGTCCTTCGGGACTTTCGGCACGAATCTGTCCGTGATGCAGATTGACGATCTCTTTTGAAAGTGCCAATCCGATACCCGTGCCCTGATAATAGGAGTTTTTCGCGTTCTCTCCTTGCGAGAAGCGTTCGAAAATCTCGGTCAGTTTATTTTGTGGAATACCTACTCCGTTATCTTCCACCCGTACGTAACAACGTTTACCGTCGTCTGTCAATCCGGTAGTTATATAAATACTTCCTCCGGAATGAGTGAATTTGAATGCGTTGGATATGATGTTGCGGATAACAATGCTCATTTTTTCCTTGTCCGCCCATACCATAATCGGTTCATCCGGCAACTGGAAAGTAAAACTGATCTCGTTTTCTTCGGAAAGTACCCGGAATTCTTTCTGGAAAGAAGCTATCATCTCATTAAAATCAATTAATGACACATGCAAACGCATCTTGCCGTTCTGAATCTTCCGGAAATCAAGGATCTGATTCACTAATTGCAGCATTTGATTGGTGTTCTTCTCCATCAGATCCACATATTGCAATCCTTTCGGAGAGAGCTTTTCGCGTTCTCTTAGTTCCTGTATCGGACCTTTTATCAATGTCAAAGGAGTGCGCAATTCATGGGAGATATTGGTAAAGAACTTGATTTTCATCTCCGATACCTTCTGTTCGATATAAATATCATTCTTCATTTTGAGCATGAAGAAAGCCAGGCGCAGGCTGAAATAGAGAGCTGCCAAACCTAGAATTACATATATAAGGGTTGCCCACCAGCTCAACCACCACGGTGGAAGGATAGTGATGGCCAGTGTGCAGTTGGAAACCAGCTCCGGATTGGCTTCATCTACGGTTTCTACACGGAATGTATAGTCTCCGGGAGGTACGTTGGTATAAGAAGCGATACGGTTCTTTCCGTTATAATGCCATTCTTTTTCATATCCTTCGAGTATATATCGGTAAGATACCCGGTTCTGATTATAGAAATTCAATGCGGCAAATTCAATTGTGAACATGGATTGATTGTAGTTAAGTTCGATTGCTTTGGCGTATGTGATGGATTCTTTCAGAATCGGACATTCGCGGAAACTACGCAGATCGCGGTTGGAAACTTTAAAGTCAACAATACGTGTATCGTAGTTCGTATGCAATGTTTCCAGTTTGTCGGGAGAGAATGTCAGGATTCCCTGCCGGGTACCAATCCACAAGTCTCCATTCAAGGTACGGAGGGCACTACCCTCTTCCAGCTCTACGTTCAGGAAACCGTCGTATTTGTCGTAGTTACGAAACTGTTCGGTAGCCTTATTGAAGCAGGACAAGCCAATTTCCGTTGTAAACCACAAGTTGCCGTTTTTATCTTCTACGATGGATTTGACTACATCATTATTCATTCCTTCACGTATGCCGTATGATTTGAAGATCGGTTCACGCTTTTCTTTATCATAGCGGACTAATTTATTCAAACCGCCTCCGAATACACTTACCCAGATTTGCGAATCAGTATCTTTGTAGAGTACATAAATATCGTTATCCGCTACGTTTGAATTTTCGCTGACCTGGCGGTACGTTTCAAACTGGATCTGTTCGGGGGTAGTGAAATGTCCGTCGAAAGACATCAGCCCATCCATTGTTCCTACCCAAATACGTCCGTCTTCATCTTCCGTCATGGTACGTACCTCCATATAAAGACCGTATGCAGGATATTGTTTCAAGCCATTGTATTTATGTATAAAGGTAATTGCTCCGTTCTCTTCGGAAATTAGATTCAGACCTCCTCCCAGTAATCCTACCCAAATGCGTCTCTGGCTGTCCTGATAGGTAAAGTACACATCGTTGTTACTGATAGAATTCGGATTCTTGGGGTCATTGATATAACGGGTAAAACGCAACCCGTGCGGTGAATTCATGTCCGGTTCGGCTTTAACAAGCCCGTTTCCCTTGGTGGAAAACCAAAGATTACCGTCTTTGTCTTCCATAATATGATATACGGCTCCTAACAGATAGTTCTTATCCGAGAAGATTTGTTTCACTTGTCCGTTACGATCCAGGCGATACAAGGCTTGCCAGCGGGTTCCTACCCAAATATCCCCATTTTGCGCCTGGAAGAGAGCACGTATTCCCTGATTCCAAGAAGTCGATCTCTCGGGCACCACCGGAGATGGAGAAACTTCTGTCAGCAGTTGGAATTGCTTCTTGGGGAAATTAAGCCTGTATACTCCGCTGCTCGTAGATGCCAGCCAAAGGATGCCATCTTTATCCAGCAGAAGATGGAAGAAAAGCTGATTGGGAAGATCGTCGGAGAAAGGCTTCAATTGGTTGATACGGGTCATTTCCAGTTTCTCCCTGTCGAATAGAAGAATTTCCCCTCCCGGAGTCATAAAGAACATGCCTTGTTCGCCGGCATCCTGCATTTCAAAATTGCCGATTGCGTTCTGATTGGGGAATGTAAAGCGGTGATGGCTCCTGTTCAGGGGATCATAATAGGTCAATGCCTGGTTACCCTCCTGAAACCATACCTTATCATATTTATCATAGAATATAATTCCATTGTCCTTTTCGGGGATGGTAAAGGGGAGCTTGGTCAACTGTTTGTAGCCGATATTGTACTCGTATGCTCCTTCGTTGGTGGTAATGTACATCAGACCGGATTCCGTTACCAGCAAATTAGAAACCGGCTGTTTGATTTCCGGTATCTCGTAACGGTTGACCACTCCGTTTTGCGGATCAATGCTATAAATGTGGCCTTTCTTGTCTCCCAACCATAAGAATTTAGAATTATAGGAGGCACAAGTAAACTGATCGGGGTTAGCAGATACTTTTTTCTGTATAAAGTCGGCAGGTTTGTCTTTCAGCGCTTCCCCTTTCCGTAGGGACAGAATCTGATAATCCATACCGATCCAATTGATAAACTCGGCTGTTTCGCAGAATATGTTGTGTTTCAGACGCATGTCGTACACGTTCACGTTAGGACGCGAATCATGCAATTGTTTCATTGTTATTTTACCTTCCTTGTCGGTGTACGCACGCAAAAGACTTTTATCTTTTGTCAGCAACAATACGTCGCCGTCCTCGGTCGTCTGAATCTTGATAATCTGAATGTTCTCGGAATATTCTTTCACATCGTCGTAGACGGCATGAAAGCTCTCATGCCGTTTATCGAACAGATAGAGTTTACGGTCGATAGTTTTAATCCACAGAAAACCATTCTTATCTTCTACGATACGCTGAATTTTACGCGGCGGAATATCTGTGGAATAAAAGCCGTCATGATTATCGTAGGAACGGAATTTACTTCCGTCAAAGCTGCATAGTCCATACCAGGTACCGAACCAGATAAATCCGTCTTGTCCTTTTAATGTACAGTTTACGATATTATTAGGCAAACCACGTTCAGCCGTGTAGTGTTCTACAATCATATTTGGATAGGCAAAAGCATACATGCCTATCATGGATAGTAATAGTATTAGAATATTCCGTTTTCTCATTGATGGCTATAATTGGAATTAAACGTACTCAAAGATAGTCTTTTTTTTTGAATAGTGCTTTAGTAACATATAAAAAACAAGTTGGCAGGTCACCCCGCTAATCACTAACCTGCTAATCACTTTATCGTACTATTTTTCAGTTCCAAATTCAGTCTGTTGACGTTCTACTTCATCCAACACCCGTTGGCGTTCTTCTTCTGTCAGTTGCACTTTTCCTTCAGATGATTCTTTGCCCGGGTTTGCATTGAGAGTGGACGGTGTTGTCCTTTGTATTTCATAAGTCTGTTCCTCATAGCAGAAAGGAAGTTCTGCAGGAACGCTTTCCAGTTCAATTTCAGTAGCTGTCGGAGCTTGAGTGCCCTCAAACTGTACGCGGGCTTTCACCTTTATTTTTCCGGCTTTCCGGGTAGAACGAATCAACACCGGAGCGGAGCCGAACTCCACCGTACGGGGATTAGCGCCAATAGTAGCATCTCCGATGATTTCTCCTTCACCTTCTACCGTGAAAACGATATTCTCTTTCGCCAGACGGCGCACATTTCCACTATCATCGGTTACTTCAGCAACTACGACGATAAAGTCGGAGCCATCAGCTATCAGGTTCACTTTTTGAGTATCTATATAAAGACGTAGTTTGGTGGAACGTCGGGAAGGCATTTTCTTTTGAGTGCATACCACTTTTCCGCCGATGATTCCTTCGGCAACCATGTTCACTTTTTGCCAGTTCTTTTGAGTATAGCTATATCCGCGTGCTTCCCAAAAGTCCCAGACATTCTCGAATATAACGGGAGCATTCGGCATGTGCCCTTTGGCATGAACCACCGGTTTCGTCCAGGTTTTCGTTCCATCATAAATAGAAAGGCGGACTGAATCACAGTTTGTGAATACAACTACGTCCTTATCGGAGAACTGTGACATTTCATGAGCAATGAATATCATCGGGCCACATTCTGCCAATGGGTGTTGGAGACTAGCCGGCGACTGGCTGCGAAATACTTCATACGCATATTTCTTCTGACGGAAAGCATCATAAATACCGCCCCAATAAGGATCCGGATGGTAACCACGCTGATGATCGAACGGATGCCATTGGGCGCCACCGATAAATAAACCGGTCGTGCGGTACATCTCGTCATAGCTCTTTGCCAAGGACATAGCCTGTACCAGTAACGGGCGTTCTCCCCAACTGCGGCTGGCACGGTTATTATTGTTGTGAGCATACCAGTCGTCTACATTCTCCCCGAATTCACGGGTAAAGATACATTGCTCTGGCTTGTCTTCCTTTTCATCATCACCCGGCCAGCCATAAACAACGTCATAATGCTCTTTCACTCCGGCCGAATGGACATCGGCAGCAGCTACCGGACGTCCCGGATAGGGATATTCTTCTTTGGTAATCTCAAGAGCTTTCAAGGCAAAATCGAGCGGATAGCGGGTTTCATTCAAGATGGGTTCCCACATCAATACGGAAGGGTGATTACGGTCACGACGAATCATTTCGCGGGTATTCTGATGAACCAACTCTCCGAATTTCGGGTCTTTGTTCCAGTACTGCCATCCCGGAGTAGCGACAATCACGAACAGACCGAGCTCGTCACAGGCATCCATAAAGGCAGGGTCTTGGGGATAGTGGGCTACACGAATAATGGTGCATCCGGCATCACGCAGACGTTTGGCGTCACGCCATTGCTGTGAGTTCGGCAAAGCATTGCCTACGTATGCAAAATCCTGATGGCGATTGGCTCCTACCAGTTGTCCGAAAGGTTTGCCATTCAGCCAGAATCCGTCTTTACCACGGAATTCTGCCAGACGAATACCGACACGGGTAATGCCTCCGTCAATGGATTTATTTCCTTTTTTAATACGTGATTGTACCCTATATAAATAAGGTGTATCCGGTGACCAAAGAGTAGGATTCTTTACTTCCATCTGTTGACGGATGGATTTTTTCTCTCCCGGCTTTAAAGAAAGTTTTCCTGAACTGCGTTTGATTACTTTTCCATCCGCGTCTGTCAAAGTCGTTTCTACAGTGACTGACTCGGAACGGGCGTCGTCATTCTGAACTTCGGTGTTTACATATACCTGCGCACTCTTTTTACTGATCTTATCAAAATGAACGAAGACACCTCCACCGCCAACGATTTGTGAATCAATAGCGTCAGTAATAGCTACCGGAGATTTGGCAATCATCCATACATCACGGTAAATGCCACCATGATAAGCAAAGTCTAATGTATATTGACGTTTTCCGGGAGGATAGGATTTGTCATCACTGTTGTCCGTGAAAACAGCGAGCAGACAGGAGTCTCCGGCTTGTACGCCATTGGCGGTCAAGTCTAAAGTAAAAGGCAGATAACCTCCCAGATGTTCCTGAATGCGTTTACCATTCAGATAAAGAATCTGTTTGCCCATAGCTGCTTCAAAATGAAGCACTACCCGTTGCCCTTTTGTTTCGGCGGGGAGGACAAAGTGTTTACGGTACCAGGCCGGTCCCTGATAATTGCGGCATCCGCTTCCTTCGGCCGGCATCAACTCTACGGTATGAGGGGTGGAAACGACATTCCAGGAACGGTCATCAAAGTTTACCGCTTCTGCTCCCTGGACATCGCCTCTGAAAAAGCGCCATCCCGGATTGAAATTATAGACTTGTCGCCCGCTACCGGGAAGCTGGATGAATCCGGCAACCGATGTCTCGGGACGGTAAGTTTCTGTAGCCTGCCCTTTTTCTATCAAGGAAAATAGCAACAGAAAAGCTGATAAGATGATAAATGGTCTTTTATTCATAATTCTTTATTTATATATTTCATTCGTTAAATGGGAATTTAGCGGTTAAATGAGAATTTATCGGTTAAATGAGAATTTTGCAGTTAGGCTGAAAGCCTTACAATTATATATTTATTGGGGTGCCCTGAAAGGGCTTAATTATATAGCGTAGGGCAACGCCCTACGAAAAAAACACACCAGCCACAAGCCCTGAAAGGGCGGAACCGTATACAATTATGCCCTTTCAGGGCGCAAATTCAGATTGCCGTTTTTACGTAGGGCGTTGCCCTACGCTATATAATTAAACCCTTTCAGGGCACTCCGCAAAATTATCATTTTTCCTTTTCAATCATTATAACAATATCCTTTTTTCTACTTTCCGGTAAAACTTTCAAGTCCGTCACTTTTCCGTTTTTGAGAGTGGCTTCTACTGTTGTTTCGCCCGGAGCATGAAGTTTGAAATGTACGTTCCATTCTTTCGGCCATGCTGGGAAAAGGAGTATTTGTTCTCCATTGGTTTGCAATAGCATTTCCTGAAGTCCTATCATGCCGCTACCTCCCCAGTTGTGATCGGGTGTCCAATCATATCCCGGTCCCCAAAATGCGGGGAAACGATGCGGTCCATTCGATAATTTGGCTAAAGATAGTTTCTTTGCTTCTTCGGTCAGGCCTAAACAGGCAGCCCATATATTATCTTGTTTCCATCCGGTATGCGAACGGAACTTGATGGCATCCGGGTCATAAAAGTAGGTATTACGGGCTATATCCAGATCCTCCTTTCCTACTCCATAAATACGCCATGGAAACACTGGATAAAGTTGTGGCGTTTCAACATTATTAATTCGTTCCCAACTTACGGCGGGCGAAATTGTTTGCTTCAAGACCGGAGCAATAGTCGGATTCAACGTATCTTTTATTTCTATGTATCGCAATGGAATCGGAGGTATTGCTTTTAGCATCTCCTCTTTCTCTCCGTATGTTTCTAATACCACTTTCAGGGCGGCGATGGTGCTGCTTGCGTTATTGGTCATCTTATATGTCTCACAAGCAGAGCCTGGGAAAAGGATCAGATGTCCGTTGCCATCCAACGCTTTCCGTCCTCGGCGGGAAGCTAGTTGCCGGTAATGTTCGTCGAAGAATGTCAGCGAACTTTCGATCAGAGGTAAATAAGGGGTAATATCAGCATTTGCATAGTTCTTTGTTTCCAATATCATTTGGCAGAATTCAAGAACCGTATCCCATTCATATTCCAGCCAGGCATTATATTCCAATCCTTTGTCGAACCAGTCCGGTCGTTTGAAACCATATTCTGCGGGGTTCGGCAAACCGAAATTTTCGATCTGCTCGCTAAAGCAGGCTCCATCATGTTGCCAATATATACGGCTTCGCAGTTCTGCATTTTTCAACATGCGGTTATAAAAATCAAACTGGGAAGGCATCATATCAAAGTCTCCGCTTTTCAGCATCGGCCAGTATACTAAACGTTGATTCTGTGCAGTCATCGTACCACCTCCCCATTTCCGGTAGTCGGGAGTAAAAGATTGTTTTTCATCGACATGGCAAGGATCAAAGGTAAATAGTCCGCCATTAAATTTAGTCGGTACGCTGCCGTATGCATTGCATCCCAGCATATAGCGAAAAAGGGTGTAGTTTCTAGTTATTTCTTTTGCTTCACCATCTGCTTCGATAAAACTGCGTTGCCAAAAGGAATTCCACCACGAACGGGTCTGTTTTTTATCCTGTATGATAGTTTTCAATGAAACTTTACCTTTGGGGGCTATTCTTTGTAAAGCAGTTTGTAGTCCCTGCTCCCATTCTTCTATTGTTTCTGTCTGGTCTGTATGTAACACAATACAGATATGTTCTTTCCGGGCTGCTTTGGAAGAACGGAATTTCCAAGCACGATAGTCTGTTCCGGCATATACATCATCCGCAGTGCCTGCAAATTCTAAGTTTTCACCCAAAAGAGTTCCTCCAAAAGTCAAGTTTTTCAAAGGATTCATCATTTGAGATTTTACTTCGTTCATTCCTTGTTGAGCTACAACTACATCAAAAACGGTCTGTTCGGGATTGCGATGATAAAACAGAAGTTGGTTCCTCTTTATTGAAGTCCTATTTATTTCAGCCTTTCCTGTTGAATCAGTAATTTTGTCTAAAGAAATAAAGTCGGCCTCCGTCACAGTACCTTTCGGGGGAGCCCATTTGTAGGAACACTGTTGCCCCTCTCCTTTTCTGACAGGTCGTTCCTGATAGCGCCAATTTTCATAAAAGACTTCAGTCTGCAACGGTTGTTCATTTGTTACCTCTACATGTATAATCGGATGAAAAACATCTACCCAAAATTGTATCTGTGTGTTTCCTGCCGTGATTTCTACATATCCGTCTTTCAGCTTCAACTCCTGACGAAAATCTTTAGCGTCTTTGAAAGGATTGGGCGACAGGCGGAGACGTACACGCCCTTGTTTTAACTGGCAGTTGTTTTCGTCGAATGTACCGCTACGGCTCATATAGAACATTACATCACCGTCTTCTACCCATATATTCATCCCAATATCTCCACCACCGCAAGGCATAGATTCAGAAGAATTACGACTGGGAGTATTCCAAATGACATTGGCATGCTGACTCCAAAGAGCCGACACGCCAACAAACAGTATGGTTATAATCAGATAAAATCTCTTCATATATTTTTCATATTTTACCTTGTCTATTTACGATTACCAATCATCCGAACGAAAAGACCCTAAAGGCAATCCGTCGCAATATACATCTCCTTCCACATAGTTTTCAAAACAATATCGTACAGCTACCGGGTGCGGCACTTTATCGCTTTTCACTAGCATCTTACTACGTTCTATCCATGCTTTGGCCGGGTAAAAAACTTTATCTTCGCCGGCTACCTGAAAGTTTTTCGATTCGAAACAGTTCTTGCCGCTAATCCACATATTGGCACGTTCGAAGCTGACAACTACGGTGTCGTTCTTTATTTCAATGCTTTTATAATAAGGACTTTCGCCATTCACGCCTTCCACTCCATACGTTTTAGTTAAAGCCAGAAGTGCCAGGCGTTCGCCTGCAACCTGTTTCTTTGCGGGATGGATACCTTTTTCCATTCCTGCATCCAATAATACAGCCATACCGCTGTTAGCTACACGATGTTCAACTTTTGCCTGTGCCTCCCGGAGATATGCCGAATTTATCACTTCCTTTCCTTTTTCGGTAATAATCCCGTAATCATACGGAGCTATCTGGCAATAATAGAAAGGAAAATCTCCCTGTTTCCATTCGGCACGCCAACCGTTAATCAATCGGGTAAACATATCAGCATACGTATGGGCACGATTCCAGTTATCTTCACCCTGATACCAAATCACTCCTTTCATGGTCATACCGATTAACGGATGCAACATACCGTTATAAAGCACGGTCGGAGTACGGTTTTTGGATTTTATGTCGGCTTCCGTTTGAGGAATCTTCGCTTCCGGAAAGGCTTTCAGCCAGTCTGCCGTCATCCATGCTTCACAGGCGGAACCACCCCAGGCTGCTACAACTAATCCAACCGGAACATCTAATATTTCATTTACCAGTCTCCCGAAATAATAGGCTGTTGCACTGAAATCACGGACGCTGGCCGGAGTAGCTTCTTTCCACGAACCGATAACGTCATTCTGCGGAGTGAATGTAGAAGTACGTTTCACCGTAAACAGACGGATTTGCGGATTCTTGCTGTGAAGAATGTCCATATTGGCATTTTCTACCGGTTGGTTTTTGAATCCTTTCATCGGCATTTCCATATTACTTTGTCCGGAACAAAGCCAAAGTTCGCCTATCAGAATATTATTCAGTGTCTTTTTGGTTCCATCATCAAAGGTCACAGTATAAGGACCTCCCGCTTCGGGAGTAGCTACTGTCAGTTTCCATGCCCCATTTTTATCTGCTGTTGCTGCATATTGTTTTCCATTCCAACTAGTGGTCACTGTTACTTTTTTATAAGGAGTCGCCGTCCCCCAAAGGTTTGCATTGGTCTGTTGCTGCATCACCATGCCATCAGAAAAAATAGCCGGTAGCTTTACTTCTGCGTGTGTTGACAGGCAGGCAGCAAGCAGAAAACCTGCCAACATTGTACCTGTTTTAATAATTGAACTTTTCATACTTTAGCTATATTATAATGAATTGGGCACGGATTACATGGATTGCGCTGTTACTTTATGTAATACGATTCTCATAAACCGTGTAATCCGCGTAATCCGTGCCTTAAAAATCTATTTTATTCTGTGGTAGAAAAACTCAAAGGTCCGAGTAATCCTGCCGGAAGCAGCGTTTTCTCTGCCCTGCGATATTTTGCATTAGTCCAAATGCCATCAAACGGCGCTTTTCCTTCATCAGCTCCTGCCAGTGCATTCGCCCATGTATTTGTAACCTCTATTTCAAGCTCATTAATTCCTTTTTTCAAGGCACCTGTAATATCTGCACGATAAGGAGCTGTCCAGATTGTGCCACAATCTACACCATTCACACGAACAGTTGCCAAATTATAAACTGTTCCCAGATTCAGATAAATCTGTTGGTCTTTATTCGGTTTATTTTTCCAGCGAAAAGTGGTTTTATAGGTCGCTGTCCCCGAATAATAACGTATCTGTTCGTCCGATTCTTGGCTCCAGTCGAAGAGTTTTTTTCGTGTGAGCGTTTTTTGGTTAGCTGCAAAAGTTATAGTATATTCCTTTGCTTCCAACGCTATGTTTAAAGGCTCTTTGGCTGTATCTTTTTTCTCCTTTTGCAGTTGGAGAGAGGATTCTCCATAGCCTTCATGTACTCCCTCCGCAGGATATACGATGAATACGGACTCGTTAGGAGCCAATGTGAGAGTAACTTCCGTCCGGTTTCCGTTGATACGATAGGAAGGATGAATATTCATCTCACCCGTCACCGGGTTCCAACATTCCGGTTTCTTACCGTTAATACGCATACTTGCAGTAAACGTGCGTGTTTCGTCCTTTTGGTTGGCTACGAAATAGAGTTCGCCAAGTTCGCCACAACGATGCGTCCAGGCAATATCTTCTGGCACAATCATGTCACGTTCCAGACCATACACGGAAAAATCTTCTTCTGTATATGGTAAAGAAGGAACCAAAATGCCAGCTTCTTTTAGTTCATTGATTTTCTTCTGCACTTCCGATGACAATACAGGTTTGGGATTCATTGGACGCGAAAGAGGCAGTACCAATACTTTATAACTTGCTCCACCCGGCAACGTTATTCGTCCATTTTCTGCTTTCGCCAAACGAAGGATTGCATCTTTATTAAAACTATCGTATGCATATCCACGAAGCGGATTCACCCATTTCTCCGGATCAGCCATGTTAGCTGAATGGGTAACACCTACCGGACGTACACGTAAAGGCTGTCCCTCATTGGCCAGACGGATGCGTTCACTTTCCACTCGTTCTGCACCGAAGATTCCTGGCAGAGAGGGAACCAATCGTTCCGGTAATATCGAACGTCTCGGTACTTCTTCACCTGTAAAGACTGCGATGTCTGTTACCGGATGCCCATATTGCAATAACGACTGGCAACGGGTAGCATATTCGGAAAAGGCTTTTGCCCCTTTATCCCACCAGGTCTGATCCCGTTGGAAGAAAAGTCCGATGCCATCCAATGTCATGCCAGGCTTGCGGTCCAGCCAGGGATTATGTACATATACATGGTAGAAAAGGCGGTTGATTCCTAATGCGTAATTACGATCCAACAAGGCTTTCAACATTCCGGGGTATTCATCCCACGTGCCACGCACTTCGGTGAATCCTTCAGCCTGAATAATATTCTTTCCGTAGATATGCGCTCCGCTAATAGCATCGAGCATATCATTCGGTTTGTCATGTGTGGGACTGTTCAACCAAAATTCACCCATCGGAAGATCTACTTTTTGATAATGTAGTAGACCATCGCTTACCATCGTCGGAGCTACACATTCTGCCGAGAATTGGCAATCATATTCTTTCGCACAGTCCGCCAATACCTGATAGAACACATCTACGACGAGTTCTGATATGGTAGTACGTACGTCTCGCAGAATCTTTTCACTTTGTTCGACACTTTCCATCGGAATACCTGCCAATAGAGGTAGATAAGGCATCAAATCGTAGCCACGACGTTTCTGAAATTCAATAGCGAAACGTTTATTCCAGTTTTGGCTGCCACATTCCCAACTGTCGACATGCATATATTTCAGTACGCGACGAGCTACTTCGGGATTGGTCTTTACAAATGCCTGCGCAAACCAGTTATCGAATTGCTTCCGTACCGTTTTCGGGTTAAACTTATCACATTCCAATCCTTTTCCGCCTCCCGCTGTTGCATTGGTATGTCCGGTGGCCGTATGTCCCATACGAAGTAATTTCCATTTTCCTTTGGGGAGAGTGGCGGTCAATGTTTTCACATTCGAATGACCGGTATATTGCTTTGTCAGATTGATGACTTGTGAAAGTGAATAGCAATCCTGTTTCCCAACTTCCTCTTCTTTAGTCGCTTGAGCGACACGCCATACCAGTCCAGCTTTTCCTTCCCACTGGTTCAGACGGGCTTCCCGGTGCAGGCGTAATTCTTTTATTTTCAGATTGGGCTTCCATTTGGCAGCATCCATATCTTCACTTCCCGGTTCGCTTCCTTCAGGAGTCCAGTAGAAACGGAAGAAACGGGCGGTAGTCGGAGGAATACTATGAGTTGAATTCTCATCCGTATTCTGCCATCCCTGACGGGCAGGGACCAACTGTTTGACAAAACGATAATTCACTCCGTCGTCACTAGCCATTACTTTCAAGCGGTGTGCCTGATAATTATTACCATTTAAAACGATTTCAATATTCCGGCAAGTGAAAGGTTGCTCGTATTCATACTGGATATAGCATGGATAGGATGAACGGATCACTCCTGTCGCGTCCATATTCACTGTTTGAGCAGCTTTTACGTTTCCTGTCGTAGCTAGGTTGACACAGGTGATTTTTGCCTGCATCTCATCCGCTGCGTCTTCTACCGGCAAAGCGAATAATGCAATATCTTCATAATAATTTTCATAGGCTTCCGGTTGTGGCAAGCGAATAGCCATCAACTTTCCTCCGTTTACAATCGTATCACTCCAAACCACTTTCTGCATAGATTCTTCGGGAGTAATCCAGGGACCTCCCGCCAATGCAAAACCATCACAAATGTGCATTCCCAATTTCAGCCCCAAACGATCTGCTTCTTCCATGCTGAAACGTACCATCTCCCACCATTCGGGAGTTAGCTGCTGCGCCTTGCCATCGTATTGGGCGCCTTCGTGAATACCTTTAATCGGCATCAGGTAAGTACCTCCCAATCCGGCATGTTTCATTGCCTCCAAATCGGCTGTAATGCCTTCTTTAGACACGGCACCATACATCCAATACCAAAAGGTCCAGGGTTTTGCTTCATCGGAAGGACTTAAGAATTGATCGCGAAGCGAGCGTGTTTGCTGTGCATCGGCAGGGCATACGGCTGTCCATGCTAATAGAGAAAGTGCAAATATTCGTTGTTTCAGTCGGCTTTTCATTCCAGTCTATATTTTTACTTATAGATAAGACGAAAAACATTCTGTTTTGTACTCACTGTATTTTCCTGGCTCAAATTAAATTAAGCTACTTAATTTGTCAGATAGAATTGAAACGATAGTTTATCTATCTCTTCTGTAATAGTTCTTCAAACACTTCAAATACCCTTGAATATGAAGTGTGCGGATTGTTTATATCAATGGAGATGCTACGTGCATGATTTATGGCAGATTCTAGCTTTTCTTTGAGTTGGAGATATAAGTTGTTCTTTGAAAAATACTCAATGCTTTTTTCGTACTTTTCAAGACGACCATTCTTTTTCAACTCTGTAATTACTTCGTCACAGTTACGAAACTGCCGGTCGGTAAAGACAAAGTGTAATAATAGCCAAAATTCAAAGGCAGGATTACTCTCTATGAAATAAATCTCATTTTTGTATGCCTTGATGCATGATGACTTCTCTTTATCATAGGCTTGTTTACGTACATTATCAGCATTGATATAATCCATATCAATCAAGCAAAAAACGACATCAAACTCTTTCGCTAATAGCGATTGAGCTTTCGTTATGATATCACTGTAGTCAGGATGTTTGGGTTTATCAGGTTTTAGGGTAACATTGAATTTCTTCAATAAGTCCTTTTCAACATTACGAAATCCATCAAAATAGAAAAACTCTGTGATTCCTTCACCGATAATCGCATAAGATTTCCGAATTTCTTTTATTCTTTTTTCGCGTGCATTCTGCTGGGATTCCTGCTGGCGTTCTGCATCCGCGCCGCTGTCGGCTCTGCCACCGCTGCCATGCTCACCTCCATCGCCATCGCCGGCCCGGTGTGCCTTGCCTCTGGCATGTCGCCCATCATCGCAGGCCTCTCTGTCTGTCTCGGCGCCAACGCCGCCACCTTCCCGACGGACGTTACCTTCTGGTTTCCGTCCACCTACAACGGCCTCGATACCAAAGACTGCCTCGCCACTA
>OHAJ01001391.1_pt1 | contig 17656 bp, 16 predicted proteins | sample 1577101 | NCBI WGS metagenome assembly OHAJ01 (sample SAMEA3541531, study PRJEB24748) | human gut metagenome | biome: human gut; feature: human-associated habitat; material: faeces | place: China | collected 2012
GCGTACAGATAGTTCTCCTCGCTTCCGTATCCGGCATCACAGACAGATACGTCAGTCCTGAACATAACTGAGCATCCATAATGCTGCCTCGTGACATTCCGACACCAGTCGCTGCCAATCTGCGCGAGAAATTACTATAAGTTCGCCTTTCCCCCATATATCTACCTGATAATATGAATTAAGATTTTTTACAAATGAATATTTGTTATAGAATACCGTACCGGGCAAAGCAAAGGCAAACGTACGTTCCCGGTCTCCGTCGAAATCACTGAAACGCACTATGCCCCTCTTTACGACATATACATTGGTATCTGTCACACCCGTCTCGGTCAGCACAGCCCCCGAGTCATAACAGCGCGAAACGCCCAATGAAAGAAACCTGTCAAGAAGTTCGTCAGAAGGAATGTGAGCACATTCTTTGCGCAAAAGAGCTTTAAGCTTTTCCATTTAGCAACATTTGTCCCGTCTACGTATATATGAGGATTTAATGACAAATTTAACAAATTATCCCCATATCGCCACATCCTGGAAGTGTTTTTCTATAATGACACGTAATTTAACATATACTTCATACGTATGTCTCTCCCGTGATGTCACACTAAATTAAATCGGGATATGCGGAAATATCGGCAACTTTCATTAACTTTGCATTCGAAACAAGAGCCGCGACAACAGGCTCTCCATTTGACATCACAATGAAAGAACTTCTGTCTTTTCTAAAAAGGTATGCCGGCCCTTACAAGCGCGACATAACTCTAAGCATACTTTTCAATTTCCTTACCGCATTCTTCACTCTCTTTTCATTCGCTTTCATAATCCCGATCCTGCAGATGCTGTTCGGTCTCAGCGACACGAACTATGTCTACATGGACTGGGGTGACGCATCGGCAAAGGATGTCGTGGTCAATAACTTCTACTGCTTTATGGGAAACATGATCACCGAGCACGGAGGATCATTCACTCTCGCCTTTCTCGGAATAGCTCTTGTCATCACATGCCTGCTGAAAGTCATGACCGCATATCTGAGTGAATTTTTCACGATTCCCCTGCAGAACGGCGTGGTCCGCGACATCAGAAGAGAGATGTACAACAAGATTGTGTCGCTCCCTATCGGATTTTTCACTTCCGAACGCAAAGGCGACATCATGGCGCGCCTGTCGGGTGACGTGCAGGAAGTGCAGAACTCCGTGATGGCCAGCCTTTTCTCTCTGGTAAAATATCCTATCATGATCATTGCCTGCCTCGGCATGATGATAGTCATCAGCTGGAAACTCACTATTTTCGTATTCATAATGCTTCCTTTCATCGGAGGCGTCATGGGTGCGGTAGGCAAGAAACTTAAGGCCAAATCGCTCACCTCGCAAAACAAATGGGGCGAAATCCTCTCCGACACCGAGGAAACCATCGGCGGTCTCAGAGTCATCAAGGCGTTCAATGCCGAAAAAACCATGGAACGCAGATTCGCCCGCCAGACCCAACAGTTCTACAACATCAACAACAGTGTCAGCAGGCGCACTGCCCTCGCCCACCCCATGAGTGAATTCCTCGGCACAATAGCAGTGGCCATAATCCTCTGGTTCGGCGGAAGCCTGATTCTTTCAAACCACTCCGACATCGACGGTCCGACCTTCATATACTATATGGTGATGTTCTACAGCATGATCAACCCTGCCAAGGATCTGTCGAAGACATCCTACACGGTGCGCAAGGGTATGGCCGCCAAAGAGCGTATCGACAAGATTCTAAATGCCGTCAATCCGATCGCGGATCCGTCTATGCCGAAAGAACTCCCATCTGACGCAACAGGCAAGAGCAGCGTGACTTTCAGAAATGTGACTTTCGGCTACAACGATGACCGTGACGTGCTGAAAGACATCACGCTCCGGGTAAATCCCGGCGAGACGGTAGCGATAGTCGGACAATCCGGCTCGGGCAAATCCACTCTCGTGGATCTGATTCCGAGATTCTGGGACATCAAGAAAGGCGAGATCCTCGTCGACGACATCAATGTCAAGGATCTACGCGTCAAGGATCTACGGTCGCTCATGGGCAATGTCAATCAGGAAGCCATCCTTTTTAATGACACTATTTTCAACAATATCGCTTTCGGTGTCGACAACGCCACGCGCGAGCAGGTGGAGGAAGCCGCAAGAATAGCCAATGCCCACGACTTCATAATGGAGACGGAAAACGGCTATGACACCGTGATAGGCGACAGGGGCTGTCGGCTCTCGGGGGGACAGCGCCAACGCATCAGCATAGCGCGTGCCATCCTGAAGAACCCTGCCATTCTTATTCTCGATGAAGCGACTTCGGCTCTCGATACTGAAAGCGAACGTCTCGTGCAGGATGCGCTTGAGAAACTTATGAAAGAACGCACCACGATTGTCATCGCCCACAGGCTGTCGACAATCGTCAACGCCGACAAGATATGCGTGCTCCATGAAGGCGAGATCGCCGAGATAGGCACCCACGAGGAACTGCTCGGACGCAACGGCATATACAAGAAACTCGTCGACATGCAACAGGTGTAAGCCACCGGTGCCTTCAGAAATTTATTAAAAAAATCTCTAAGATTCACGAATATGGAAGAAGAGGAGAAAAAAAACGAAATTGACAATCAGACACCCCCGCCCGTGCCTGAAAAAGATAAAATGGATCTTGAGAAAGAATGGGCCGACCGGCTCGGCATGTCTTTCGATCCGGAGGTGGCCGAAAAGGCTGTCAGTGATCCCCGACCCGATGAACTCCCGCCGGTCTATCTCATGCCCGAGGGTACACAGCTTCCTCCCAAAATGCCTCAGGAACCCATGCCGCCCACATATCTTGTGTGGTCGATTATCGCTACAATATGCTGTTGCCTCCCCGCAGGAGTCGCTGCGATCATCTTCAGCTCGCAGGTAAGTTCCCGCTATTATGCCCGCGACTTCAAGGGAGCGCGTCGTGCATCACGTCAGGCCGAGATATGGATCATCGTCTCTATTGTCACCGGCATCATAGTCAATGCGCTCTATATGCCTCTGTCGCTCCTTATCCAGTCGTGAGACGCCGGCTGATATACCGGATATCAGGCATAATAATCGCGACAGTCTTAGTGGCGCTTTATTTCATCTTTAATCCGGCCGACTCCGAATGGGCGCCGAAATGCGCATTCCATGCCCTGACCGGATATGACTGCCCCGGGTGCGGAAGCCAGAGAATGCTTCACGCGCTGCTTCACGGCGACATAGCGGGAGCATGGCGCGCCAACGCTTTCATACTCTGTCTTATTCCGCTGCTCGCACTGATGCTGTGGTCAGCCACGTTCCGCACCCGTCATCCCCGGCTGTATGCCGTCCTCAACTCCCCTTTGGCCATCATCACGGTCACTGCCGCCTTGATAATATGGACAATAGCCAGAAACATCTGATATTTACCGATCATGCGCCCACCTCTTTTCATATTAGGATACATGGCATGTGGCAAGACCACATTCGGTCGCGCTCTCGCACGCGCCACCGGCCGTGAGTTCATTGATCTCGACTTCTATATCGAGCAACGTTTCCACAAGAGCATACCCGAGATTTTCGCTGAGCGCGGAGAAAATGAATTCCGCCGCATGGAGAGTGCGATGCTCCGGGAGGTCGGCGAATTCGAGAACGTAATAATCGCATGCGGGGGAGGCACACCCTGTTTTAACGATAATATGGATTATATGCTCGGACAGGGGACTACCCTCTTTCTGGAGGCATCGGAAGAAAAAATCGTATCAAGGCTTATCGAAAACAGTTCCAGACGTCCGCTCATGGCCGGGAAAAAGCCGGATGAAATCCGCCGCTCCGTCAGAGACGGACTGGCCGGAAGAATGTCCTGCTACACCCGCGCCCACATCCGCTTTTCCGGAGAAGAACTCGAAGACCGCAATCAGATATCAGACACTGTAACCAAATTTTTAGAGCTATATACTTACGAAGTCATTTAAAAGAACCGTTCATGACAGACCTCTTGGAGATGTTTTTTACATTGTTTTTGCAAACCGCATATATTTCTTTTTTTAAAAAAATTTACTAACTTTGCTTTCGGGTAATAAGAAGTTGTTTAAACTTTTATTCATTTCTTTCGGTTTTGTAGAAAAAAGTTTAAACAATAAAGTTTAAACTTCTTCAGAATATTTATAAGTTTAGACAACTTCAATAACAAAAAGCATAGGTTATGACAGAGACTAAGAAAAACAACACGATCGAGCCTCAGACTGAGATTGAAATAATTGAGGCCGTTTCTCCTGGAATCCATATAGGACTTTTAGGCAATTATGCCGATACAGACGAAACACGCTTTCTGCTGACACCGGAGGCCTGCGGCCTTCTCACATCCGGCGGAATAAAGATTTCAATGGAATCCGGAGCCGGAGTCGATATCAGTTTCAAAGACGAGACCTATGCGGAATATGGTGTGAAGATAGTCACGCGTGAGGACGCACTCAAATGTCCGATTGTACTTTCATACAACCCCCTGCGGGCCAAAGATGTCAAAAAAATGACTCCCGGAGCCGTTCTGCTCTGCATGATGGGCGACCAGCTTTTCGAGACATCGGTCATCAAGGCTCTGCTCGACCGCAAGATAGCATGCGGATGTCTTGACAACATGTATTCTCACCACGATGTCGAGATCTTTGCCGATATAGTCCATGAGATAGACGGACGCGCCGCCATAATGTATGCTCAGGAATCCCTCTCGTATCTCGGCGGGGGCAAAGGCGTGCTCCTGGCAGGTGTAGCCGGTCTGAATCCATGCGAGGTATTGATCATCGGCAGCGGAACCGAATCGATAGCCGCCGCCAATGCGGCTGTCGGTACCGGCGCCAAAGTCGTACTTATGGATAATGACGTTTCCGCGCTGCAGCTCGCACGGCCTCTGTGCGACTCGCGCGTCGAACTCGTAGCCGTGCATCCGCGTGTGCTTACAAACCGGGTGAAATCAGCCGATGTCATCATAACCGGAAACACGACACGCGAATTCGAGTTTCCAAAGAATCTGTCGTCATCGCTCAAAGACAGTGTCTATGTCATAGATCTCAATGAGTCGCATCCCTCCGTGTCCGTACCACGCACGGTAGCCATGGCGCTTTCCAATCCTCTGACCAATTTCTTCAACGAGATGTCGATCAAGAACGGATTTATAGGCATGATGGTGACTACTGTCGGCGTGCAGTGCGGTATGGTCACTTATGAAGGCAAGCTCGTCGACAAACTCATAGCTTCTTTTCTTTCGCTTCCGAGCATCGATATCCGCGTGATGCTGTCGAGCACAAACTGACAATCCCATTGATGACCGCAGCATGAACGAACGCCCTGTATTGATCCATCTCATCTCGTCAAACCGATGGGGAGGCGCGCAGCGATACGCTTTCGACATCTGCAATCATTACCATTCGGAGGGATGGCGCGTCGCCGCCGTGACGCGCGATGCCAAAGTAGTCGACAATCATTTCAAAGAGGCCGGAATACCGCTGTTTCATGCTCCGCTGAGAGGATTCTTCGATCCTGCCTCGGCTGTCATAATTGCCCGGGTGATCCGCGATCTGCCGGTAGACCGTTCATATGTCCATGTACACAGGTATCGCGACGCGTTCACTGTCTTTCTTGCCAAACGCCTTGCCAAACGCCCCGACATAAGGATCATATCGACCCGGCACACCGTAAGGCAGGGCCGCAACTCATGGCTGTTCCGAAGGATCTACGAAAAGATAAACGCTCATATATTTGTCTCAGAGACCGCTTTCAGAAAGTTCAGGGCACCATGGCCCGACCGCCTGCCGATGCGTAAAGAAACCGTGCACATTCTGCACAACAGCATAAATATCCCTGAGGGTGACTTCCTCCCCGAACCTGCGAAAGGCCCCATATTCGCCATCTATGCAGGCCCGCTGGTAAGAGGCAAGGGTATCGAGACAATTATAGATGCCCTCGTGTCGCTACGCGACCTGAGACTGAGACTGCGCATCGTAGGGCGCGGCAATCCCGACTATCTCGATTCCCTCCGCCGACGGGCCATGACGAGAGGAGTCATGGAGATAATCGACTGGAAAGCGCTTAGGGACACCCCTACCGACATTATCAACCAATCGCATTTCGCGGTCCTTCCGTCAGTCGAAAGAGAGGCGTTCGGACTGCCCAACATATATGTCATGGCTGCGGGGCGCCCGCAGATATGCTCTCCCAACGGTGCCCAGTCGGAATATCTGGTCGACAATGAATCCGCCATCTTCGTCCCTCCGGCCGATGCTCACGCGCTTGCCGAAGCCATGAGACACCTCGCCACAGACAGTTCTATCCGCGAACGAATAGGGCGATGCGCGCGTCAGGCTTATATGGACAATCTTTCATGGCAATCGTTTATTCCGCGTCTCACGGCAATTTACGAAAATGCCTGAACATGTTCTCCCGGCCGAGAACCATCTCGGCATCCGGATGGTTATTAAGACAAAATCCATCAATTTAACATATTTTGATTATGAAAAAACTGTTTATGTCTCTCGGCCTCGCAGGCTTGATGCTGCTTGGCGCATGCGGCCACAAGAACGCTGAATCCGCCAACACTGACACAATTGTCGAGCAAACCGTCACAGTCATTACCGAGACGCCGGTAAGTGTATCTTCTGCCGCCGAATTGCAGCAGGCTCTGGAAGAAAACAACTGGAAAATCAATGACAAGGGCGACATAGTCACCCCCGACGGTACGGTCGTAATGACATTCGGCGATGCCGCGCAGGCATATGGAGCATATTACAAGGAGGCTATGGAGAATTCCGGCAAGTCGTTTGCCGAGGCTGTAGAATCAGCCGGCTCCGAAGTCGGAGCCGCAGCTGAGGCTGCCGTAGAACGCACGAAAGAAAAAGCCGCCGATGCGGTAGAGACGGCCAAAGACAAGGCGTCCGATGCTGTCCAGTCTGCAAAAGACAAAGCTTCGGAGGCTGCCCAGAGTGCTGATAAGGCAGCGCAGGATGCAAAGGCAAAAGCCGCACAGGCCACACGCGATGCCAAAGAGAGAGCAGGCAAAGCGGCCGAAAACGCCGGTAAAGCCGTCAACGACTTCGTCAACCGATAATCTACCAGCCAACCACCAACCTAACAGGCGTGATCACGCATAACGCGCGATCACGCCTGTCTTTATCACCAAGAACTCAGGTGTTAATTCAGTGATAATTCAGTGATAAAAAATGTTACGATATCCCGTGCGCCCGCAGTGTACGAGACTCGGTGTCACCGCCTTGGAAAGGCGCTGCTCCTAATGCGCGCGTACTATCGGAGCAGCGCCTCTCCGAGGCGTTGATTATCAATCGCATACCAGCTACATTTTTAGATAACACATATTGACAATTTATTAACACCATCCATTATCACAAGTGTGACGATAGAAAATATATCTCAATGGGTTAGGTCGGTCTGAATAAAGTGCATCCCAAAAGTTTTTTGTCTGACTTTTGGGATGCAATGTGTATTTAAGACATTCTTAAATTACTGACGTACCGACAATTTCTCCACACAATCTTTGGCGCGGACAATGTAGACACCTGATGACGGAAGTGAGAGCCGACAATCACCGGCCGATACGTCAAGAGTATTTATCAATATTCCCTCCGCAGAATAAATTGAGACCGGCTCAGACATACCTTTGTTTTTTATGTGCAATTCCAATCCATTGACAGTGACACTCATTTTTCCTTCTCCTGACAAGACGTAATTTACCTCAGACGTCCCGGCATCATAGACTACGTTTCCATTGAGCGTGACACGCGAGAGCGTCGATGAAGCGCCGTCAGTCTCAAATCTATTGTTCTCAAGGACACCTTTGATCGATCCGAGACCCTTGAGCCATATGCCTTTTCCCAATTTGACCGCACATGCATCGGAATCATATTCTTCCATTTCCATTACGTCCCAACCGGAAAATTCCGGATCACACTCTCTGACAGCGATACATTTCACATATGTTTTATTGGATTCAAGATCACGTGCGTAATCCAGAGGATTATAGACATATGCTCCCTCTCCTTCCCGCATACTGAAATCATACATCAGATACCATTTCAGATTACTTGTTTCGGGAGGTGTAAAATAAACCTGGTCTGATGCAGGGTGTATTATAAAAGATTTCTCATATGGAATATCTCCTTCATAAACCGCTGTCATCTGCATCGCATCAACTCCCATTCCATCAAGATAGCCGTCAATTGATACGGAAACTGACGAAACAGTCGGTTCGGGGTATTGTGTACCCCACATCGTGGATTCCCATTTTGCCCCGACTTCAAAACAATTCTGCGCGGCCGCCCCGAAACAGACAACCCCCACAGCCAAACAAATCAATATTCTCATGGCTTAATAAATGAAAAAATATTCCACTCTCTTTTAACTGCAAAATAATTTTCTGGTCTGAAATTATAACTTGAGGCTGAAAAAACGGAGCCAGAATAATATCCATTACAGCTTCCGCCCCATCCCCAATCACAATGAATATATGAATCTATGATTTTTGTATTGTCATTTGGATCAATACAATACGTACAACCATCGCTTACCCAGGCATGTCCACCTTTACCATTAACATCCGGACCCCTCATATATACAATATGATCCTCACTCAAATATTGCGTAACCTCCAATATATCAAATTTTGCATAACCAGAAGGTATGTTAAATCCTAATGATTTACATAGAGAATAGGCATTATAACTATTTGCACCACTTCCCGAAATGCTATACGTCATATCTACATCTTTCCCAATCCAATATAAAATCTTTGCAATCGAATCAACTGCTTGCTCATATGAATAGGTTTCTGTTCCATTGTATGTTTCTATTTCTTTTATTGAAGATATTGAACTACTATCATAAGATTGATTTTGACTATTATTTATTGCAGTTATTATTGTTTTGAACTTAAAATTAGAACCATGATAATTCAAGTCAATTTTAGAGTGTGTCATTACGAGACAGGTAGCGACAGCAACACACCCAGCAGGGCAACCAGGATGATCCTTGACAATGTACTTATTCCATGGATCTCCCTGATCTAAAGAAGCTTGAACCATCGGGGTCACAGCACGGCAACTATCAAAATCATTTTCTGTCACCTCATATGTTGCATTTCCTTCCGCCTCTTCAATATATGCCCCTATATTGTTTATAAAATTATCTTTAGCGATCTCATTATTAAAACTAAAGCTTCCTGCTTCGGAAAATGCAAGAACAGGATATACCCTTCTATCTGAAGCCACTATAACAAATCCTGTATTATTAGGATAATTTATTACATAAGCCAAGGTATCAGGAACAAAAGCATTTGATCTTGTTTTGTAATTATTGATAACATATTCAAACTTAGGCCTATCATTTCCACTTCTGGTTAGGCCTCGCCCTAACACTTTATTAGCAATATCCAAAGCATCTTCAGCATCTATTGATCGGGTAACAGATACCGATTTTGAGATGTGACTATTTTCATGAAAAATAGGTTCCTCTGAACTTGAACAACCGGCCACAAACAAAACTATGGCTAAATAAAACCATGAATAAAAATTTTTCATAATTCTTAATATTTATTAATTAAACATTTCGCCTCGAATTTAATTAAAATTTTATCAATTTGCAAATATATATTGACTATTCACAAAATTATTTTACAAATAATCAATATTTACAAGCATTTTAAATTCGAAACACCCCAATTATCACTAGATTTTTATCTATTCTTATTCTATAATAGCCCTTAGCTACCTGCCAGGCATTTAGTGCAAGTTTGAAACAATGCTCATTAATATTTATTAACACTTACCATTATCACCAGTGTGACAATCGAGAGTGTTACCTCTGTGATAAAAGGCGTTACGATATTTTGTGCGTCCACAGTGTACGGGACTCGGTGTCACCGCCTTGGAAAGGCGCTGCTCCTAAGCCGCGCGTACTATCGGAGCAGCGCCTCTCCGAGGCGGTGATTACCAATCGCATACCAGATGTATCTCCTTAAAGTTGAACTGAGAAGGCGTGTCAATGCGGCTGTATGAATTTTTTTCGCTAATTTTGCAGTCCATTAATGCACTTAAAGACTGATAAAGTGGAAAAGAATGCCAAGATCTATGTGGCCGGACACCGCGGAATGGTCGGTTCGGCTATCGTGCGCGAACTTCAGCGCCAGAGTTACACCAATATCATTACCCGTACCCACTCTGAGCTCGACCTGACAAATCAGGCCGCTGTCGACACGTTCTTCGCCGAAGAACGTCCGGAATATGTGTTTCTCGCTGCAGCAAAAGTCGGCGGCATAGAAGCCAACGATTCCGCACCCGCCGATTTCATGTACATGAACATGATGCTGGAGATGAACGTGATCCACGCCGCGTGGCGCAACGGTTGCCGCAAACTTGAATTCCTCGGATCTTCCTGCATATATCCGCGTATGGCCCCGCAGCCGATGCCGGAATCATGTCTGCTGACATCCGCACTTGAGAAAACCAACGAGGCTTACGCCCTCGCCAAAATATCGGGTCTGAAATATTGCGAATATCTTAACCGTCAATATGGCACGGACTTCATTTCCGTGATGCCTACCAATCTATACGGTCCCAACGACAATTATCATCCCACCCACTCCCACGTACTCCCGGCTCTGATCCGCCGCTTTCATGAAGCAAAGGAGGCAGGACTGCAGACAGTGACATGCTGGGGCGACGGATCCCCTCTGCGCGAATTCCTCTACGTCGACGATCTCGCCAATCTCTGCGTGTTCCTTATGCAGAACTATTCCGGCAATGAGACCGTGAACGCCGGCACCGGCAAGGAACTGACAATCCGCGAGCTCACAGAAGTAGTGGCACACACCGTCGGGTATGAAGGAAAGATACTGTGGGATACCACCAAGCCTAACGGAACTCCGCGCAAACTCCTCGATGTGTCGAAGGCCACCGCGCTCGGATGGACATACAAGACAGAACTCGAAGAGGGTGTGCGACTCGCCTACGAGGACTTCCTCAACAATCCCGTGCGCGCGGAAAGATAAACCTCACTGATGACCGATTCCGAAAAGAAATATCTGCCCGCCGAAAAGTGGGTCTCGTGGGGAGCGTTACTGATACTTCTCGTCACGTATTGGCTGACAGTCGCTCCGACAGTCTCTTTCTGGGATTGTCCCGAGTATGTGTCGGCGGCATATCTGCTCGAAATCGGCCATCCGCCGGGCAATCCCGTGTGGATGCTCGTCGAACGCATAATTACCATGCTGGCTCCGGCGCCGCGCTACGCGGCGCTGGCCATAAACCTTTCTTCAGGGCTGTTCACGGCTTTTGCGGCGTTCTTTCTCGCAAAAACCATATTCCGCGTGGGGCTATGGGTTCTGCTGAAGCTGCCGAGACGCCGCATTCCGGCACCTCTCGCCGCGGCCGGAGGCGCACTTACGGGCGCACTGATGTTCGGATGGTGTGATTCCGCATGGTATTCCGCCGTCGAAGCCGAGGTTTACGCCATGTCGATATTCATGACCGCCCTGTGCGTATGGCTTATGACCAAATGGGCCGGCACCCGCGACAGGCGTGATTCGTGGCGCCTTCTGATTCTGATAGCTTATCTTTTCGGTCTGAGTATCGGCGTGCATCAGCTCAATCTGCTGTGCATACCGGCACTTGCCATGATATGGGCGGTCAGACGGGGCATACATTCTGTGCGCAGACTCGTCCTGATCTTCATTCTCTCTCTCGCGGTCGTGGCATGTGTGCTCATGGGTATGATGCCGTCGACAATAGCTCTGGCCGCACAATTCGAGATCATAGCCGTCAACCGACTCAACCTGCCGGCTCTTTCGGGAGTCGCCATATATGTCCTGCTTCTGGGTGTATCGCTGCTTCTCGCCATCTTCGCCACACGGCGCACCGTCCACCGGATGCTGATAGCCGCCGCATGCTGGCCCGCTATATTCCTCTCGGGTATTTTCATTTTTTCCGACAGGTTCCTGATCGGAGCAGCAGTATCGGCCGTGGCAAGCATTCTTCTTGTCAGCGGAACGAATTTCAAATCAAGACGTCTCTGTCTGGCCATGTGGATGCTCGCCATGCTGCTTACCGGCTATTCATCCTACGCGCTAATACCCATCAGGGGCGATATTCCCTCTCCCGCCAATTCAGCTATGCCGGGCGAGCCTTTTGCATTCGCATCCTATCTTAACCGCGAACAATATGGGGCAAAGCCTCTTCTCTACGGTCCTACCCCCTACAGCAAACCGATGCTCCGCGAGGATTATGACTCCGCAGGAAATACATCTTACAGATTCTACCAGCTCGAATACTATCGTCCGGTCCATGTCAGAAAAGAAGCCGGAGCTCGCCTCCGGAATTCCATACCGGGAATATCGCCGATGGATTCGGCCGAAAACGCGCGCCTTATGGCCCGCGAGGGAGATGCATGGCTGATAAGTGGCCTTCGCTCGCGACAGATAAAGACTCCGGAACTCAACATGTGGTTTCCGCGCATCACAAGCTCCGATCCCTCCGACATCAAGTCGTATGAGGAATGGATAGGCATGACACCGTCGGCCATGACGGAGGTCTGCGTGTCGGAAGCCATAGATTCAGCAGGCAATGCCGTGGCGAAGAAAGATGCCGCGGGGCAACGTCTTAAACCGCGCTCACATCGTCCGACCTACATGCAGAACGTAGCATGGTTCGCGACTTATCAGACAGGATACATGTATTGGCGCTACCTGCTGTGGAATTTTTCAGGACGTCAGAATGACCGTCCTTCACAGGGAGAAGTGCAGCACGGCAATTTCATCACCGGATTTACGGCGATCGACAATGCCATGCTGGGTGCGGAAGACAGGCTTCCTCCCGTGGCAGGCAGAGAAAACAAGGGTCACAACCGTTACTTCATGCTGCCTCTGCTCATGGGAATATTAGGCATTTGCTGGCTCTTGAAATCAAGACGCAGAGGCATGCAGACATGTGCGGTCACCGCCATTCTGTTCGTCATGACCGGTCTCGCGATCGTGGTTTATCTCAATCAGGATCCGGGCGAACCGCGCGAACGTGACTATTCTTTTCTCGGGTCTTACTGGGCCTACTGCGTATGGTGCGGATTCGGCGCCGTCATGATCGCGCGACGCTTCAGAAGCATCTGGGGATTTGTGATCCCTCTTGCTGTGGCTGTATGGATGGGAGTGGAGAATTATGACGACCATGACCGCTCCGGACGTTATGCGGCAAGGGAATTCGCCGCGAATATACTCGGTTCGCTCGAACCGGACGCCATTATATTCGTCAACGGCGACAACTATACCTTCCCTCTCTGGTACGCCCAGGAAGTCGAAGGCATCAGACGTGATGTCCGGGTAGTCAACCTCGCGTATCTCACATCGCCGGTCTATGCTGCCAATCTGATGCGCGACTGGCGTGAGTCCCGGCGTCTTGAGACAACCCTGAAACGTGAAGACATAATCTGGAATGCATTCCGCACCGCACGCATAGCGAACGCCGCCTCCGACACGCTGCCTGCTGTCGAGGCACTCGAAAGGCTTCGTGATTCCGACGTCCCGCAGTTCCCCGGACGCTACGTGTCGCTGCGCGTTTCTCCCGATTCCATCGCGGTTTTTGACCTTATGAACCTCAAGGGTGCCGGATCGGCGGTCGATTTCGGACGCCTCATGATGTTCGACATAATCGCCACAAACTCCGCCTCGGCCACGCCGCGTCCGGTGTATTGGTCCAGACCTCTCTCGGCTGACAGAAGAATAGGTCTGACTCCTTGGTCTGTACATACTCTCTTCGGTTACAGATTCGGCCTGCAGCCCGACAGTGTGGCCGATGACATGCTTTTCGAGGCTGTGCGGAAGGTACGGCCTGTCAACGATCTTTCTAAAGAAGTATATATAGACAGGGCTCCGGCCTCGCAGATCGCTTCTCTGAGAGGAGCCCTCACGGCCGCCGCAACCGTTTTTCTGCGCAAAGGCCAGATCGACCGCGCCGTGGTTAGCGCCCGCAAGGCAGACATGCTTCTGGGACAGGATCCGGGAACGTTCATCCCTGTTGCGGTGGCCGACACGGTCTTCAATACTCGTCTCGAACTGGGCCGTCTCCTTCTTGCGTGCGCCGATTCCATAGCCGCACGCGAAAAAATGACACGTCACGACCCATCTGACAATATACAGAAAAAGTCCGAGGCTCTTGTCCTCGAACTCAAAGCACGCGGGCGTCACCATCTACATGAATATGATTCCCGACGCGCGGAATGGATGGATTACCGGCGTCATCTTCCTCCGCGCCTGCGCGGAAAGATGGCTCCGGCCTATTGACAATTTATGAAATTATGGCCCTTATGGTTTCCGCGAGTCTTGAACATACCGCGGGAAATACTCCGGACGGCAGATCTATCATAGCGCCCGACAGTACAGGAGCGGCCACATAATCCAGATCTGTTATTGCCGATCCGGCGCACGTGCCGAATATCTCGAGAATCCGCGACTCCCCTCTGCATCTTACGGCCGCAGCCGGTGATGTCCGTCTCGGACGTCGTCTGCCGGTCCGCGATCTGAGCATGTATTCCTCGCCCGATGTGTCGAGCAGCACGTCTATGCCGTTGCTCCAGTCGCTCATACGCAGATAGACAAGACGCAAAAAGTCGCGGGGCAATGTCAGAATAGCCTTGTACGCCTCCGGTTCATGCCGCGCGTTCAGAACCGTGCATCTTACACACTCGTCAAGCTCGGCCTGCGGAGCCTCAAGTATGACAGCTCGCGCGCATTCACGGAGAAAGGTTCTGACCAGCCCGCTCAGGGAAGCTCCGGGATCACAATAAGTGACCCGTTCTTCGATTATCTCTATGTTTTCATCGAGGAGCGCGTAGACACGCTCCTCGATCTCTTCGATACTGTATTTCATCGGCAGTCGATCAGTCTTATACGCCGTGAGCGAAATTCCGGACTGTTCTGGATCAGTCTCTGAATATAGGGATTTGATGTCTCGAAAGTGGCGGGCGTCACCCCATATCCGCTAAGCGATCCTCCGGTAAATCTCACCCGGACTTTCGCACAGCCTGCAGGAATCAGCACCTGCCATTCGGTGAGTCCGAAGACACCGTACACGGTCCTTCGTCCGTTGGACGCGCAACTGTTTCTTGGTTTGTTGGTCATAAGATTCTGTTTAAGTGTGTTTATTCCAGTGAAAGCTCTCCTTTATATTCCGTCCAGACCATCACAGGCTTGAGATCGGATCCGGTCTCGACACTGAGCTGCCACATCTGACCTGTACGGGCGTGTGGCGATATCCCGGGACAATCGCACGCCAGATAATATATGTCACCCGGCTGTGCGTCATCGGGCGCCTCGGCTGCCTCCCAGATCTTGAACGAGAGGGTGTTTTCCGTTCCCCCTTTGCCTTCTCCGTCGATCCATATGTGGCAGCCTCCTTTCAGAGCGAGCGCGTCCCAGATCAGGACGCCGCTGCGGGTGGCCTCCTCGCCCTCTATCTTGTCGCTGAAACTGTGTTCGGCGCTGTATATATAGTGGACAAGACGGTTTTCTCCGATCAATGCGCCGCTGTTGCTCCATCCGAGACGGTCGAGTGTCGGCTCACGCTTGATCTCGATGTCACCGAACACGGTGTGGAAGTTAGTGACGCTCCACCCTATGGAGTTCGTTTTTGTAGTGATCTGGATCTCGGGATGTTTCGAGAAATCGATGCATTGTATCTGCTCAAGAAGATTCTTGCCTGCCAGCAACAATGCGGTCTTCGGCACATCTTCTCCCGTAAAGAACATCTTTGCGAGCGCTATGATACGTTCCACTGTCCATTTGCCCTGATGCTGCAGTTCACGCTTGAACTGCCAGCGCAGGCCTTCGGTACAATATACATATTGCATTCCCATTCTCGGCACATTGACCTTGAACTTGCCGGCGCGTCCTCCCCAGAGCGTACGGTTGCCACGCACCTTGAAATTGGTTATGGCCTGCTCCGCTATGATCGCTTTGGAAAATGGCAGACGCTTGCGCTGACTGTCGAAATAATCGGAGACAACCTGATTCATTCCTCTTTTCTGCAGGTATATTTTGGTCGGCTGCGGCACTATCAGTTCCGGATCGACCTCTTTCTGCGTTTCGTAAAGTGAATTCGCGAGCACTACGCAGACCGTGTCTTTCGGGATGGAAGGCACCGTGCAGACCTCGTCGGTCGTGTTGGCGCGCGGACCGTTGACCGCACGGACCACCGGATTGTTGGATGTCGGGTCATATCCTGTCACGAAAAGCATCAGTTCCTTTCCGGGAGTTTCCTCGCGTCCCTGCTCGTCGTAGCCGTTCACTCCTTTGACAAGCAGTGTCGAGTAAGGACGCGGAATAGTCTGGTCCGAGGCCCGCAGAGGAAGTACGGCCTGCATCTGACCGTTTCCTTCCACATTATGCGTCACTGTCACCTGACTCCTCGCCTCGTCGATCATGTAGTGGTCGACCTCCGGACTGTTTACTTTCACTCGTTTCGCGCGGAGCATAAGATTCATAAGCGGAGTGTCATCGGTGTTGAAGCGGAAAAGCTCGTCATCGATATCGCTCTCTATGAAATTCCCGGAGGCAATCCCCCCTGTAGCCTCGGCGGCTGCCGATACTGTGGCCGCCTCTCCGGGCAACTGAGTCTCAAGACCGGCTGTTCCGGTCACTTTCTTTACTGTTGTTTCAGACATAATAAAACTTTTGATAGTGAATATAAAATTGCCGAATAAGCATTATAACATGTCAAAGGCACCTGTCGGCCTGATCTCAATACGCGTCTCTGGCAATATCGAATATACTTGCCGTGCGGTCTGACAGAGCACGCCCGCTGCCGCACGGATGCGGCACCCCGTCATCCTGACAGCGACCAGCCAGAAGTTCCTCTATTCGGGCATTGCGCCCCATGATCTCGCCGTTTTCCTGAGCCTCGCGGACCGCACGGTCATAATCGGCGCCTTTGGCGATAACATCAAACAGAGCGTCATCGAAATTTCCTTCTTTAATGGCCTCTCCGATGCGCGACATGGCGCACCTTGCGTCCTGCCGTACAGTTTCATCATCCACGGCATCTTCGAGCCACGCCTCAAATGCCTGCTGCATTTCGGAGAAAGCATCTGAATCGGCATTTTCTTCGATGAAATCGGGATTTTCGTTATCATTCTCTACTGTTTCCACCCCTTCTTCGGTCAATACCGGTCCGAAGCCATCCTCATCAACTTTTTCCTCGATTTCATCGACAGAATCCGGTGTTGTCATACCGACGGATCTATTTTCCGGAGCAACTGCGGCAGGGATGTCCGCATAGATGTCATCGCCGCCATTCTTTTTCTTTTTTCTCAGCATAAACATAATCTTTTAGTTTTAAAATTTCACTCGGTTTCAGGACAGAATCCCATGTGCGGAATCAATATGGATCTTTCCCATCACATCCTTCCGGCCTGATGTTCATGCCGCAAAATTACAAAGCCCGGATCCGTTCCCGCTTTTATCCGTTCACAACCCGTCCTGCGGAACTCCGACTCCAGGACGGTGACAACCCGTAAAAACAAGCGGCGACCACTCGCAAAAGAGTGACCGCCGCTCGGTGCTTGTTCTGTTATTATCTTATGAAGTTGTCTAAACTAATTTTTATGGTAAGATTTATTAAGATTTT
>OHAJ01001393.1_pt1 | contig 17648 bp, 12 predicted proteins | sample 1577101 | NCBI WGS metagenome assembly OHAJ01 (sample SAMEA3541531, study PRJEB24748) | human gut metagenome | biome: human gut; feature: human-associated habitat; material: faeces | place: China | collected 2012
TGTAGACCGGCGGCTTAACATGTCAATACATTAATTTATTTTTACGAGATACTTAAGGTGTAATATATAATTTGTTAATATTGATCTTGGTTGATAGGCTTTATTGTGCTTATGTTACTTGTGTCAATATGCATAATCATGAAGTTGCTGACGGAGTTTCTTTCTGGCGCAGAAAATGCGGCTTTTTATTGTGCCGAGAGGAAGATTGAGTCTGTCAGCGATTTCATTATATTTATAACCGGCCACAAACATATTGAACGGGATTCTGTATTCATCAGGAAATGAATTTAATGCTACGGAAATTTCCTTTACGGCATATGATCCTTCAGGAGTATCGACTCCTGAATCCTGACAGATATTTAGATGATAGAGATCTTCTGTCTGATCGATAACAGTGGCTTTACGTACATTCTGACGGTAATTGTTTATGAAGATATTCCGCATGATTGTGAAAATCCATCCTTTGAAATTCACATTGTCGACGTATTTGTCTTCATTTGCAAGAGCTTTGAGTGTTGTATCCTGAAGTAAATCCTCAGCTTGCTCCCTGTTGGTGGTAAGCTGGTATGCGAAATTTAGAAGATTTCCCTGGAGTCCTACCAGACGTTCTTCGAAAGATTTGTTCAGTTTCATGTTTTTGTTGTTTTGAGTTGATTGCTATTGTCTTGTTCATCGAACGTATTATTAACAATCTGTATCGGCAAATTGTTTTCGAAAAATTAAAAAATAATCGATAAAAAATAACGGGTTGAAATTATTTATATGATTTAAATTTTTTTTTAATTCTGACGGTTTATGGACAAAAAGTACTAAATTTGTACTTTAAAATAAGGTTGTAATGAGATTTGACGAGATATTGACCAACGATGATGTTCTCGATGGTCTTTGGGACATGCATTTTGATGAATGCACTCCGATTCAGGAAAAGACTATTCCTGTAATTATGGAAGGGCGAGACTTACTTGCCTGCGCACAGACCGGTACAGGTAAGACGGCGGCATATCTGCTTCCTGTTATTAACGCTCTCGCTGACGGCGGTTATCCGTCGGATGCCGTTAATTGTGTGGTAATGGCACCTACCCGCGAACTCGCACAACAGATTGACCGTCAGTTGCAGGGCTTCGCTTATTTTATGCCGGTCAGCGGTATGGCTGTCTATGGCGGAACCGATGGCTTTACATATGAACAGCAGCGTAAAAGTCTTAAAATGGGTGCGGATGTAGTGATCGCGACTCCCGGACGTCTTCTCGCTCATCTCAGCATGGGTTATGTGGATCTTTCCAAAGTCTCGTTCTTTATTCTCGATGAGGCGGACAGAATGCTTGACATGGGTTTTTATGATGATATCATGCAGATATATTCCCATTTGCCAAAAGATGTACAGGTTCTCATGTTTTCAGCCACGATGCCAGTCAAGATCCAGCAGATGGCAAAGAAGATCCTGAATGATCCGGTGGAAATCAAGCTTGCTGTTTCCAGACCTGCGGAAAAGATCAGACAGTCGGCTTATATCTGCCATGAGACCCAGAAACTGCCTTTATTGAAAAATTTATTTGTCGCTGCTCCTCCCCGTAGAGTCATAATTTTTTCATCATCCAAAATCAAGGTCAAGAATCTCGCGCGGGAATTAAGGAATGGCAAGATCAATGTAGGAGAAATGCATTCAGATCTTGATCAGAACAAAAGGGAAGAGGTCATGATGAATTTCAAGGCCGGGAGGATTAATGTTGTCGTGGCTACGGACATAATCTCAAGAGGTATCGATATCGATGATATTGAGATGGTCATCAATTATGATGTGCCGCGCGAGGCGGAAGATTATGTGCATAGGATCGGCCGTACGGCCAGAGCTGACCGCGACGGAAGCGCGGCAACTTTCGTCGCTCCCGAAGATTTCCGGAGATTCGCACGTATCGAACGTCTGCTTGAAAATGAGGTCAATCGCGAAGCTTTGCCGGAGGCGCTTGGTGAGGGTCCGGTATATTCAGCTCCTTCGGGTGCCGGTGGACGCCGAGGCAGAACAAGAAAATCATCCGGCCGGAGACCATACCGAAAAGATTCTGCTTCTTCTGCCGCTGATAGCGGCAAGCGTGAACAAAAAAATGGAAACGGCAAACGCCATTTCCATCGTCATAAAAATCAGCGGGGAAAACCTCAGGGAAGCAATGCGAATGCAAGTGCTTCTTCTACGGACTCCACGAAATGAAATTCAAGTCCTTCGATATATTCAGGTTTTATTTCCTCAATATCCTTACGGTTTTTCTCACATAACATTATTGTCTTGATCCCGGCGCGTTTTGCTGCCAGGATCTTTTCTTTTATACCTCCGACGGGGAGCACTTTGCCGCGTAGCGTTATTTCTCCTGTCATAGCCAGATGACTTCTGACTTTCCGGCCGGTAAATGTGGATGCGAGCGATGTGACGATTGTGATTCCGGCCGAAGGACCGTCCTTAGGCACCGCACCTTCCGGAACATGCACATGGACCGTACCGAATTCCAGTTTTTCTACAGGAATGCCAATCTGGTCATGATTTGATCTGATGTATTGCAATGCCAATATCGCCGACTCTTTCATTACATCGCCGAGATTGCCCGTCAGAGTGAGCTTGCCTTCTTTGCCGGGAGCTATCGATGATTCGATAAAAAGAATTTCACCGCCCGCCTGTGTCCACGCAAGGCCTGTAACGACGCCCGGAGTGTCGTTGTTTTCATATTTGTCATTGAAGGAATCGGGTTTGCCGAGAAAATCAGAGACAAGGCTCCTGTCTATTATTTTAGGATATTCAGTGTCAGAAGCTTTCTTTCTTGCCACTTTGCGCATGATTTCATTAACTCTTTTTTCCAGTTTGCGAACTCCGCTTTCACGTGTGTAGGACGTTATGATTTCGAGCAACGCGTCATTGGTAAACTTAATTTCTTCAGCCCCGAAACCATGCTCTTCCAGACTCTTGCGAATGAGATGCCGCTGGGCGATCTCTATTTTTTCGGCTTCCACATAACCTCCGATTTCGATAAGTTCCATACGGTCAAGAAGGGGAGCGGAGATAGTCGACAGGGAATTGGCGGTCGCGATGAAAAGAACTTTCGACAAATCATAATCCTGATCTATATAATTGTCGTGAAATTTGCAGTTCTGTTCAGGATCAAGCACTTCCAGAAGAGCCTGTGAAGGATCTCCTTTATAATCTGCTCCGATCTTGTCTATTTCATCCAGTACCATCACGGGATCGCTTGTCCCGCATTTCTCCAGAGCATTGATTATTCTGCCCGGCATGGAGCCGAGGTAAGTGCGTCGGTGGCCTCTTATCTCGGCTTCGTCGTGAAGTCCGCCGAGTGCAACCCTGACATATTTCCTTCCGAGAGCTCTTGCTACCGATTTGCCGAGAGAGGTCTTTCCTACACCGGGAGGACCGTAAAGACAGAGAATCGGAGCTTTTGTATCTTTGCGTAATTTAAGCACCGCCATCTGTTCGATGATGCGTTCCTTGACTTTGTCAAGTCCGTAATGATCCTGATTCAGAACGTCCTCTACCGTGTCAAGAGTGAAATCTGAATTGTCACAGTGTTCCCAGGGAAGACTCAGATATTCGTCAAGATATGCATATTGTATGGCATAATCGGCAGATGTCGGATTGAAACGTCTCAGTTTTCTCAGTTCCTTGTCAAACCGTTTACGTGTATCTTCTCCCCACTCCTTGTATTCTGCCCGATTCTGAAGTTCATCTATTTCCGCGTCTTCATTTTCTCCGAGCTCATTTTTTATTTGCTGGATCTGTGTCCTAAGAAATTCGTCTCTCTGACGGTGTCCGATCTCCGTCATCGTTTTCTGATGAATCTCCGAACGTATCTTGAGATGCTCTTTCTCCTGTTCGAGCATTTCTGTGAACATAAGGCGCTGGTCTGACAATGAGCCGGCTTCGAGTATGCGGTATCTGTCATCGGTGGAAAGAGGTGAATTCTGCATCATGAAATACAGTTGTCTCACCGTACCTGCAGTCATGGAGTCGATCAGTTCGTTCAGACGTTTGCGGTCGTCGTCGCTTAAATGCTCGGTTATGCTGGCGTAAATATTCTTTAATCTCTCTTCTGTGGCGGATTCATTGTCATCTTTCCGGATGCGTTCTGGCAACGAGATGACAACATCACCGCGCATGTAAGGTGTGCGGCGTTTTAGATTGACAGCAATCGCACGCGGGCCCATGGCGGCGGATACAAGTGCTCCTCCGTCCGGATTCTGTTTGAAATCATTTATCATTCCCACGCAACCGCGGCTGAACATGATGTCTTCCTGCTCGGTAAGTTCAGAATCATCAGGCATTGAGTCGGAGGCGAGGAAAAAGAAGACCGGCTCCTTGCTCTTTATGGCTTTCTTGACAGTATCGACTGAATCGGGATGCGTAATGACAGTACCGATCTGCATGAAAGGAAAGAAAACCTCATCTTCCAGAGGAATGAATAATATATTTTCTTGAACGACTCCCTCAAGTCTGTCGATATCGTGTTCAGACTCGTCCTTATAAATTGGGCCACCGTCGTTATTCAATAAAACAGATTCGTCCAGAAAGTTCTTTTTTGACATCTTTTTATTAATTTTGCTTGAGTATTGTTGATGCGGTCTTTAAGAAAAGCCGCTACAGCGGAACAAGTTGCAAAATTAAGTAAAATTTCCGAAATATGCGAAAGTCATTTTTCAGGTTTAAGAAGTTTGCCTGTTCTCATGGCGCGGGATCAATGAAAATCGGGGTTGACGCCGTGTTGATCGGAGCGTGGGCCGATGTTTCGGGAGCGCGGAGGATAATAGATGTCGGCACTGGATGTGGGGTTATAGCTCTCATGTGTGCCCAGCGCAATCCGGCATCGGATATCCTCGCAATTGACGTGGATGATTCATCAGTCGTTGAGGCGCGGGAAAATTTTTTGATGTCGCCATGGTCGGGCAGACTTGAAGCAAGACGTGAGGACTTCAATCATATTTCTTTGAAAGATGTCGATCTTATAATATCAAATCCTCCTTATTTCAATTCGGGCATATCTTCTCCGGATACTCCGAGACTTATGGCCAGACATCAGAGTGATCTGTCTCCTCATGTACTGCTGACAAAAGGAAAGGATATGCTCTCGGAAAGAGGCAGAATCTCCATGATCATACCGGCCGAGAGGATGGAGGAAGTCTTGGACACAGCGCATTCTTCCTGTCTGCACATGGTCCGAGCCTTATATGTAAAAGGGCATCCTAAGGCTCCTGTCAAACGAATTCTGATGGAATTCGGCTATAGTGAGGAGGAGATTGTGATTGAAGATATACCTGTCATGGTGTTGGAGACCGCTGACGGTCAGCCCACGCCCGGGCATCATCAGCTATGCAAGGATTTCTATCTTAAATTTTAGATAACTACTATCTTTTAGACTTTTTATGTGTTAAATTTGAATAGTTTCTTAAACGAACAGGTGCGTTTGAAGTCTAAGTGTAAACGGATAAACTTAAAGTTATGAATAGATTTATATTAGGTCTGGCCATGACAGCCATCGTGATCCCTGCGGTAAATGCCCAGGATGATTACGACGACATATATTACAATCCAAAATCAAAGAAAGAAACTAAAAAGGATACTTCTAAAAAATCCAATTATATTTCTGACTTTGGCAATATGGATGTCGATGATTACAATCGAAGAGGGTTTTACTATGAATCCGCTGTCGACACAATAGGACAGTCGGCCGAAAACGCCGAGGATTTTGTCTATACACAGCAGATTCAGAAGTATTACAATCCTACCATTGTAGTAGATAATTCCGATGTCCTTGCTGATATATTGGAGGATTCCTACGGTAATGTAGAAATCGTGATAGATAACGGTTATCCTACATTCACTTCCATATATACCGGTTCATATGGATGGGCTCCGTCATATTACAACTGGTGTCTGCGTCCTTCGTGGACCTGGAGTTATGCATGGGGTCCCTTTAACTGGACATGGAACTGGGGCCCCGCATGGGCATGGGGTCCGGCCTGGGATTGGGGATATCCGGCCTGGTCATATTATCCTGTCTGGGGATATGGCCCGGGATGGGGATACGGTCCCGGTTGGGGGCCAAGACCGCCACGTCCGGTATATCATGGTTATGTTCGTCCTTCGAGACCGGGTGCCACTCGCCCCGGTGCCCCAAATCCGGGATGGTCTAACAGCACGCGCCCGGGCGGGAACTATAATGGTGGAGCTTCAATGGGAAGACCGGGAAGCAGACCAATGGGACGTCCCGCCTCTGGAACGACAAACAGTCCTCATCGTTATAGTGATCGCCGTACTCAGGCCGCTACTTTGTCTGGTTCTAAAATTGATCCGGGCTTGATTCGAACTGACAGAAGGGCTTCTGTAACCAATTCAACCGCATCGCGCCAAGCAGTTGAAAAATCAGGTTCTGATATAATGATAAACGGAACTACCAATAGATCCGGTTCATCTGTCAGAAACAACAGGACAAACGCGACTGCGACAAGACAAAATTCGACAGTCGGGCGTAGTACAACTTCTGTCAGCAAAGGTGCTTCTACCAACACTGTAAGACGTCAGTCTACCACCACCCAGCGTACGTCTAATTACAATCAGTCCAATCGGACAACAACTCACAATTATAATACTACACGAAACAGCAACCGAAGCTACAATTCCGGTTCAAGCTATCGGAGCGGAGGCAGTAGCCGGGGAGGTGGTTCCTATGGCGGTGGCTCAAGAAGCAGTGGCGGAGGCCATCGTGGAGGTCGCCGGTAATCTTTATAACTTAATCAGTTTGGCATAAATGTATATGGAATAATCATATTGCCAAACTGATTTGTTATAATAAAGGAGAGTGTGTGCAACCCTTATTAATTGATTTTTAACAGCTGATTATGAAAAAAATATTTACTGCTGTCGCTTTTGTGGCTTTCCCTTTATTGCTTTTTGCACAAAGTGTGACAGGTGCCTATTCTATATCCCGTCATGATCTCCGCGGTACGGCCCGTTTTATGTCTATGGGCGGAGCTTTTGGTGCTTTGGGAGGTGATTTGTCGGCTATTTCACAAAATCCGGGCGGTATCGGCATCTATAGGAGTAACGAGATCGGTCTTACGCTGGATCTTGATGCAATGCAGTCTCAATCGAAATCCATGGGCTTTACCCAGGATGACAAGATGACCAGATTCAATCTTAACAATATAGGTGCGGTCTTTACTCTGAGATTACCGAGCCAGACAATGCCTAATCTGAATTTTGGATTCACTTATAATAAAGGGGCATCTTTCAATCGTCGTTTCAAAGGTGGTATTCCTCAGCTTAACACGTCAATGAGTAATTATATTGCCGGTCTGAGTAATGCAAATGGTCTTACGGAAGCGGATGTGATGTCTACTGATGATTATGATCCCTATAACCCGTCACCCGGTTATCGCAATGTGCCTTGGCTGACTATTCTTGGTTACGATGCGATGCTGACGAATCCGGAGGGAGATCCTGATGATCCACGCTGGTATGGCCAGTTCGGTGACGGTACTTCGGGTTCAGGCCGGTTTGAAGTGCAGGAAAAAGGATCGGTTGATGAATATAATATCGCCATAGGTGGCAATATCAACAATGTCGTTTATTGGGGCATGGATTTTGATATAACTTCTGTCGATTATAGAATCCAGTCTGTCTGGGCTGAATCTCTTGATAACGCCTATGTATATAATCCGAACTCGCAACAGGTTGGGCGTTATACTTCCGACTGGGCATTGTATGACAATTATAAGCTCAATGGCACAGGATTCAATTTCAAGCTCGGTGTGATCGTCAAACCGATACAGGAGTTACGTCTCGGTCTCGCGTTCCACACCCCGACATATTATAATCTGAATGAGACGTATTACGACGCTCATGTTGCGTTCGATTATCCGTTTAAGATGAAGTATGATCAGACCTGGGCCAATGACGGTTATCCGGGAGGTAACAGTTTCAATTTCAAGACTCCCTGGAGGATAATCGCAAGTGCTGCCGGCGTCATCGGGAACAGTCTTATTATCTCCGCTGATTATGAATGGGCCGGTTATAATTCAATGAGATATTCGGATGCGGATATGTACGGATATGTTGATCCCTGGTATGGTTGGGATGACCCCTGGTACGATTGGGGCGGATGGTACGGCAAACCTGCGGTCAAGGCTCCGCAGAGATCAGACTATATGAATGCAAATGATTATGCCAATTCCTATATAAAAGAGGTTTACAGGAATACCCATACGATCAGAATCGGAGCTGAATACCGTGTTATTCCAAGTTTCAGTATACGTGCCGGCTACAGTTATTCCACATCGCCTGTCACTACAAAGACGAAAGACGGTGCGGTCGAGGTGCCGGGGACCGGAGTCATGACCAATTATACACTTGATAACGGCACTAATTACATCACATGTGGTGTCGGCTACAAGCATAAAGGTTTTTATGTTGATTTCGCTTATGTCTACAAACACATGACGTCCGAATATTATCCTTTCAGTCCAGATATCGCCAATCCCGCGTCTGCAGTGAAATCTGAATTGACATTCAACAACTCATCGCTCGCATTGTCACTGGGATATAAATTCTGATTGTAAAAAAGGTCTAAAGGCAGGCCATGCCGTCGCACGGACGGCATGGCCTGTTTCTGTTTAAAATCCATGAAGCCGGCTCGACGTATGAGATTTAGATACCGCATATGCGGTATTTTCAGTAAATTTTTGTAATTTTGTAAGATAGATGAATCGCACGACGGTGTGATTGTCTTTTTATTCAAAATCTTTTACAAGATGATAAAACCGATAAAATCATTTCTTGTCGTTATGGCAGTCGCATTTATGTTTGCGACCGATATATTCGCTGATAACGTTAATCTTCCGGTGGTCGAATTATTTGGCAGAAACTATTATGTCTATAAGGCTAAAAAGGGAGATTCTTTGTTCGGTATCTCGAGGATGTTCAAATGGGATGACCGGAAATTGCAGGAATTTAATCCTTCAGCCGTCTCTCCTCTCCAGAAAGGAATGAAAATATACTATCCTGCAAATGTCGAGACCAATGTGAATCGTCCGCAAAAGCCCGGTGTGCAGTTGCCGGAAGTCGGCGAAGTAAGGCATACTGTCAAGAGAGGTGAGACTGTATATGCGCTGTCCAATATGTATGGAGTGCCCGTTGATCATATCTATAAATTAAACCCCGATAGCCGCAATGGGATAAAGGCCGGCGAATCTCTGCTCATACGTTCGGCCGATTCCAATCTTGTCTCACACAAGAATGATAAACCTGTTTACTACACCGTGAAGCAAGGTGATACATTGTATGGTATATCTAAAGAGTATGGCGTATCGGTGGCTTCTATCATGAAATCCAATCCGGGCATAGATGAAAGCAATTTCAGGGCCGGAGCAAATATCAAGATTCCTGCGCGAGGTTCCGGTATTTCCAAAACCACGAAAATATTTGACGAATCGACTATCGATTCAGTTGAAATACACAAAGTCAGCAAGAATGAGACGTGGAGTTCAATAGCTTCGGAAAATGGCGTCAGTGAGGAGATACTCAAGAATGCGAATCCTGATGTGAAATCCTTGAAAAATAAGGATTACATCGCTGTGCCGCGAGTGGAGACAGTACATGTCGAGCGAGAGGTCGCGGAACGTGATCCTCGTGAGATCAGTGATTCGGGAATAACCGAGATATATCAGGATGTGCATAAACTCGCGGAAGATGAGGACACGTTTACTGTAAGAGTGGCAGTAGTGACAGAAGATGATTCCTCAAAAAAGGATCTGGATTATATAAGAGGCTTTCTGGCAGGAATAGAGACGCAGAAAAATAACGGATATAAGATAGTTTTTAAGGTAGTGGACGGCTCGGCTTCATCGGAAGCGGTGATAACGGAACTTGATGAATTCAAGCCGACGATGGTATTTGTGACATCTGACAGTTCCATCCCGTCATATATCTGTGAGTATGCCTCTGTCAGTCAGACGCCTGTCGTGAATGCTTTCGATGTAAAAAGTGTGGAATATACAAATAATCCTTATATCATACAGTTGCTGACACCTTCTGCATTGTTTAATGAGAATGTGGCTAACTATATATATGATCATTATTCCGGCCGCACGATTATTTTTGCAGGCGATCCCGATCAGAACGATCAATTGGCGGAAGCGCTCAGAAATCTCTGGGATCCATCAAAGATACGCTCGGCGTCTGTAGACGATCTTGTGCCCGAGCGTTTTGCCGAAGACGGCAAATATATCATCTACGGTTATCCCGTCAAGAAGGAGGAAGTGACAAAATTGCTTGACAATGTCATCCGGGTAAGAGAGGAACGCCCCATGGCAGACATCAATGTTCTTGGACGTCCCAATCTGGTCCTCTATGAAGATGCTCTTGAAAGATCCTTTCATAAGGCCGATATCATGATCCCCTCCCGGTTTTATATCGATAAAGAATCTTCGCAGTATAAAGAGTTTATGCGGAGCTATAAATCGTTGTTCAATAGGAATCCGCTCAAGTCTTTGCCTCTCTACGCCGGAGTAGGATACGACAATTCGACTTATTTCATATCCGAACTTGCAAAAGCGCGGGGGGACGTGAATAAAATCAATGCGTCCGTTTCTACTGTACAGAGCGATTATGATCTGATACGCGTAAGCAATTGGGGCGGTTTCCTCAATCCTCCTGTGTATATTGTAGAATTTACACCTTATGACACAATCGATAAGAAAGTCGTATATTATGCCGATTAATAGAAATACTTGTCATAAGCGTTGGGCGGCAAGATTATTGGCTTTGGCGTCAATTTCCTGCATCGCATCTTTATGGGGGCCGTATTCCGCAGCGCAGTCACATTATTCATCGAGGGTGTTTGTCGGAGCGCATGGCGGTGTGGATTTCTCAAGAGTCAGCTTTACTCCAAGTGTCACACAATCCTTTATAATCGGGGGAAACGCCGGTCTGAACTTCAGATATATAGAGGAGAAACATTTTGGTTTCATAGTCGAGGCCAATTGGGAACAACGCGGATGGAAAGAGGATTTCGAAGATCTTCCATACAAATATTCACGCACGGTAAATTATATTCAGATCCCTTTTCTTGCCCATATATATTTCGGCAACAGAGGCAAATTTTTTATAAACGCCGGTCCCTCCGTAAGTTTTATGATAGGCGAATCTACCAGTGCCAATTTCGATTACGAAAATGTCGGATCAAATTCTGATTTCAATAATCATATCACTTATCAATACGCTTTGGCAGTTGATCAGAAAGTCGATTACGGTATCAGTGGCGGAATAGGAGGGGAGTTCAGCATAAATCCGCGAAATTCCATTTATGTCGATGCCCGTTTTTATTACGGTCTTGCGAATTTAGTAAAATCCGGAAGGACAGAACCAATACGAGGTTCCAACGGAATGACAATCTCGGTTTCTTTAGGATATTGGTTCCGTGTTAAATAATATAAAACTCCGAATGCGAAAGCGTTCGGAGTTTTATTATTTTGCAGTAACGGTTTTATATTGCCAGATAAATCAAGATATAAAAATAAACGGCAACTGCCGGCACCGCAAGCAGCAAAGAATCTATACGATCGAGAATGCCGCCGTGTCCCGGGATGATATTGCCGGAATCTTTTATATGCAGATTGCGTTTGATCATTGATTCTATCAGATCTCCCCACGTGCCGAATATAGAAACGATAGCTCCTAAACCGAGCCATACCCATATGTCGGCATGTAATCTTGTCATTCCAAAGAAATCATTTCCGAAATAGTAGAAAAGAGCGCTTGCGCCTATGCAGAATGCTAATCCTCCGATAAAGCCCTCCCAGGTCTTTTTAGGTGAAATGCGTTCAAATAGCTTATGACGTCCGATTGTGCAGCCTACAAGAAACGCCCCGGTATCATTTATCCATAACAGGAAAAACAGAGCCAGTATGATCATCGGATTTATAAGCCATGCGATTCCAACCATGATTCCCATAGGTAGTCCTATGTATATCTGGCTCATCATGGAATGCGCCAGATCGCGGAGCGGGCGGTCTGAATTGATATATAATTCTTCAATAAAGCGGGCTATCGTTATTGCAAGCCATAGAATCAGCGTATAGCCTAATATTCCAAGACATAGAGAAAGGCACCCTGCAATGTCAAGAAGCATCACAGGAAGTGTCTTCTGTGTGAGATCGTGACTGATTCTGGCAAATTCTATACATGCTATTGTGGCAAGAAGACAGCCAAGAATTACAACACCTGTTTCTCCCCACATAATGCAGCCTACTATCACAAGACAATATATAAGGCCGGAGACGGAACGAATTAATAATTTCTTTAAGTCCATAGAGAGCGGTACAAACCATGTTTTAACTACAAATTTAACAAAAAAAAACAAACGTGCGTTATTATTTATCAAAAAATAGCTGCATCTATAGGTTTAATTTGAGTTCTTGCCTAATAGTTGCATATAAATAAACCGGAGGAATCAGCACTATGATTCCTCCGGTTTATTTATATGGCCTTGAGAGCCGTCATGGCTGTTATAACATGGAGTCCAATGTCAGGGCTGCGATTTTTAAATCATGACCTTCTATGAAATTTATGATCGCGTCACGCTCCGGACCGGGATTGACATCTGATTTGATACGGACCAAAGCATTGAAAGCGGATGTATTGGACTGATAGATGTGGCGATAGCATTTTGCTATATCATCTATTATTTCTTCTTTAACATTGCCTTTACGCAATATGAAAGCGTTTACGCCGAAATATGATATGGGATTATGGGCCATTATCACATATGGTGGAACATTATTGTTGACACGACATCCACCTTTTATAAGAACCCATTCTCCTATTTCACACTTTTCGTGAACAAGTGCACATGATGACAGGATAGAGAAATCTCCTATCCGGCATGCTCCGGCTATTTTGACGGAGTTCCCGATCACTACTGAATTCCCTATACGGGTGTCATGGGCGATATGACTCTGTGCCATAATAAAGGAATCGTTCCCGATTCTGGTTTCTCCCTCCTTATGTATACTGCGGTTGATTATCACATGCTCGCGAATTGTATTGTTGTCACCTATTATGACATAGCTTTCCTCTCCTTTCCATCGGAAATCCTGAGGTGTGGCCGAGATGATACATCCGTCGTAGAAATGGTTGTTTTTCCCGATTCTTGCACCGGAGAGAATACTTACATGCGGGCTTATGTGACAGCCGTCTCCTATTATTACGTTTTTGCCAATATAAGCGAATGCGTCAATTGTCACATTCTCTCCGATCCGGGCTTCTGGATGCACAAAGGCCAGTGGGCTTATAGTACTCATGATAATTATATTTATAATGTTATTATCTGCCTCCGCCTACAGCCTGATATAATTTTATCAAAGCTGCGACTTTGCTATGCCATGCGTTAAGGCTTGAAAGCTGCGCGTTCAGAAGACTCGAGCGTGCGGTCAAAACCTCAAGATATGTGGTTTTCTGGTCAAGTGTCAGCAATTCCTGAGTATATTCTACTGATTTTTCAAGATTGTCGATCTGTTGCAGCAGACACTCACGCTTTTCATGATTGAAACGGTATGCAGAGAGTGCGTCGCTAACATCTGCACTTGCACTAATCACAGCTGTTTCGAAATTATTCATAGCCTGTGCCTGTTGGGCTTTCGCGACTTCAAGATTAGCTATATTGGCGCCACGTGAAAAGAGGGGGGCGGCCAATGATCCGGCAAGTTGTATAAACCATTTTCCGGGATTTGATACCATAGAGCCGAGGAGATTGGTGAAACCTCCGTTTGAAGATATTGTCAGGCCGGGATAGAACGCCGCGCGTGCGCTGTTGGTGGTGTAATAGGCTGCTGCGAGTGCGCGTTCGGATGCCCTTACGTCAGGACGGGCAGCAAGATAGGTTACCGGAACTCCATCACGGATGTCGGTCGGAAGTTCAAATGTCATGTCTGATGAAACAGTATATTCCTGCGGGTATGAGTGCAGAAGGAGTGACATTGTGTTCTGCATCTGGTGTATTCCGTCTTTGATATCCGGAATTGACGCCATTATGCTCCAGTAGTTGGCTGCACTTTGCACTACTGCGGCTTCGTTTACCATACCGGCATTTTTCATAAGTCTCATGGACTCGACCTGATCTTTCCATATGACAGAGGTTCTTTCGGTGAGATCGAGCTGCTGGTTGAGCAACATAAGGCTGTAATAGCAGCTTGCTACCCCACAGATAATCTGCGAACGGACTGCCTGACGGTAGTCTTCCATCTGTTCGACAGTGACCTTGGCCCCGCGCTTTCTATTGAGTATTTTGCCGAAGACATCTATTTCCCAGGATATAGACAGAGGAATAGTATATGTCCAGGTGTCCATTTTCCCATCGCCGTATTTGGAGGCTCCTCCGTTCGGATTCAGCGCTACAGCAGGGAAATAACTTAATTTGGCACCTTTGAGCTGAGCTCGTGCTATGTCAATGTTCTTGACCGCATTGTCAAGGTCTTTGTTGTTCTCAAGGGCGGTCCTTATATATCCTTGAAGTATAGGATCCGTGAACACTTCTTCCCATGCCAGGAACGGAAGCGACGCTGAGTCGGCGGCAGAAGTCATTGATTCCTCAAATGTCTTTACATATGAGTTGTCGGTAGGAAGCTCATATTCTTTGTAGATATGGCAACTCGACAATGCAAAGCCGACAAGTATGAATAATATGTATTTTAGATTTTTCATTGTTATTGTGATTTATTTCCGGCGGATGTTGACGTATCCGCCGGAAAATGTAATCAATATTAGTCGTGGTGACGATTATATTGTTCAATCTCGGATGAAAGCTGCGTATTGTCGGTGTCAGTCCATTTATAAGGAGTTATTTTCTCCTGGATAAGCTGGAATGCCACGAAGAGGGCAGGCACTATGAGAACCTGGAAGATCATACCGATCAACATACCTCCGATCGCACCGGTTCCGAGTGCATTGTAACCGTTTGCACCCGCACCTGTCGCGAACATAAGTGGCAACAGACCGATAATCATCGCAAGTGACGTCATGAGGATAGGACGCAGACGGGCCTTGGATCCCAAAATGGCGGCGTTGACTATGCTTACTCCGGTTCTGCGCCGTTCAAGTGCGAACTCTACGATAAGGATCGCATTTTTAGCAAGAAGACCGATAAGCATGATCAGTGCGATCTGTAGGTATATATTGTTGTCTATGCCCATAAGATGAGCGAAGATGAATGTACCCATCAAACCGAAAGGCACTGACAATATTACAGCGAACGGAATGATGTAGCTTTCATACTGGGCTGACAGCAGTAAGTATACAAACAGAAGCACGAGTGCGAAAATATAAGCGGTCGATGAACTGCTGTTGGTGGCCTCCTCACGGGTCAGACCGGAATATTCATAACCATAACCGATCGGAAGAGTCTGTGCGGCGACTTCCTCGATTGCTGCGATAGCCTGTCCTGATGATACGCCGGGCGCCGGGTTTCCGGTGACTGAGATGGTAGTGAACATATTGAACCGGTTGATTACGTCAGGTCCATAGACGCGGGTAAGTTTCACAAAGTTGTCTATCGGGGCCATCTCTGATCCGTTGCGGACTTTAACTCTCTTGAGTGTTTCCGGAGATACTCTTGCTTCCGGACTTGCCTGCATCATCACACGGTACAGTTTACCGAATTTATTAAAGTTCGATATATACATGCCTCCATAATATGCCTGCAGGGTCTGAAGCACCTGAGTCTGGGTCAGACCGGCCTTTTTTATCTTGGCAACGTCAAGTTCCACCATGTATTGAGGGAACGAGGGATTAAATGACGAATACGCCATGGATATTTCCGGACGGGCATTCAACGCTGCAATGAATCCCTGATAGATCTTGAAGAACTGGTTGATATCGCCACCGGTCTTATACTGAAGCTTGATCTCAAAACCGTTGGTCACAGAGTAACCTGAGATCATTGGAGGCTGAAAGAACATGACGCGTGCATCTTTGATTTGAGAACACTTCTGATATAGTTGAGCAAGCACCGCATTGGCACTTTCCGTTTTCTCGTCACGTTCCTCCCAAGGTTTTAATTTGATGATAAATGAACCGTACGTATTGCCCTGGCCTGCGACAAAGCTGTAGCCGGTAATGGCGTTTCTTATATAGATCGCCGGTATAGTGGATGCGATGCTGTCGACTTTATCCATTACTGCCTTGGTCCTTTCCATTGAAGTGGCAGGCGGCATGTCGACAACACCCATCAGTGTGCCTGTATCCTCCGTCGGCACAAGTGATGTAGGTGTGACTGACATAAGCCATACGAGCACGGCGATACTTGCCGCGACAATTCCGAAACCAGTGATTTTATGATGTATGAACCAGTTGGATATTTTAGAATATCCGGCAAGAATCTTTTCGAAAACCTTGTTGAACGCATTGATGAAATTCCGTTGGAACATGCCGTAGACTGCTGTTACCGCTACTACACATGCAATGACACTCAACATCACATTCTCAAACTCGTACCATCCAAGCACGAGGAAAACTACTGCCGCTAAAAGCAGCAATGTTGTCACTAAAGGAGGAATCTCGAAGCGTACACGCTTTTTATATGATTGTTTTACCGCCTCGCCTGCTGCAGAATATGCGTCTTTCATCCTTTCTTTAAGAGAGGCATCCATGCCATCCTCTTTATGAGGTTTAAGGAAGAGCGCGCAGAGAGCCGGTGAGAGAGTAAGAGCGTTGACTGCAGAAAGGAATATCGCCATTGCCATTGTCAGACCGAACTGGCGGTAAAAGACTCCTGAGGTACCACCCATGAATGATACGGGTATGAACACCAGCATCATTACAAGGGTAATGGATACAAGAGCGCCGGCGATGTCATTCATAGCATCAATAGATGCCATTTTCGAAGATTTGTATCCTTCATCCAGTTTCGCATGCACGGCTTCAACCACCACTATGGCGTCATCCACCACAATCGCGATCGCCAGCACAAGTGCCGACAGAGTCAGAAGATTGACCGTGAACCCGAAAATGTTCATCAGGAAGAACGTACCTATCAGAGCGACAGGAATTGCAATCATAGGAATGATAGTGGACCGGAAGTCCTGAAGGAAAACGAAAACAACAAGGAATACCAGTGCGAATGCCTCGATAAGAGTCTTGATAACCTCATGAATTGATGCGAAAAGGAATTGATTGACGTCCATTGTCGTCACAATCTTTATTCCATCAGGACATTCTTTCTGGAATTTGTCGAGTTCAGACTGAATCTGGTTTACAACGGCAGTCGCGTTTGAGCCTGCCGACTGCATCACCATCGCGGCGACACCGACTTTTCCGTTGGTAGTCGAATGGAAACCATAAGTTAGTCGTCCTAATTCGACATCGGCCACATCTCCAAGTTTCAGCATCTCTCCGGAAGGCAGTGCCTTTATTATTATATTCTCGAATTCAGACTCATCCTGAAGACGTCCTTTATAGCGCATTGTATATTGGAAGGACTGGTTCCCGTTTTCCCCGAATTGACCCGGGGCCGCCTCTATATTCTGTTCGGAGAGTGCAGCCGTTACGTCATGCTCGAAGTGGAACAGTCCGGCGATGATGTTGGTCGGCACGACCTCGATCTTGG
>OHAJ01001400.1_pt1 | contig 17619 bp, 13 predicted proteins | sample 1577101 | NCBI WGS metagenome assembly OHAJ01 (sample SAMEA3541531, study PRJEB24748) | human gut metagenome | biome: human gut; feature: human-associated habitat; material: faeces | place: China | collected 2012
ATATAAGGCACCTTTGGATATGGGATTCCGGGTCCTGGATTATGAAGTAGAAGATGGAAAACTACTGATCAACGTAGACAAGGCGTATTCGGAACTGTCTCCCACCACGGAGGTGCTGGTGCGTGCGGCCATCGTAAGAACGCTTACGCAGCTGCCCAATGTGAAGTATGTGGGCATTACCGTAGAGGACAGCCAGTTGTACGATAATGCCGGGGAGATGGTAGGCTGGATGAATGCCGATCAGTTCATCAATAATGACGGTAACGAGATCAATACCTACGAACTGGTGAAGGTAAAGCTGTATTTTGCCAATGCGGCTGGGGATAAACTGATCGCTTCATACAGAGAAAAGCATTATTCCACCAATACACCTCTGGAGCGTTTTGTAGTGGAAGAGCTGATCGCCGGTCCCAGCGGACAGATCGAGGGATTATATCCGGTGATCAATCCGGAGACGAAGATCGTCAATATTCTGACTAAGGATGGAATCTGTTATGTAAATCTGGATTCCAATTTCCTCACGGTGATAAATAACGTATCCACGGAAGTGGCAGTTTACTCTATCGTGAATTCGCTGGTAGAACTTGACAATATCAATAAAGTACAGATTCTGGTCAATGGCGAAGTGCCGCCTACTTTCAGCAATTCCACGTTTGAAAGAAACCTGGATTATGTTACGACATTGGAACAGTAAATATTTACGGATATGGATTGCTTTGTGCTTTATCGCAGAGACAGTCCGTTCTGTGGTGCAGGCGCGTAAGACGTATGCAGAAAGGAATTTAATGAGACGACCACTTTTTACAGTGTGTTTGTGTCTCGTGACAATAATCGCAATAATGAGAATACTGGCAGGGGTGGGAACCGGTGAAGATACCGGCCTGCCGCCTGACGGAAGTCCGGTGAAGATCACGGGACGGATAGACACAAGAAGTTCTGAAGAAATTATTCTAAAATCAATTTCTATTATTCAAAACGATCAAGAATATTCCTATTCTGGAAAATTACAATGTGAACTGGAAAATATGAAAACGGCAATGATCACTGCAGGTGCTGTAACCGAAGAAGAGAAAACCCTTAAGATCGGGCAACAGATCGCTCTGGAAGGGACTTTTGTTTTGTTTTCGACCGCGACCAATCCGGGAGAATTTGATGCGCAGGCATACTATGCGGCCAAGGGTATTGGTGGCAGAGTACGGAAGGCACAGATTCTGGCCGCAGGGGAGAAGTACAGCTTTTTGCGGGAAAAACTGTATGGATTCCGGCAGGTATTGCATGACAGGCTTGCAGAAGTTTTTCCTGCGAAAGAAGCCTCCGTTATGCAGACATTGCTGCTTGGGGAGAAGGAGGAACTGGACGCGGAGGTAAAGGCGCTGTATCAGAAAAACGGAATTGCCCATATCTTAAGTATTTCGGGATTACATATTACTCTGCTTGGAATGGGGGTATACCGGTTGCTTAAGAGACTGGGATTACCTGTCAGGGCGGCAGCAGTGGGTGGTGCAATGCTGCTTCTTATATATGGTGTGATGGTGGGCATGAGTGTGTCTGCCAGCCGTGCCATCGGAATGTATCTGTTGCAGATGCTCGGGATATTTGTGGGCAGGACTTATGACATGTTGACAGGGTTGGGACTGATGGCACTATTGCTTGTCTTACAGGAACCGGAGCGACTTTTTGATGTGAGCTTTTTAATGTCCTTCGGAGCGGTGCTGGGGATCTGCATTCTGACGCCGGTGTTTTCCAGGGGTTGTTGGGAAAGGGATGCAGATGCGGAGTCAGAAGTCAAAGGGATATCGACATGGCTTCGTACCGTGGCAGATATTCTGGGTGATTCCGCCTATGAGAGAAACAAGTACCGGGAAGGCTGGCGCAAGGTGGCGTATGAAGAAATTCGCCGTATGGTGTCTGCGGTCAAAGGAGGCTTTGCTGCCAGTGTGGGAGTCATCCTGTTTACACTGCCCGTACAGTTATGGTTTTTCTATGAGATCCCGGTCTATTCGGTACTGTTGAATCTGTTGGTGCTGCCATTTATGAGTGCGGTAGTGGCGGGGGGAATCCTGTCGTTGATTCCGGGACTTGGTATTGTGGGGACGGTGGATTGTCTGATCCTGTGGTGGTATGAGTGGATCTGTGAAAGATTCGGAGAACTGCCGGGAGCGGTATGGTGTGTGGGGCAGCCTGAGAGATGGCAGATTGCATGTTATTATGCCGGGATATTTCTGCTGGTCTTCGGCAGAAAATATGTGGAAGCATGGAAGAAACGGGGAACGTATGGGGAGGAAAATGTTCCGGGAGACAGGCTGCATTCTGCGAGAACCCCATGGTGTCTTATAACGAGAGGAGCGGATGAAAGCATCAGGAATAGAAAAAGGGATTGTAAGGGAGAGATGATGCATAGGAACAGAGTCCCGCACCTGATCGCAGCTGTGATGATCCTAGGATTATTGATTGGTTTGCTCACAGGAAATTTTGATTGTGGGAGTCGCGTGACTTTCCTGGACGTGGGGCAGGGCGACGGCATCGTGGTGGAGACCGGGCAGGGAGCCTATCTGTTCGACTGTGGCAGCACCAGCCGGAAGAACATCGGGGAATATGTGCTGAAGCCTTATCTCAAGAGCCGTGGCATCTCATCTCTTCGCGGTGTATTTGTTTCCCACCCTGATGAAGACCATATGAATGGAGTATTGGAATTGATGGAGAATGGTGAGGAATGGGGGATTACTGCGGAGCAGTTGTTCCTACCAGCGATCCGAGAGTCGGAGCGCAGGGAAACCTTTGAGCAGCTGCTGGCTGCGGCGGAGGATGCCGGGATACCGGTAAGCTACATAAAATGCGGCGATGAGATCAGAGACAGTCAACTTAGGTTGTTGTGTCTGCACCCAGAGGAGAATACGACCCTTGCAGATGCCAACGCCTATTCGGAATGCTTTTATGTGGAGGTATTTGCGAAGAAGATGAAGCAGGAAGCAATAGACGACAGGAAAGCCAATGACGCAAGTGGGGCATCTGCCATTGGGAAGATCAGCATTCTTCTGACCGGGGATGTGGAAGGAGAAGGGGAACGGCAATTGACGCAGAAATTGCAGGCGTTGCAGGAATCGCAGTCGTTGCAGGAATCCCGGTCGCTGCAGGAATCCCGGCCGCTGCAGGAATCGCAGTCGCTACAGGAATCGCAGTCGCTGCAAGAATCCCGGTCGCTACAGACAACCAGGAGATTGCAGGAACAGCGCGGACAGAGGAAGTTCAGGGTAGATATACTGAAGGTAGCTCATCATGGCTCCGGCTATTCCACCGGCACTGAGTTCCTTGCCACCGCCAGTCCTGCCACCGCGATCATATCCTGTGGCCGCAACAATTCCTATGGTCATCCTCATGCCGAGACGCTGCAGCGATTAGAGGACGCCCGGGTGCCCTGGTATGGCACCATGGACTACGGAGCCCTGACAGTGACTGTCGATTCTCATGGGAATCGCCTGCGTGGGTACCTGAGGCGGAAATAAGTGCTGCAGGAATTGCGAGGTCAGGGCTAAATAGAATGAAAAGTCAAGATAAGCCCCGGAGAAGCCGCAAAGCCGGGGCGCGACAGAAGAAAAAGTCAGGATAAGCCCCGGGGAAGCCGCAATGTCGGGACACAATAAAAGAAAAAATAAGAATATGCCCGACGGTAGCTATAGGATCGGAGCAGAAGGAGGAAAAGTGAAGATTACAGACCAAAACATAGAAAGCAGAATAGAGGAAATTAATAAGGAACTGGAAAAAATAAGAAAAGTGGAGAAAAAGTTTCCCCAGGGAGAACTTCAATGCTTCAAAAATGAAAACCGCTATAAATGGAAAATAAAGGAGGAAAATGGACTACGCTATCTTCCTAAAACCGAAAGAAATCAGGCGGAAATGTTGGCATTGAAGAAATATTATGAATGTAGGAAAAAGGAATTGGAGAGCGAAGCTGCTGGATGGAAAGCTTATTTGAGAAAAACAGACAAGATTAAAGTAAGTTCAGAATATTTATTAAATCATCCGGAGTATGGAAGATTGCTGGCTAAGAATTTTAGACCACTAAACAGGGAACTGGAGCGGTGGCAGGAGGAACCATATGAAAAAAGTACAAAACATCCGGAAGACCTATTGGTACTGGGAACTCATGGGAAAATGCTACGGTCTAAATCAGAAGCAATTATTGACAGAATGCTGTTTCAAAATAAAATACCGTTTCATTATGAAGAAAAATTAGTTTTGGATGGAATTATTTTATATCCTGATTTTATGATACGACATCCAATCACAGGACAATATTTTTACTGGGAGCATTTTGGAATGATGGATAACCCGGATTATTGCAAACATGCCTGCGACAAAATAAGATTATATTGTCAACATGGTATCATTCCATCCGTAAACCTCATTCTTACATATGAAACAAAACAGTATCCCTTGAGTGCAGACAAAGTAGAAATGATTTTGCAGGAATATTTTGGTTGTAGCAGAGGCAATGCCGTGATAGGATAAAACATAGCCGCAATAGTAAGATAAGGGGGATATGCAAAATGAAGCACCTGATCATTGTAAAGTTTAAAGAAAATGTATGGGCCAGGGAAAGCGAGGCGAGTAGAGAGATGCTTGCGGATATCCGGGAGATCTTCGATCAGACGCAGCAGATCGAAGGCGTCCATACAGTGAACATTTATGAAAATGTGACGCCGAGACCGAACCGGCATGATCTGATGATCGAGATGGAGATGGATCCGGAGGCGCTGCCTGTATACGATGCTTCCGCAGCTCATCAGGAATGGAAAGCAAAATACGGGGACGCTATTCAGTCCAAGACTATCTTTGATTATGAATAAAATTTGTAACCTTGCGAAGAGGAGTCAGTTATGGAAGAATTTGATATCAGAGAAGCTATGCCGAAAGATGCGGAGAAGATCATCGCATATTTAGCACAGGTAGGTGGAGAGACAGATTATCTGTCCTTTGGAAAAGAAGGGCTTCCTATTTCGATAGAAGAGGAAGAGAAATTTATACAGAATATAAATAAGGAGGAACATTCCGTTCTCTATGTGGTATGGAAAAAAGGAGAGATCATCGGAGATGCCAGCCTAAGCGGATTCTCCAGAAGGATGAGCCACCGCGCCGAATTCGGAATCTCTGTGGTCAAGTCGGAATGGGGGCAGGGAATTGGTAGTGCGCTGTTACAGAAATGCATTATGTATGCTAAAGAACATGCGATAGAACTGATCAATCTGGAAGTCCGAAGCGATAATATACGCGCTATTCATGTCTATGAGAAATATGGCTTCCGGAAAATAGGGACCTCACCGGCGTATTATAAGATGGACGGAACATATTATGATTTTGATCTGATGGTATTAGACCTGAGAAGGCAAAGACAGTAGCTATCGATATCGCCGCGGTAATCATGCGAAGGCCATCGAAGGGGCAGGCGGCAATATCGGAGCAGAACTCGGCATGATTGTGGTACAGATGAATTAACAAAGAAACCCAGAGGACAGCAAAGAAACCTAGAAAAACATAAAGAAACACAAAGGAGCCATAACACCATGGAAATATTTGACATCGTAGATGAAAAAGGCATTCCAACAGGGGAGACCATAGAACGCACACAGGCGCATGAAAAAGGTGTCCGCCACAGAACCGCCCATATTTGGATCGTGAGGGAACAGGACGGAAAAGCCCAGCTGTTATTACAGAAGCGTTCCGCAGAGAAAGACAGTTTTCCGGGGCGGTTCGATACCTCTTCTGCCGGGCATATTCAGGCGGGGGACGAGCCGGAAGAGTCCGCAATCCGGGAACTTCACGAAGAACTGGGAATCCGGGCAGCAAAGGAGGATCTTACATTCGCCGGATGTTTTGATATTCAATACGAAAAAGAATTCTATGGAAAAATGTTCCGGGACAATGAAGTGGCATTCGTCTACATGTACACCAAGCCTGTAGATGCTAAAAAGTTTACCCTGCAAAAAGAGGAAGTGGAGAGTGTGGAGTGGTTCGATATGGAGGAACTGGACACCGCATTGCAGCCGCCCAGAGACCAAAGGTTCTGCGTCCCTATGGAGGGCTTCCAGATTGCAAAACAATGGTGGGAGAGCAGAAGATAATTAAACTGTCTCTACAGGTCCGACTGGCAGACAGAATTGCAGCACATGCGAGAGATGATTTCGACGCCGGAGGTTTTGGTGTATTACGATGCCATACAGCAGGCAACGGAAGAATTCAGACAGGCAGAGTAAAAAAAGAGCTGCCCTCATAATGAGGACAACTCTTTTATTTTAATAAGATTTTCACCAGATGAAATTACTTCACAGTTACGGAAGTGATGTGGGGGTTCACACCTTCGTACCAGTACAGGAAGCCTTCCATATCAACGGTGTCACCGATCTTTAAGTTCTTTACTGCGTTGTAAACATCGGTGGTGTTGTCGCACAGATAAGACTCAACGGTGAAGGTATAGGTCTGACCATTCAGAGATACGTTGAAGTACAGGTCGTTACCGTCTTCGCCGGAACCGTCCCAGTTGTACAGGAAAGCAACGTCGTTGCCGTCAGCATCCTGACCAGCAGCTTCTACGGTCATGCCCTTGAAAGCTACGAACTGGTTCTGGTAGTTGATCAGATCATCGGTACCTAACAGATCAGTCACATCGGTAACGGGAGCGATGTAGCTGCCCTCTTCGATCTCGAAGGTAGCACCTTCAGCGATCTCAACTTCACCGGACCACTCGGTCTTATAACCGGTTACTTTGATCTTGGTACCGGGTACCAGCTTTGCATAATCCTCTTCGGAACATACGGCATTATAAATGAAGTAAGCGCCGTCCTGATCCTGGGTGTACAGGGTAGCCTTGTCTTCCCACCAGGACTGTTTTGCCTGAACATAAGCCTCGATCACAACTTCGGAATCGAGATCAGCAGCCATGTACTCTTCATAGGTCATAACACCCTCGGACTTCTCATCAGCAACAGCCTCAGTAGCCTCGGTAGCAGCTTCGGTAGTAGCAACTTCGGTAGCAGCCTCAGTGGTGGCAGCAGCGGTAGATTCAGTAGCAACGTCTGCGTTGCTGTTTCCACATGCAGCGAGAGACAGAACCAAAGCCATAGCCATGGTTAATGCAAGTGTCTTCTTTTTCATAATAATCCTCCATTCCTGCGCTTTGTGGCGCATATGGGTCTGTGCAGATACACAGACATCTCCTCAATTTATCCGGTGCGCTCAGACACCGAACAGTTCCATTATACCTGAAACACAAGATAAATCAAGGCTTTTTGCAAAAAGAGCCCCATCCGCAGGAGAAATACCATCAGAAGCTATCTTACGAATGGGGCTGAAAAATTACTTTTTTCTGTTTTTTAAATATTCTCGCCCTACATACACGAGAATCAGAATCCAGGTGACTGCAAGTGTGCTTAACAGGATCACGGAAGTCCGGGGCATGGCACCCAGTTCCTTTTTGCCGAAGGAGGCGTCACTTCCCTGGCCGAGACGGTACAGGCTCTCCACATCACTGTAAAGCTTTTGCATGTAGGCATCATCCACAGTCTCTTTTCTGCGGGTGGACTTCACCACGTTTTCAATCAACTGTCCGGAAGCATCACGTAAGGATGCGGAACCGTTAAATACCGGTGTGACAAAAGTATTGTCCACATGATCCAAAAGAAGTTTGGAAGCTTCCATCTTCACTGCATAATGTGTACCTTTATCCGCACCGCATTCGGACAGATACTCCTGATACTCTGCGGAATTCTGTGCCTTAGAGGTTACAGGTACATAACCTTCTGTCTCGGAATAAGCGATCTGCACATCGTTGGTGAGCAGATACTGGGCAAACAGCCAGGATGCCAGTACTTCCTGAGAGTCCGATTTATTGAAAACGCAGACGGAAGGACCCTGAGAGATCATTTCGGGATGCTCCGGGTCAAACTGGGGAATCATCCGCACGGCGGTCTCAAACTGCACCAGAGAATCCTCGCTGATATCCGACAGCGGAGCGTCCGTACCCATCCAGGTGGCTCCGGCAGTGGAATCAATGGCGAAAATACATTGCCCGGCATTCAGGAAGTTCGCAGGATAACCGGAGATCTTGAAGGTGGAAAAGGCACCGCTCTTTACATGTCCGGCAATGCCATACAGGAGATCCGTGGTGGTATCGTTGAAAAGTTCAATGCTGCCGTCAGCCGTGGAATATCCTGCGTTCTTTTGCTTTAACATCTGGATCATCATGTTGTCGGTGGACTTGTAGATAAACGGGATCAGTACATTCTGTCCGTTGACTACATAGGTGCCGTCCGCATTTTGGACGGTGGCAGCCTCGGAGACTTCCCAGATGAAATCCCAGGTCAGTACAACCGGCAGAGTATATCCAAGATTTTCCACGTAGGTCTTATTCACGTAGCAGGCTTCGGTGGAACGCATGTAAGGTACGGCATAGTAATGACCGTCGATGGAGCATTCATTCAGAAACTGAGGAATGACTTCTTCTCTGGCAGGACCGTCATAGGCAAGCTCCGTGCCGCCCAGACCGTATTTCTCATCGGCAAACAGGTCATCCAGAGGAACTACGGTATTCTGTCCGGTGAGGTAGGTGGCAATGTGATCCGGGTAGGTGATGCAGACATTGGGTGTCGTATTGGTGGAAATATTGGTAATGACATCGTTGTAAATTTTGCCGTAATCCGTGTATAGATTCAGGTTCACCGTGATATTGGGATACAAGGCTTCAAAATCTGCAATGGTTTTTTTGTAGATTTCCGTCTGGGTCTTGTTGGTATCGTTTTTCGCCCAGAAAGTGATCTCATAGTTTCTGGAAGTATCGAATTCCTCCGGAACAGTGAATTCCGGCAGCCCCTTGGACCCATGGCAGCCGGTCAGAGACAGGGACAGCCCGCCCAGGGCACATACGAGTGCCAGCTTTTTGCTAAATTGACTCATCCTTTGGTACCTCCTCTGGCAACACCTGCCATGACTTTTTTACGGAATACGAGGAACAACACCACCAGAGGAACAGAGATCACGACTACCGCAGCCATCATGGCGGGGATATTCTCACGACCGAAACCATTCTCACGGATCTCCTGGATACCGTTGGACACCAGATAGTAATCCGGATCATCGGTGATCAGTCTGGGCCACACATAGGAGTTCCAGCATTCAATAACCTTCAGGATCACGATGGTGATCAGCGTGGGCTTGCAGATGGGCACCATGACCTTGCGCAGATATCGCAGATCAGAAGTACCGTCCACCTTGGCGGCATAATACAGCTCGTCCGGAATCTGTGCGAAATTCTCTCGCAGCAGATAGATATAAAATACGCTGGTCACGGAAGGCAGGATCAGGCCGGTGAAGGTATTACGCAGATCCAGGTTCGTGATAGTGGTGAAATTCGTAATGACCACCAGCTCGTTCGGAATCATCATCAGGGATAAAAATAACGTAAAGATCAGATCTTTTCCGGCAAAGTTCAACCTTGCAAATGCGAAGGCCGCCAGAGTGATGACCACCAGCATAATGGCAGTGGTGACCACAGTGAAAAACAAAGTGTTCCACAGGTATCTTCCCAGAGAAACAGTGGTAAAAGCGTCCACGTAGTTCTGCCAAGTGGGAGACAGGGTGAAAAACTTCGGAATATATTCCGCATTATAGGAGCCGTAGCTTTTTACGGAGGTCAGTACCATCCAGTAAAAGGGGAACAGTACGATCAGCGCCCACAGACACAGAAAAAAGTAGATGACCCCATTGCGGATATTGCCGTGGATCCGGGCGCGTTTCTCGATTCTTTCATAATCAGATGTAACATCAGACATCACAAAGACCTCCTTTCCTATACATAGTGGACATGCTTTTTGCTGACCAGCAGATTGATGCAGGTGATGGTCAGGACGATGGCAAACAGCAGGATCGCCGCAGCGGAAGCATAGGAAGGATATCCGCCGCTGTCGCCGTAGAGCATGTCGTAGACGTAGCCGACGATAGTATTCATCTCTGCGGCATTTAAGTTCGTGCCGAAGAGTGCCACGGCATCACTGTAGGCTTTGAATGCGCCGATAAAGCCGGTGATGATCAGGTAGAATACCATGGGGGAGATCATGGGCAGTGTGATCTTGGTGAACATCCGGAAACGGGAAGTGCCGTCCACTCTTGCCGCATTGTAGTACATGGGGTTCACACTGGCGAGAGCACTGGTCAGGATCAGGATCTTAAAGGGCATAACGATCCAGATGGTGTAAAAGCACAGCACGAACATTTTTGCCCAGTAGGGTCCGTCGATGAAATCCACGGAGCTGCCGCCGAAAAACTGGATCAGTAGATTGATCAGACCGTCGGAGTAAGGAGTTTTTTTGAAAAGAATCATGAAGACCAGACCGACTGCCAGAGTATTGGTCACATAGGGCAGGAAAAATATGGTCTGGAACAGATCCCGCAGCGGTTTGATGGAGCTTAAGGCGGCGGAGATCAAAAGCGCCAGTCCGGTGGAGACCGGAACGGTGATGATGACCAGAATAAAGGTATTTTTCAATGCCTGTAAAAAGTACGGATCGTGGAGCACATAGGAGTAATTGTACATGCCTATGCCGTAAAAGGTCTGGGATGCAGAATTGTAACCCTCTTCAAAGGAGTACACGAATACGTCGATAAGAGGATAGATCATAAAAGCACCCAGAAACAGGAATGCCGGCAATAGATAGAGCCAGGCTTTCATATTTTGTTTTTCCATAAGAAACCTCAATTCTTTCTGCAGCCCATGAATACCGCCGGACTGCAAAATCGGATAAAATATTAAAAACGGATGCGTTCTTCGGTGTCGGTGCAAAAGAGGAATACTTTTGCGGGCTTTAAGCCGAAATGCACTTTTCCGGTGGGAAGAGATTTCCCTTCGTCCGCATCAATGATGGAACGGATGGTAACGTTCTGGGACTTCTCATGGGTGGAAACAATGCTCACATCCCGGCCCATGACCTCCAGACGCACCAGATCGCAGGAGAGCGGTCCGCCCTCTTTCAAGACGAAGCCTTCTGGGCGAATGCCGACATGCACGGGCTGATCCGCTACTCCGGGAGTGGACAGGACAGCCTCGGAGCCGATGTATAACTGCTCCTTTTTTACCTCACCGGAAAATACGTTGATGGGAGGTGTGCCGAGGAACTTTGCAACGAACAGATTCACGGGATCATCGTATACGTTCTGGGGCTTGCCGATCTGCTGTACGATACCGTCCTTCATCACGACGATCATATCGGAGATGCTCATGGCTTCGTCCTGATCGTGGGTAACGAAGATGGTGGTGATCTGCGTCTCCTGCTGGATCCGGCGGATCTCTTCTCTGGTCTGGAGACGGAGTCTGGCATCCAGATTGGAGAGAGGCTCGTCCAAAAGAAGAACGCGAGGCAGCTTGACTAAGGCTCTGGCGATGGCAACACGCTGCTGCTGACCGCCGGAGAGCTCATTGGGTTTGCGCTCTAACAGGTGATCGATCTGTACCAGCTTTGCCGCTTCCAGCACGCGCTTACTCATCTCTTCTTTGGAAAGCTTGTCAGCACCCTTCAGATTCTCCAGAGGGAACTGAATGTTTTTTTCCACAGTGAGGTGGGGGTAGAGGGCATAGTTCTGGAACACCATGCCGACACCGCGGTTCTCGGGCGGAAGTCCGGTGACATCATCTTCGCCGAAAAAGATCTTGCCCTCGGTGGGTTTCAGCAGACCGCAGATCAGATTCAGGGCAGTACTTTTGCCACAGCCGGAGGGACCTAAGAGTCCGATCAGCTTGCCGTCGGGGATCTCGAAGTCGAAGTCATTCACGGCAATGACATCCTCGCGGTTCTTCCTGCCGCGGACAGAACCGCGGGCGGGGAATTTCTTGGTCAGATGCTGTAATACGATTTTCATGTGTATATTTCCTTTCTTAATTAATGAATCTAATGAATTCAAAATGGCTGACCAGTTCAGTCCGCGCCATTCGCAAAGCCGCGTTATCACGCTTTTACGTCACTTCGTGACTGCCTTTGCTCATAAATTGGCGCTCTGTGTATGAATATATTCGTTCACAAAATCATGCGAGCATGATTTATGTTCTCGGATATATTCATGACTGAACTGTTGCGCTAAATCCCATAGGAGTCCTTCAAAATCGCAAATGATTTTCAGATTCCATAGGAATCTTTCAAAATCCCACAGTGATTTGCAGCAGGTGGATTTAAATTCCGTAGGAATCACGCAAATCACTGGATATATGATCCAGATCGGGGTATACGAAGCTTTCGGAGATGCCGAATACCCGCAGGCTTTCTATAAAGTATTGTTTCCGCCCGGAGGGAATAATGATCTTATACAGCATATTTTCATCGCAGATATCTTCCAGACGTTCCAGAGAGTTATGTACGGTGAAATTGGAGTACTGGGAGTACATACGGAGGTTATTCTCTGTGGAGCTGCAAGCCAGGATCTTGTTCTTCAATTCCGGATTGTGGTGGTTGTGTTTGAAGGCGGGCAGCAGCATTTCCTGTGTGGTGTCTGCATCAATGGGATAGATGCAGTTGCCGAAGCCTTCCTTCTCGTTCAACAGCCCCGGTGTCAGTACCCAGACGCAGGCATCGGTGTCCGGAGTCTCCCGGTAAGTCTCCGTGGCGAAAAATACGGCAATCAGGGGAGACTGAGTCCAGTCTAACATTCTCGTGGGCAGACCGTAGTGCTGCATCAGGGAGACCCAGCCGGCGTAATTGTGTTTGTCGGGAGGATTGTCCAGGATCTGTCTCGCCCGGATATAGAAATCATTGGTAATATAGCGTTCGGAGTCTAGTCTTTTCTGGCTTCGTTGGATGGAAGGAATCAGAGTCAGATCCGCGTTCTCTTCCCCGCGGAACCAGAGGCGGACGCCGTGCTTTTGGCGTAACGTACTGACGAACTGCAGGAGTTCATCGATGGTGCTTACTTTTTGTGTTAACATGATAGACCTCGTTCTTATTTCTTATGCTTCCATTTTATGCTCATATCGGGGCATCAAGCTACTTTATTATAGATGGTTTTTCGCAGTTGTACAAGTAGCCATTCTGTGATATGGTAAAAGAAAGAATACGGAAAACGTTTTTATAATAAAAATAAAGCACACAGGAAGGAGTACACTATGGCAAAATGGCTTGATAATGCAATCTTTTATGAAATCTATCCCCAGTCTTTTCTGGATACCAATGGTGACGGTATCGGTGATTTTCAGGGTATCATAGAAAAACTGGATTATATTAAGGAACTGGGATGTAATGCGATCTGGATGAATCCCTGTTTTGCATCCCCCTTCGGAGACGCAGGCTATGATGTGGCGGACTACTATCAGGCAGCTCCCAGATACGGCACCAATGCGGACCTGAAGCGTCTGTTTAACGAAGTACACAAACGGAATATGCATATCCTGTTAGACCTGGTGCCGGGACATACATCTGTGGCACATCCCTGGTTTAAGGAGTCCTGTAAGGCAGATCGCAATGAATTTACTGATCGTTATATCTGGACCGACAGCACCTGGGGACAGCTGGAAAACATGGGAAGTCTGTGCGGTATCTCCGAGAGAGAGGGCTCAGTGATCGTGAACTTTTTCGCACACCAGCCGGCACTCAATTACGGATTTTATAAAAAGACACAGGACTGGCAGCAGGATCCCGATGATCCAGGCCCTAAGGCAACGCTTGCTGAGATGGAAAATGTCATGCGGTTCTGGATCGGCATGGGCTGTGACGGCTTCCGTGTGGATATGGCAGGCTCTCTGGTGAAAAACGATGAGGACGGTAAGGGAAACATTGCTCTGTGGAGAAAGGTAAGAGCGTTCATGGATGCGGAGTTCCCCGAGGCAGTGCTGGTATCCGAATGGGGAGAACCGGACAAGTCCCTGCAGGGTGGCTTCCATATGGACTTTTTACTTCATTTCGGACCGTCTCATTATAACGATCTGTTCCGCTGCGAGGAGCCTTTCTTCTCCGGAAGGGGTAAGGGTGATGTGGCAGCCTTCGTAGAGAAATACAAGGAAAATTATGAAAAGGCACAGCGTAAGGGTCTGATCTGCATCCCTTCCGGCAACCACGATATGGATCGTCTGGCGAGAAGCATCCATGGGGATGAGTTAAAGGTGGCATTTGCATTTCTTCTGTCCATGCCCGGTGCACCGTTCCTGTATTACGGTGATGAGATCGGCATGCGTTATGTGGAAAATCTGCACTCCGTAGAGGGCGGTTACGGACGTACCGGTTCCCGCTCTCCCATGCAGTGGGATCATACCACCAACGCCGGTTTCAGCGCGGCACCGAAGGAAAAGCTTTATGTCAAACAGGACGAAGCCACTGACCGTCCCACGGTGGAGGCGCAGATGGCAGATCCGGATTCCCTATATCATGAGATTCAGAAATTAATTAACATCCGTCAGGCGCACAGCGCCTTGCAGAGCCGCGGAGAGATTGAGTTCGTCTATGCTGAGGCTGATCAGTATCCGTTGGCCTACCTGCGCAGTGACGACAAGGAGAAGATTCTGATCATTATCAATCCGGCGGACAGAGAGGTCAGCTTCGACGGAGACTATGCGGTAAAGGAAACTTTGTATACCTTAGGTGGGGAAGCTGCATTTGCAGGCGGAAAGGTTACTGTGCCCGGGGGCAGCGCCGGATTTTATCTGTTGTAGTTGGTGGAATGTATTTTAAAAGAAGTGGATGATCAGTCTGGCGTAACGGAGTAGCTTTCGAAAAATGATTGCGGCATCTTAAAAAAAATATGCTATAATGAGCGTAATGCTAGAGTATAAATGAAAAGAGAACCGTATGAATCAGGTAAATTATCAGAAAGAATTAGAGAAAATTTTAAATACCTTACAGGAGAAGGGCGAGGCAGCGTCGGATTACCGACCACCCCGCCTGTTTCTGCATAGCTGCTGTGCACCCTGCAGCAGTTATTGTCTGGAATATTTGTGCCGTTATTTTTTGATCACGGTATTTTATTACAATCCCAACATTTCCTTTTCGGAAGAATACCAAAAGCGCGTGGCGGAGCAGAAGCGTCTGATCGACGCTTATAATAAAGAAGAAAAGGGCTGGCCCATCGACATCGTGGAGGGAGATTATGAACCGGAGCGTTTTTATGAGATGGCGAAGGGCTATGAGAACTGTCCCGAAGGGGGAGAGAGGTGCCTGCGCTGCTTCGACCTGCGGCTGCGCAGGACCGTGGAGCTGGCGGCAGATGGCGGCTATGACTATTTTGCCACGACCTTGACCATCAGCCCTCTGAAAAATGCGGCGAAGATCAATGAGATCGGACAGGCACTTTCCGGGGAATATAGTATCCCCTGGCTGCCCTCGGATTTCAAGAAAAAGAACGGGTATAAGAGATCCATCGAACTGTCCGCAGAGTATGAGCTGTACCGGCAGAATTACTGTGGCTGTGCCTTTTCCACGGCGGAGCGGGAAGCACAGGTTATAAATGCGTAATTGCGTCTTGCGGGATAATGGATTTTAGGATATAGTAGAAATATTGAAAACAGCGCAGAAGCGTGAGAGATAGAAAATGTGACTGTACAAGATATTCCGGTACATTACAGGCAGTAACGGAATACCGGCAGATTACTGAAAGGTATGAGGATTGACTGACATGAAGAAATTTTTAGAAATGCTGACAGAGGAAATGCAGCAGGCATTTACTGCAGCCGGCTATGACGGGAATCTTGGAAAAGTAATGCTTTCCAACCGTCCTGACCTGTGCGAATATCAGTGTAACGGCGCCATGGCGGGAGCAAAGCTGTATAAAAAAGCCCCCATCATGATCGCAAACGATGTGGCAGAAAAGCTTGCAGACAGCAAAGTGTTTTCCGAAGTGGTGGCAGTAGCACCCGGATTTTTGAACCTGAAGGTCAGCGAGGCATTTTTGCTCACCTATTTACAGGGCATGGAAGCAAATGAAAAATTCGGTCTCGAGAAGCCGGAACATCCCAAGAAGATCATCATCGACTATGGTGGACCCAACGTGGCGAAGCCTCTGCATGTGGGACATTTACGTTCCGCAGTGATCGGTGAGAGCGTAAAGCGCATCAGCCGTTATGTGGGTCATGAGGTCATCGGTGATGTGCATCTGGGTGACTGGGGATTACAGATGGGTCTGGTGATCACCGGTTTACAGGAGAGACAGCCGGAGCTGGTATATTTTGATGAGAACTACACCGGGGAATATCCCGAAGAGGCACCTTTTACCATCAGCGAACTGGAGGAGATCTATCCAGCAGCCAGTGCAAAGTCCAAGGAAGATCCCGAGTACAAGGCAAAGGCAATGGAGGCAACCTTCAAATTACAGAGCGGTGTCAGAGGCTACCGTGCCTTGTGGAAGCACATCATCAATGTGTCTGTGAACGACCTGAAGAAGAATTATTCCAAATTAAACGTAGAATTCGATCTGTGGAAGGGAGAGAGCGATGTCCATGACATCATCCCGGAGATGGTCGCTTATATGAAGGACAACGGCTATGCACACTTAAGTGAGGGTGCGTTGGTAGTGGATGTCAAGGAAGATACCGACACCAAGGAGATCCCTCCCTGCATGATCTTAAAGTCCGACGGGGCCTCTCTGTACAATACCACAGACCTGGCTACTATTATGGAGCGTATGAAGCTGTATCATCCCGACGAGCTGATCTACGTGGTGGACAAGCGTCAGGAATTGTACTTCGAGCAGGTATTCCGCTGTGCCCGCAAGACGAAATTGGTAGAACCCGAGACCGAGCTGAAGTTCTTGGGCTTCGGTACCATGAACGGCAAGGATGGCAAACCCTTCAAGACCAGACAGGGCGGTGTTATGCGTCTGGAAAATCTCATCGCAGATATTGACGAAGAGATGTTCCATAAGATTGTCGAGAACAGAAGTGTCAAAGATCAGGATGCAAAAGAAACAGCGGAGATTGTAGGACTTTCTGCAATCAAATATGGAGATTTAAGCAATCAGGCATCTAAAGATTACATTTTTGATATTGATCGTTTCACTTCTTTTGAAGGAAATACAGGTCCGTACATCCTGTACACCATCGTTCGTATCAAATCAATCCTGAACAAGTACAAAGAATCAGGAAAGAGTATGGACGATATCAAGATCCTTCCGGCTACAAGTGAGAGCGAAAAGGCTCTGATGCTGGAAGCTGCGAAGTTTGGCAGTGTGATGGAGAATGTATACGAAGAACTTGCACCACACAAGATCTGCGCATATATTTATGATCTTGCAAATGCATTTAACCGTTTCTACCATGAGACAAAGATCCTGGCAGAAGAGGATGAACAGAAGCAGAAGAGCTACATTGCCCTTCTTACACTGACAAGAGACATTTTGACAACCTGCATCGATCTGCTTGGATTTAAAGCACCGGAGAGAATGTAAAAAAGCAGAAGCATCAGAAGTAATGACAATACGATAAAGAGGCGAGGACATATGACAGAGAAATTGTTTTACACAGACAGTCACCAGCAGGAATTTACTGCGGAGGTTGTGTCCTGCCGCCCGTGTGATAACGGATATGAGGCAGTTCTTTCAAGAACTGCCTTTTTTCCAGAAGGCGGCGGTCAGGCAGCAGATACCGGAGTGATTGACGGGATCAGA
>OHAJ01001403.1_pt1 | contig 17604 bp, 15 predicted proteins | sample 1577101 | NCBI WGS metagenome assembly OHAJ01 (sample SAMEA3541531, study PRJEB24748) | human gut metagenome | biome: human gut; feature: human-associated habitat; material: faeces | place: China | collected 2012
GAGAAATTCCAAAAGCTTTTGGAAGAAGACGATGAACTTCGTAGAAAACTTTTACCCTATATCGAAGAGCGTTCAGTATCGCCGGAGGTGCTTACTGAAGTCGTGAGCCGCACTTTCTATCATGATCTTAAGAAACGTGACTATACCTCCGCGGATGAGCAGTGGCTCGTCGACCAGGACTTCATTCCGCGTTACAAGTCTACAGCCACTATCGCGATCGAAGGCTGTCGGCCGGTAGCGGCTCAGGATTCTGTCACGCCCGGTTTTGTGGCGGATGAATATATCATGTGGACCGGATTGGGCTATCCTCCGGTTGCGGAGATCCGTGCGGTGCGTTGTAAGGACGGAGGCGTGCCCGATGAACTGAGAGGATCATTGCCTGACGGCCATTCCCCTTTAGGTGACGATGCGAAGCGTAAGCGTGACGAAGTTTTCCCGCTCAAGGCCGGAAATGGTGACAAATATCTTGATATTACAAAACTTTATAACCGCGAGGGCACAGGATACGCTCAGGAGGCGATCTCTCTCAACCGTCACACCTACCGGATCGAGAAATTGAAAAGAGATGGAGAGTAAGGAATATCGTATGGGGAGTGGACGCTTTGCTTCCGAACTCCTCTTCCGTTACGGAGGGTGGTGGCTCCTGTTGCTTTCCATGACAGCTGTCGCAGGCATAGTGCTTGGAATCTGTATGGATCTGCGGTGGATGGTAGTCGGACTGATGACAGTCTTTGTCGTTATTCCTATGGCATTGGCGTTTCTGTATTATTATTATGGCTTTCGACGAGAATGTTTTGTCAATACCATACCTCATAAAATAGACGTCAGCGCGGATGGCATAACAGTCCTTCTGAGAATCTCCGCGCCGGAGCGGACCGAAAGCGCAGATCCGGATTCTTTTTCGGAAAACGTGGATGCCGGACCGCAATATCGACGCGAATTCTTTCCTTTCTCCGCAATGTCACCCTACAGAATCGGAAATAATTCGGTTATAATACCCTTAAGGTCTCCGGCGAAAGGATTTCTGTGGATTCCGGCCGATGCTTACGATGATGAGAAGATTCTGGCCGATACGCTTCGTTTCATCGATTCAAGGATAAGCAAGTCCGATTAAAACTGCTTCTTGGAGAGTGTTTGAAGTCAAGCTCAATCATTCTCTGATATATTAAGACGTTTTAAATTCAAACACTCTCCTAATATGAGAATATTAAAGGATACGAATAAAAAATATTGTTTTATCATGGACATGGAGGTCCGTGATTATGAACTCGATTGCGAACAGATAGTCAATAATGCCAATTATTTGCATTATATGGAGCACACGCGCCATAAATTCTGCAAGGATGCAGGTCTCTCGTTTATCGAGATGCATAACAAAGGTATCGATGCGGTGGTCAGAAAGATCGAGGTCGAATATAAGACATCGCTTCGTGGGGGCGACAGTTTCCTGAGTTGTCTAAGGCTTGAAAGGAAAGGTCCGCGTTTTATTTTCCATCAGGATATACTGAAATCTAACGGGGAAATATGTGCCGAAGGCATTGTGACGGTAGTGGTGCTCAAAAACGGAAAATTGTCGAGAGGTGATGAACTTGCCGCTGTTTTCGGCAGATATATAAAATAGCGGCTTTCAGACATGGATTCGGAACAGCTTTTCAAGATCGCGCTTGCGATGACGCCGCATGTGAACGCACAGGTAGTGCGTGCCATGTGCGATGCCGGTATTTCCGCATCCGATTTCTTTATGTCCGACATGCGAGAGCTTTCTGAAAGACTGTCTGTATCGTCAAGGTTTGAGAATTGTACCCGTGAGGAGGCATTGTTCCGGGCAAGACGCGAACTCGAATTTCTCGGACGCCATTCAGTTCGTGTCCTTTATCTGCTTGATGACGACTATCCCTATCTGCTGCGTGAGATCCCGGATGCACCGGTTGTATTATATGTTCTTGGCTCCGCGGATCTCAACGCTCAGCCTGTGATGAGTATCGTCGGTACACGCCGATGTACGTCCTATGGCGTCGGATTCTGTAATGCCTTCGTATCCGATATGGCGGCTTATATGCCCTCTGCCACAATTGTCAGCGGACTCGCGTATGGAATTGACGCGGCGGCCCATATCGCGGCCCTTGAAAATAATCTTAAGACGGTTGCTGTCGTGGCGCATGGACTTGATATGATCTATCCCGCGTCCCATCGTGATCTTGCCCGAAGAATAATTTCATCTGGCGGGGCGATCGTGTCGGAATATCCCACGTGTACAAAACCTTTTCAGGGCCGTTTTCTCGAGCGTAATAGAATTGTCGCCGGTCTGAGCGAGCTCACCGTGGTGGCGGAATCGGAAGTAAAGGGAGGTGCCATGAGTACTGCCAGTCTGGCGTTCTCTTATTCACGTGAGGTAGTCGCGGTCCCGGGCAGACATTCCGATGTCACAAGTTCGGGATGCAATGCTTTGATAGCACGTCAGAAAGCACATATTTACACATCTGTCGCCGATGTGATGTCGATCATGGGCTGGAAACCTTCTCTGTTCGACTCCGGGACCAATATGCATTCCCGTCCTCTTTTCCCTGAACTTGAAGGGGATCCCGCCAAGGTGTTCTCGTTCCTGCGTGAATGCGGTATGCCCGTGTCGGTAGATAAAATCCATCTTGCGTTATCTGTCCCGATGCCTTCGCTGATGGCGGCCTTGACGGAACTTGAGTTTGAGGGAATCGTTGTCAAGCTCCCCGGCGCGAGATACGAACTTGCCTGATTCCGTAGATGCGTGCTACGGTATCATCCGGTATAATCGGTATACTTTGTTTTATCATGTTTTTTTATTAATTTTGACAAGAGATGCATCTTTGGCGTCCCTTGAATTGTTATTATTGTGTACGGCATTATGCCGAAACCCTAAGTTTTTTATCTAAGTCTTATGATCATGGAAGAACGCATTATACCTCCTTCCGAACTCATTATAAATGATGATGGTTCGGTTTTTCATATCCATCTTCGTCCTGAACAGGTTTATGACAATATAATCTTTGTCGGGGATCCCGGCCGTGTGGATATGGTCGCCTCTATGTTTGATACTGTCGATTATGAAGTGTCTTCAAGAGAATTTCATACCATAGGAGGCAAGTATAAGGGTAACCCGATAATGGTTATCTCTCACGGCATAGGTCCCGACAATATAGAAATTGTCATGACCGAGCTCGACGCTCTCGTAAATGTCGATTTTAAAACACGCAAGATAAAGAAAGAACACCGTACGCTCAACATAGTACGTATCGGCACATCCGGTTCCCTGCAGGAGGATCTCCACATCGGTGATTTCGTTATAGCCGAGAAAGGAATGGGGTTTGACGGCATACTTAATTTCTATGCTGACCGCGACAAGGTCTGTGATCTTGATTTTGAACGTGAATTCTGTGTCCATACGGACTGGAATAGCACATGGGCGGCTCCTTATACCGTCGATGCCGATCGTGAGCTTGTGGAGCGTATCGGTCGTCATGACATGACACGCGGATATACTATCGCCGCTGTTGGATTCTACGCTCCTCAGGGACGTATGGTACGCCTGAAACTCGCAGATCCGGATCTTAACGCGAAGATCGAGAGTTTTCGCTATAATGGGAGACCTATCACAAATTTCGAAATGGAATCTGCGTGTCTGCAAGGTATGGCCAGACTGTTGGGACATAAAGCAATGACGGTATGCTGTATAATAGCCGAGCGCCGCGCCAACAATGCAGATACCGATTACAAACCGAAAGTCCGCGAATTGGTGCAGACTGTTCTTGACCGCCTGACCGACTGAAAATGATAAGTCAAGACATATAAGACATATTATAAAAATTTGAATACTATGAATACAGTAAAATTTCAGGGTAATCCGATGAATCTTGTCGGTGAACTTCCCTCTGTAGGCGTGGATGCGCCTGTTTTCACGCTTGCCGCGCAGGATTTGTCTGACATAACGCTTGAATCGCTGCGTGGGAGCAGGGTAGTGCTTAATATTTTCCCGAGTCTCGACACGGATGTGTGTGCCGCATCTGTGCGCAGATTTAATGTGGAGGCGTCATCTCTTCCGAACACGAAGGTTCTTTGTGTCTCTATGGACCTTCCTTTCGCGGCAGCGAGATTCTGCACGATCAACGGTATAGAAAATGTCATGACGGCTTCCGGCTTCCGTTCGGATTTCGGTACTGACTATGGTGTGCGTATAGCGGAGGGTCCGTTGCGCGGTCTTTATGCCCGTTGTCTTGTTGTCATTGATGAGAACGGCAAGGTGATGGGGGTCTCTCTATGTGAGGAGACTACGGATGAACCTGATTACGAATTCGCCGCCAATCTTCTTTCCTGATGATTTGAAGATGTAAATAATAATAGAGGGGAACGGATCGATCCGTTCCCCTCTATTATTATTTACATGCGTTCGGTTATCTTACGACTTCCTTGCTTGTTTTATTGCCGCGGCGCACGATATATATGCCCGGCACAGGATCTTTGATACGGATGCCCTGGAGATTGTAATACTCGGGTTCGGTTTCTTCAGACAATTCGATCTCTTCGACCGCAGTCGGAGTCGAGTTGAGAAGTTTGCCTATACGGGCCGGTGCGTATGTCACCACATCCTGATCCTCTTTCTCCTTGCTCGAAGAGTTGTCCTGTGAGTAACCGGCGAATACGTTGTCATAGAAACTCGGATCATATGGCAGAGACGCGTGCGCGCTTGCTCCGTAATAATCCACTACCATGACGCCTATACCTGTGTTTTTGATATAGTCTGCCGTAATACCCATCATCGAAAGGGGGAACTTGAATTCATAGAATGTATGAGCGTCATCGTCGATTTCACTGCGCAGGTCGGTAAAACCGGAGTTTCCTTTGAGAAGTTCAGGGTCATAGCTGAAGTCATCCTGTCCGTAGACTGCCGTGATCGATGGGAGCAGACCGTCGGTGTAGCCATATTTTACTTCCGATACCTTGCATGAGTTGGGATCCGTGTAGTCACATATTCCGTTTGCGTTGGGCACAAAGAATCCGGGAGTTCCCACACCGGGCTTGGTCGAACCGAACCACCATGCGTCCACACCGTTCTCAAAGGTCGTATAGATGTCGTTCTGCCAGATGGATGTATTCTCGTTTGTAATTCCTTTTGCCGATTTGTTCGGATCAAGATCGAATGCGATGCAAAGTTTGCCGTCCATATTATATGGCTTTGATTCGCGACCTTGTTTCCCTTCTCCGCCGAGATCCCATATGGTATAGACATATTGTACGCCGAGATAGAGGTTGTCATTGTCATATGCGGCATAGAGTGCATATGAGTCGACTATAGGACGTTCGTGTACTCCTTTGAATGCCTGGCAGACATCACGGGCCACTCCCTGTGCTATCAGTTCGTTTTCACTCCAGTTGGAGAAGGCATTGGTTGCCGGATGTCCTGTAACGTTGATAGTCTTGCAGGTACCGACTTTACCGTTGGGATTAACTTTGTAATAATCGGTGACAAGATTGTTGCCGGGCTGTGGTTCCGGTCCCGGGGTAGATGATTTTGTAAATGTATATGTCACTATGTCCCCGACTGTGCCGTCACTTGCGACACCCATTGCCTTGAGAGTTGTTGTGCTTTCGAATGTCAGTGTGGACGTATATTTGCTGCTTGCCGCAGAGGGATTGCTGCCATCGGTCGTATAGTAGATCGAGGCGGTCGAAGGATTGACGTTTAATGTCACGTTGACGGTCGACGAGAAAGTGCCTCCTGCCGGCGATGCTGTCACTATTGGTTTGACAGGAGTCGGATCATTCCGATATTCTCCTTCATCAGTGACCGCGCCTTTGGTGCCGCCTGCCCCTTTATAGATATGGTTTGCGATGGGAGCTTTTGTGTAATCGGCTGTCTGGTTCTTGCCGGCGGCGTCGCAGAACAGAAAGCCCGTGAGCGTTGAAGGATCAGCTGAGAATGTATATTTCCATATGTTTCCTTCGACTTTTGTCATCGGCGTTCCGGGCCAGGAAGTGTTGGGCGTGTTCCAGTAATGGATATTGACACTGCTCCAGTTGGTGGCGGAATTGTCATAATAGATTGTTATGCCGGAAGGATCGGGATCGGGATTGGGATCCGGGTTGGGATTCGGATCGGGACCGACTCCGTCTTTTATTATTACGGCGATACCGCATGAGCCTACATTTCCTGTAATCGTAGAAGATGTTACGGTGAATGAGCCTCCGTTTACTAGATCCGTATAGGTTCCTGACGGACAATAACCGCCACCGTTTACAACCGATACATTGCCGCTGCCTTTCATCACAATGACGGCGCCACCGTCCTGACGGGTAACACAGAAAGTGTTTCCGGTGGCTTCGCACCAATCTTTACGTCCCTGCATCTGGTTGCGGAATTTGTTGACGGCCGCTATATGCTTGCCTGTGAAAGCTGTTGAGCCTTTCCCGACTTTAATATTATTGAATCCTTTTGTGTTGGGTCGTGACAGATATAATGCGGTGGCTCCGTTGCGGCATGCGTAGGCCGCATATGCACGGTCGATTACACTCTGATCCACATTTTGTGACCATTCGTCATTGGAATATGTATCATGGCTTTCCGCCCAGTACACTAATTTTGTATCGGGAACACTATAATCTACTACCCATGCGCCTCCGTAACCTCCCGGGATGCCTCCGTTATTTCTTGCGGCGCCGTTGCTGTATTTATTGTCTGTTACAGACATATAATTGGCATACTCTTCTATTATGCCGGCATTGGGACCGGGTGCATCAAGGATTTCCCCGTAATGGTACATGCCCGGTACAGAAGTAACCGAACTCCAGAATCCGCACCCTTCCGAGGGAAGTCCGATATGCTTGGCTGCATCCCAGCGGATACCTTTCACTCCGAGTGATTTCAGTTTTTCGACATAGGCTTTTCCACGGGCACAGACTTCGGAGTCTTCCGAGTTGATGTCACCGTAGTCGCCCAATTGACCGTGAGTGATTGAGTAACGGTCTCCATAGTTTATGCCTCCGTTCCAGCGTACTCTGCCGTTTGAATCCCACCATGTGTCATGATAGCCGGCGGTCTTGTCAACATGGTTGGCTACGACATCGACTATGATTTTTATGCCATAGTTGGCCGCCTCCTGACAGAGAGACTGTAGATCTGCTTCGGAACAATAGCCTGAAGATTTGAATGCAAGATCATATGGACGATAGAGGTCATGCCAGGGTGAACCGACACTTACGTCTCCTCTCTGACAGGGAGAGATCTGGATTGATCCGAATCCTGCAGCCGCGATATTCGCAAGTTCCGCCTTGATTTCTTTGATCGGCCAGTTGAAACAATGCAGGATATTGCCATCCTGAATCTCGGAGGGAAGACCGTAGTCCGCACTCCATGATGTTCCGCATAATCCCATGAGGAGGAGAAGCGAGAACATACTTCTTCTGAAGATTTTCATGCTTAGGTTAAATATATGATAAAAAGTATTTTATAATACCTAAACGGTATTGTTGTGTGCCGGTTAACGTATACTTTGCAAAGATAATACAATTTGTTAAATAATGCAAATCGTATGCAATTTAAACAGTTCTTAGAGGGTGATTATAAGTATTCTGAAATCTATCATACAACATACATCTTCCAGGGTTGTTATATAATAATCGGGCATGACTGTGACAGAATCATAAACTTGCGTAAAATGATAAATTTTAAGGATTACTTATGAAAAAGATACTGATAATGGGTGCTTCGTCGGGCATCGGACTTCGCGTGGCGGAAGAACTGGCCTCCCGGGGAGTAATGGTAGGTATGGCCGCGCGGCATGTCGAGCCAATGAAAGCGCTTCAGAATAAATACCCGGATACTGTGGTTTATGAGTCGATAGATATAACACATACCGATGCGCCTGAGCTGATGGGTAAACTGATTGAGAAGATGGGAGGCATGGACATTTATTTTCATGTTTCCGGCATAGGATGTGAGAATCTGGCTCTTGATCCGCAGCGTGAGGTCGATATAATAGCTACTAATTCCGGAGGCTTCGCGAGAATGATCTGTGCCGCCTATCGTTATTTCCGGGATAATCATGTCAGAGGCCGCATCGCTGCGGTTACGAGTGTAGCAGGCACAAACGGTATCGGACGTCTCTCGGCATATTCGGCCTCGAAAAAATGCGCGCAGACATATCTTGTCGCGCTCGAGCAACTAGCCAATGCGGAAAACGCAGATGTCAAATTCACCGACATCCGGCCGGGATGGATACGTACACCGTTGCTTCGGGAAGGAGTCAGTTATCCGATGGAGATGACTCTGGATTATGTCGTTCCTCTGATCATTAAGGCGATCGTGCGTCATCCGCGTGTCGCTGTGATAGATTGCCGTTGGAATATTCTTGTAGGTTTGTGGCGTCTGTTGCCCAATATTCTCTGGACAAAGGTCGATATGAAGATATCGAGCCCGGATCGGTCATTGCCAGCCCCCGGTGCAAAACCATTTCCCGAGGTAAAAAAAGAGAATAAAGAGAAAAGAGAGGTCTGAGCCTCTCTTTTCTCTTTTAGTCATTTATGATTTTGCTGTCATGTCAGATGTCAGTCAAGCTTCTTTGTTATCCGTTCAAGCATTTCTACTGCTGTGCCCGTAGTTTTTGGAGTTTTGTCAAAACCGATTTTTATATGTGATTCATTTTTGTCAAATGACAGGGTGTAGGATGTACTGTCAGTTGATATTGTCACTGTTTTACCTTTTGTATCGGAGCTGACGTAGATTCCGCTGTCTCCTTTTTCGAATGGCTTTGAAAGCAGTATTTTATAGTCAATCTTTGCACGGTTGCCGTTTTCATAGACGTATAGTGCCGACTGCTCCGGACTTAATGATACAAGAATTCTGCCGTCGAATTTTCCGGACCTTTCATTCTTCCCGGTTATATCGTATGAATCCGCCAGATATTCTCCGCTTTCCAATGGCTGTGAAATAACAAAGTCCCCGGTCTCGGCCGTCGCGCTGTCTCTGGAATCCGATCCACTGCCTGTTCCGCATGATGCCACTGAAAAAAGTGCGGCACATATCATGCATTTTGTCAAAAGATGTTTCATAATATTGAGTATTATTAGATTATTTTTGAGTTGATTATCTCTTGTATTTCATTATTTCTTCTTTCATACCTTCTGTGATCTCGACAGTTCTTCCGCTGAGGCGTACATATGCGTCTTTTATATCATGAGGGCGCTCGCCCGCACCTGCTGCAAGCCTGATGATTTTTTTCTGATAGGGTTTCACTTTTATTCTTAAAATGTTGCAACCCTCGGCATTGCATTCGAGAAACGAGTCTATATGCGTATTGGCGATATCCGCAGGATCTTTGCTGCCGCCGCACTCGGCAAAGGCATGCGTCAGAATCCGCTGCACATAAAGTCTGTAATGGTCAATGTCCGGATTTTTTATATAATGGAGTTCGTATAGTTTCTGAATATCCGGTTCAAGGCCTGTGGCATAACCTTCATCGTTAACGCCTAAGAGCACATCTCCTCCGGCGCGTGAATTGAGATATCCGCATACAGCCTTGATAATGGCCCATTTCTGAATATCCGGGTCTGTGATTTCTTTTGGCGATTTCCGTCTGTTATACGGCGGAAACACGATTGATGTCTTGAATTCCTGACTGATGCTTTCGACACCGTAATATGTCCGGTCGTCCAGAATGGATACATATTCGTCCTCAACCCCGAGTATTCTTGTGATGGTCTGTTTGATGTTGTTCAGTTCGGATTCGTCTATGATCCCGATAAGGCTGTTTGAGGATTCGATCAGAGTATTTATTTGGGAAGGCACGTCCGTATCGGCCATACCGAGGCTGTGGTGCGAGATCTTTGCAACATCTTTCCTCCTGTATTTTATGAGGGCGGCTACTATCTCTTGCCGTTTTTTACAGTCCGGATTATCAGAAAGACTTGTCGGGCAATCCAGTTCTGAAACTTCTTGGTCTGAAGCGAATTTCACTGTTTCATACAGGTAGCGGTTTTCATGTTCCAGATAAACCATATCCTTCATCCTGCCGGTCATTTTGCTGAGCAGCATGCATGCAGTGTTGTATTCAAGGCGATCGAGTGGAGAAAGTCGGCCATGCTTGCCGATTTGCTGTATGACGGGCACAAGCATATCGAATTCCTGCAAAGGATATGATATGAATTTTCCTGAGTATCGACCATATACGGATTCTTCCGCTTTCGATTCTGAATATTCTATGAAATTGCGTATCAGGATTCTATCCGCCTCTTCGGTTGTAAATATTTGATACTCTTGGCTTTCAGATAGATACAGAGGTTCACCGTATACGTTAAAGTCCTCTTTATATATGTCCGGAGCGTCCTTGTAGGTTTTGATAAGGATCGGTGACCGGCTTTCTTTTGCATCATTAAAGATCTCTGACTCTTCGTAATCAAGGAGATCCTCTTTAGAGTGATCTATACCTATTCTTATACCATTCTCGGTTATCCACTCGGTTCCGTTAGGATAATTATTGCTGAATACTGCTTTATAGGTGAGAGATGCGATTTTGCTGGCTTCCTGTCGGTAGTAATCCTCGAATGAATCACGAATAACGAATTTGAATTTGGGATCAGTTGAAAGATAAACCATGACAACATTTTCAACCTCAAGCATATTGCATACGGTTTTGTTCTTTGGTCTGCGCGGGGGCAAGTTAAGCCATAGTCTACCTGATATTTTGTAATATGCAGGATCAACTGATTCCGCTTCGATCCACCACCCGTTTTTAGACACGATTCTAACCGGGAAACAGTCATCCTGGCCATAGGATTTGCGAATCGATGCCGGAGCCGGTTTGTAATAATCGAGCTTCTTGATAAGCCTCTGCATATTGATATATTGTTGCCGGAAGTTGTCGGAGTCTTCGAAACAGCCAATTTCAGTCAATATCCTGACTATTCCTGGTATCTCAAACAAAACCTCGAATTTTCCTGATGAGTATTTTGTCATGTTGACAAGACTGATTTCCGGAATATCATTTGGTTTTATCACAAGAAGACCGTTTCTTTCCGCGTAATAGGATGTGTCTTCCGCTTCGGCATCTTCGAAATTCAATGACTTTAAACGGTAAGTTATTACAGGTTCATTCACATTTTCCGAAGATATGTCGTTCCATGAGAAACCGCAGTTGACGAGACGACATCGACGGATACAGTTGAGGATCACTTCATATACGGACGGAAGCATATGGATGTCACAGTTAAGATCCGACTTGACAAGGAGCGTGGCAAGTGTGATTATCGTTTTATGGCGAGTCTTTCCGGTTTTGCGGGACGCAAGTATATATGCACACAGAACTCTTATGACAATGTTGCGGGGATAAGGCATTTCCGGTTCAAGGTAAAATGGCGTGTCGTTTATAATCGAGCTGATTTCGTCCGCAAGCTTTCCGAGACAATCCAGAGTGGAGTCGTAGTCCTGATTGTCTTCCTCAGGATTATAATCATAATGGCTCAAGTAGCTTATCAGGTTCTCGAAATTGTCAAGAATGTATTCTTTTCTGACTTGAAGCCAGAACTGGGGTCGGTTGGCTGTTGGCATATTTACAGAGATTATGTTTCAGAAAATGACATATATTCGTTCTCGGAGCCGACTGACTCCCTTCACATGTCATTCTGACACAAATATACAAAAAAAATATTAATAATTCAGTCATGATAATGAAGTTAATAATACATCAATGCGCTTTAACGGCCAAATCCCCGTCATACGAGTGTCGCGTGACGGGGATTATTGTAGATTCTCAAGGATAATTTAAATTATCCGAACTTGGAGATTTTGCGTAGCTGGGGCTCGTTGACTATCCTTATGCGTCGGCCGTCGACAAGTATAAGTTTCTCCGAGACGAAAGAAGTGAGAGTTCTGATAGCGTTTGATGTGGTCATATTCGACAGATTGGCCAGATCCTCTCTACTCATGTAGATCTTCAGGGTAGCTCCGTCGCCTTCATATCCGTAATTGTCTGCAAGAAGAAGAAGAGCCTCGGCAAGACGTCCGCGTATGTGTTTTTGCGTCAGGTTTATGATTTTTGTGTCAGCGCCTCCGAGATTGCGCGACAGTTCGTGAATGAAGAAAAGAGCCAGATCGTTGTTCTTTCTGATTATTTCTTCGACCACCTTCATCGGAATGATACCCAGCACAGACGGTTCGAACGCAGCGGAAGAAGACACATATGGCTCACGTGCGAAGTACGCGCGGTATCCGAAGTATTGTACCGGACGGTATAATCGCAGAATCTGAACACGGTCGCCTATGCCGCTTTTGAACAGCTTGACTTTGCCTTCAAGCAGACAATAGAGGTTTTCCGGCGTCTCCGACTCCGCATAGATGATCTGGTTCTTCTTATAACGCTCATAGTGGAAATTTTCCGCAATGATTCTCTTCTCATCGGGTGTCAGTGCGTTCCATAGATCAGCCAGATCATCGCCGATGATTCGTTCCAGGGTGCTCTTTTTTATCATGCTCTTCGCTTGAATGTCTTTCTCTGAAGATGGGGGTTACACTTTTTTGTATGTATTAAAAAGTTTAAACCGTAATAATATGTTTTACAACACAAATTTACAACAAATTTATAAAACATATAAATTTATCTCTTCTTTTTTATGACAAATTTTATGTATAAAGCGATTTTTTTTGATTTACACCCTGTTTTCACTTCCCTGTAATTATATTTAATCTACTTTCTTCTTTTTTTTCCGTTGGCTGTTCTTGGGACCGTGCCATGTATAATTTCTTTAGGTACGCATTCTTTTGGCAAAGTTTTCTTGCATCTTGATATAATATTAATATCATCCAGCTGCATCGTCTTGTCTTCAATTATCATTATGACACGTTCTCCCCATTTATCATCGGGTCTCGAACTTATCATGACCGGCGTTCCGAATTCCCGTTCAAGCGTTTCCTCGACTTGCTCGGGATGAATCTTTTTTCCGCCGCTTATGATCACATTGTCGCTTCTGCCTATTATGCTGAATTTTCCATTGCCATAGAGGTGAGCGATATCATTTGTGACCAGTTCCTGCCATCCTTCGATTCCTATGATCAGTCTGTCGTCGGAATCTGTTCTGATCTTTATGCCGTCGAGTATTTTAAACGGCTCTTCATGTTCTGTGACTTTCCGGAGGGCGATGTGTGAGGCGGTTTCCGTCATGCCGTAAGTCTCCCATGCGTCCAACTCGGATTGCGCTATTCTTGTCCGTAACGGACCGGCAATAGGGGAGCCTCCGATAATTATTGATCGGATCGGAGGCATTCCGGCCATATTGTCGAGTATATGCAGCATCTGTGAAGGCACTACCGCAAGGAGATCAATTATGCTTCCGTCATGCTCTGAAAGAGGGCGGTTGCTTGGCGTCTCCCACGTAAGTCTGCAACCTGCTTCGGCCGATCTGACAGCCATCATTTTACCGCCTATGAAGTCGGGAGATATACAGGAATGTATATGTGATTTGCTGTCGAGTCCGAAAAAACGTATTGTGCGCCATGCGCTCCGTCTCATTTCCTCTTTTGGCAACCATATGGCCTTGGGTTTCCCGGTGGAGCCTGACGTGGTGCATTTTATTGATTCGGAGGTATTGTGCCACTCCGATATGAAATCCTCGTAACTCACTTCATTCTCTCCAGTCAAGTGAATCGAACTGTTTTCTGTCAGGCTTCTTTTGCGGGTCGTATCTGAGGCGGTCCTTGGCAAGATATATCGGAGCCTCGAAATTGTTGCTGAAGACTCCTCCCGTGCCGAGGCCCTGGGGGATATCGGTGTGCAGTGTGGCGACCCATTGCGCGAGTGCGTTCAACCCGATGTTTGATTCGAGCGATGATGTGATCCACCAGCCGATGCTTCGTTCTTCAGCGAGATTGATCCATTCCCGGGCGCCGCTGAACCCCCCTGTGAGCGAAGGCTTGATAACGATGTATGCCGGTTTTATCTCATCGAGTGTGGCGGCTTTTTCCTCACGGGTGAATTTGCCGATAAGCTCTTCGTCAAGGGCGATCGGGAGAGGCGACACATCGCACAGGAAACGCATCAGCATTGGATTGCCGGCCTTGATCGGTTGTTCTATGGAATGTACACCGAGATCGGCAAGCCTTTTCAGACGTGGAATAGCACAGTCCATGTCAAAACCGCCGTTGGCGTCGACGCGTATCTCCACACGGTCACGGTCGTAACGATCACGGATATATTGGATCATATCCACCTCCTTGCGCCAGTCTATAGCTCCGATTTTCAATTTTATGCATTTGAAGCCGGAATTCAGTTTTTGTTCGATTCTTTCGATCATCCGGTCGTAATCGCCCATCCATACGAGTCCGTTTATTTCGATGGAATTTTCTCCGTGCACAAACGGTGATTCAAAATAAACTCTCTCGCATCCACCCGAAAAATCCCGTATGGCCTGCTCAAGTCCGAATTGCAGAGAGGGAAAACGTTCGAGGTCGGTTTTTAGGCCGAGCCTTATATTGGCCTGGAGTTCCATGAGCTTATAGAAGAACCTGTCGTCGGCCTCCGGTGAGAGTCCCGGAAAAATGGCGGCCTCGCCAATGCCGTAATGTTCCGGATCGTTTTCATCGAAAATTCTCAGAATGCATGTGATTTTCTCCGTAAGAATTCCGCGCGAGGTTCCACCAGGCTCATTGAATTTCAAGACGTAGGGTGCGAATTGCAATCTCATTGCTCAGGTTTTTATCAGGGAAATTTCGGAAATTTGTCAAAATCGGGGTCTCGTTTTTCAAGGAATGCGTTTTTGCCTTCCTGGGCTTCGTCAAGCATATAGTACAGAAGGGTGGCGTCGCCTGCGAACTGCATTAGGCCGTGCTGGCCGTCAAGCTCGGCATTGAGGGCGCGTTTGATCATTCTGATTGCAAGCGGCGATCTCTTCATGATCGTACGGCACCATTCGACAGTAGTCTCTTCAAGTTTGTCAAAGGGGACAACGGCATTGACCATCCCCATTTCCAAAGCCTCTTCAGCGGTATATTGTCTGCAGAGAAACCAGATCTCGCGGGCCTTTTTCTGACCTACGCATCTTGCAAGATAGCTCGCTCCGAAACCTCCGTCAAAACTTCCGACTTTGGGTCCGGTTTGCCCGAATCTCGCGTTATCCGAGGCAATAGACAGGTCGCATATCACCTGAAGCACGTTGCCTCCTCCGATCGAATATCCGTTTACCATCGCTATGACCGGTTTGGGAATCGACCTGATCATCTGGTGCAGGTCAAGTACGTTGAGTCTCGGCACGCCGTCTTCTCCGACATATCCTCCTTCTCCTTTCACGTTCTGGTCGCCGCCGCTGCAGAATGCTTTGTCACCGGCTCCCGTCAGTATGATCACACGTATGTCCTGACTCTCGCGACAGATATGGAATGCATCGAGCATTTCCATATTTGTCTTGGGGCGGAACGCGTTGTAGACCTTGGGCCTGTTTATCGTAATTTTCGCTATACCTTCGAATTTCTCGAAAAGTATGTCCTCATATTCCTTAATAGTTTTCCAGTCAAACATATGAAAAATTTTATGTTTCGGTTATTTGTTTTCCATCCATTTTATCAGTGTTTCCGCGCTCTTCTCCGGATCTACGGAGATCTCGAGCAGCGTGGCCGGTGTCGAAAAGAGAATGTCCAGACCATCTTTCAGGCTGTTCATGTCTGAAGCGTGGACATATTTCCATCCGAAAGCTTCGGTGAGTCCTTTGATCGGCATTTCCGGATCGCAGCAAAAGTATTCTTCACGCATTTCAAGATCACGCGTGGTCTTGATAAAGCGGAAAATGCCGCCTCCGTTATTGTTTACGACGATTATACGAAGATCTCCGCCCGATTTTCTGAGATTCATTATCTCTGGACAATATGCGAATGACATGTCTCCGGTCAGGAGCAGCGTCGTGCCTTTGTATGCGACGGATACACCCCACGCCGTGGCGTTTGTGCCGTCGATTCCGGACACTCCTCTATTGGAAAAACAGGCATGCGGAAGCTTGTCTGTCAAAAGCTGGGCATATCTGACGCATGTGCCGTTCGACAGAAAGAGATTATAGTCTGCCGGAATTCTACGGAATACTTCCGACAGGGCCTTAAGTTCCGACCATCCTACTGATTTGAGTCGTCGACAATCTCTTTGATAAAGCCTTTCCCGTTCCTGTTGCCAGATCAGACCGTAGTCTCCGTGCTCTATACCATATCCTTTATTCATGAGATGCCGCATCATGCCGTTGACACTCCTGAAAAATTTTGCCGGAGCAATATCGACATGCATGGAAAGTCTCTGAAAACAATCTATCGACACATCCGTGTCCGCGAGAGTCCAATGTTGGGTTCCTTCGCTTTTTCTGATATAATCCTTAAGCATTCTCGACACTATCGCGCCGCCTGTCGTTATCACGATATCCGGACGCATCTTGTCAAGCTGTTCTTCCGTGAGAGATGTCAGAAGGGAATCTATCATGTAGACATGTCCGTCAAGATGAATGTTGGATATGGTCTCGCACAGGACGGTGACATTGGGAAATGCGGAGAACGCGGCGAGTGCTCTGTTAAGATTGTGGTCGGCTTTCATGAATCCGGCTACAACCATAACTTTCTTCCTTATCAGCATTTCCGCTATCTCCTTGCTTTGATGAGGCGGGAGAGTGGCTTCGCTGCCGACGGTTCTCACACAGCGCGGATGTGCGTCTGAGCAGGGTATGGTGTTGTTCAGAGGGTTGCCGAACTGCATGTTGATATGCACGGGGCCGGGAGTTCCATGAGTCGCGCATATGATTGCCTCGTTGGCGATGCGGTTGACAAACCATTCCCGCTCTGTCTTGTATTGGGGATTGGCACATACCGCGTTTATGCCCGTCTCCTCCGGTATGTCATAACTGCGTTTTACAATTTTTTCCAGAGCTCCGAACTGCCGCAATGTCTGGGAATCATCCTGCTCTATCCATTGCGAAGGTCTGTCGGCGGTGATAACTATCAGCGGTATTTTCTGATAGAACGCCTCTGCCACGGCAGGCGCATAATTGTAGAGCGCCGTGCCTGAGGTGCATATCAGCGCGACAGGTTTTTGAGATGCAAGACCGATGCCTAACGCGGCAAATCCTGCGGTGCGTTCATCCGTTATGATGAATTTACGCAATTCCTTTCTTGCCGCGACTCCGATAAGGAGCGGTGCGTTTCTGCTTCCGGGCGAGAGAACTACCGTATCCAGCCCTTGTCCGATAAGAACATCAAGGAGTTCGCGGCAATTCGCATTTCCAGTATCGGTCATTACTTATCCGTCTTTTCAAATTTTGATGGTTTGTATCCGAGAAGAAATGCGTTGGTTTCCATCCTTTTTTTTCCGGCAGGCTGCAACGCCTTTATTTCGATGTAGTAATCGGAGGTGGCGACAAACATCCTTCTGTCGTTTATCATTACAGTTCCCGGGGTTTCCGTTTTTGAAGATATCTCTGTAAGGGCCGTCTCGAAGATCTTGGCATTGAAATTCTTGCCGTTGGACTCGGTCACTGTCGAGAATGCGGCGGGGTAAGGTGACAGACCCCTGACCTGATTGTGTATTTTTTCTGCCGGACTGTTCCAGTCGATCTCACAGTCCTCCT
>OHAJ01001417.1_pt1 | contig 17480 bp, 12 predicted proteins | sample 1577101 | NCBI WGS metagenome assembly OHAJ01 (sample SAMEA3541531, study PRJEB24748) | human gut metagenome | biome: human gut; feature: human-associated habitat; material: faeces | place: China | collected 2012
TGATGGGGGAGATCGTGCAAAAGATTAATATCGAACAAGTCCTCCGCGGAATCGGCGTTACAGATGTTAAGACTGTAAATCCGCTGGATCTGAACTCATCTGTAGCATGCGTCCGGGAAATGGCTGATAAGACAGGTGTAAAAGCTATTATATTCAAATCACCATGTATAGCCATCACCAAGCCGGAGTTTTCTCTTCATATAGATGCCGAAAAATGTATCGGATGTAAAAAATGTATCCGTGAACTTGGATGCCCTGCCATTGTACTTGACAACGGTAATGTCTGCATTGATGATACGATGTGTACCGGCTGCGGATTATGCAGTCAGGTATGCCCTGCAGCTGCTATTATAGGAGGTAAAAAACATGAATAATCAAAAAAACATTGTCCTGTGCGGCGTCGGCGGTCAGGGAACCGTCCTCGCTTCCAAACTTCTTGCCGCAGCAGCTATGAGTAAAGATATTCCTGTCATGAGTGCCGAGACCATCGGTATGGCTCAGCGTGGTGGTAGTGTATTCAGTCATCTTCGTATGGGTGATAATCTCTATTCGCCAATGATCGAAACAGGAACTGCCGACCTGATCATCGGCTTCGAACCAGGTGTACTTGGGCATCTCAATCCAGTCGCCCACCTTCAGCATGTCGTTGGCCGAAAGCTGCACACCGGAGACAAAGCCCATAATGGAATCCTTGAATACCAGCATCAGGATGGCTGCCGAAGCACCCAATCCGGCAAGCAGCGAAAGCGGGTCGCGGCCTATCAGTTCGCCCACGACCACAATGCCGCCCACCAGCCATAGGATGACTTGCATGGTTTGCAACATCCCCTTTAAAGGGCGGTCACGAAATTGCTCCTTCTCACTGTATACACTGTAAACAGCCTTCAGGAACGAGTTAACGAAACTCAGGAAAGTAATGATGATGTAAATAAGGCAGATACGCCGGATGAAATCCATTGCCGATGAACCGACTTCGACAAATGCCAATGGAACAAACAGATAGATGATAACGGGAGCCACCATGCGGCTGAGGTGCACCATCACTTTACGGTCGAATACGATGTCGTCCCACGTAGCCTTGGTCTTCTTCACCAGTTGTGCCACTACCTTCAGCAGGATTTTCCGGCATAGGGCATCCGCCAGGAAAGCAACGGCAAGTATCAGTACGAAGGCAATGAATTGGTCGAGCATATCAGCCCGGGAAGGGGATATGCCCCACCCGATTAAAAGGTCGTCTATCTTCTTCAATATCTCCATAATCGTATGTTTATCATAACGGCAATCTTATCTACGCGACTGTTCCTCCCGCTCGAGGAACTCCATAATGTCTTCTTTCAACCACTGATAAAGATAAAGGTTCTTGTAGCCGCTGTTTTTTTTCAGCATCACGGATACATTGACCTGACTGTTCTCATACCCCGTCAGTTCGTTGCGGAACTGTTCGTTATGCTCTGCCAGGCGCTTTATCTCCTGCTCGCGTTCACGACGCAGCACCGTACATACCGGGATAAGGATTTTCAGCACTACACAATCCATGATATGGTGTCCTTGGATATAAAGATAGGTATTGTCCGGAGTCAGTCCCAAACGTTCCAACTCCGTGCCCAGCTGCTCCACCCGGTCGATGTAGCGGGGGAAACGGGCTTGCAGTTCGGACAGCTTTGCCGACACCGTCTTTTGCATCTCGTCCAGACTACGGTAAGGATGACGCAGGTTTATCTCTTGCAAACGCACGCAGGCGTTGAAGTCGTACATCGGGAAAGTGTGCGTGTCGTGCTGGCGGTAGAACCAGACATTCCACAGAAACAGCGGATAGGCAATCTGAGAATAACGCTTCAGAAAAGCGGGGAAGTCCAGGATATGCCGGTCGTTCAGCGTGGCCTGCACACAGACTTCATGCAGACTGTCGGCAAAGCAGTGGAAGTTCTCGATGGCATAGCCATAAGTCTGGAAGATATAGGGATTCTTGTTTATCTTATGCGACACCTTGGTGGCACCTTGCAGCAGGAAGTCGTAGTCGCTGTCTACACAAGCTATCAGGCTGCGGCCCAGCTCCGATGTGTTCAACGTATTCATCAGCACCATCTTCTTGCCCTTTGCCAGAGAGGTGGCCGAGGGAAGCATCACTTGAAAATAACGTTCCTCATTCTCGAACTCGGACAGCAGCGTCCGCCAGAAAGCGATGTCGTCATAGCTCTCCACATACGCCACTATGCGCCTGCGTGCTCTCTTGGGAGACAACTTGCGGGCGGCATCCAGATAGGCGGAAGTAAGGTTATGTTTTAAAGAAGTGGACACTTGGGCAGGGATTAAGGATTAGGGATTAGGGAGGAGATTTCGCTGACTTCGGTGACGGCATCCAGCCAACCTTCCATGATGACTGCGGGCGAATGGGTGGTGAGAATAAGCTGCACATTGGGATTCAGGTTGCGTATCATGCCGATAAGCTTCTGCTGCCATTCGATGTGCAGGGAGGCTTCCGGCTCGTCCATGAAGAGTACGCAGTGGTCATCGTCACGCACCAGCACGGTCAGCAGGATGACCAGCATCTGCTTCTCGCCCGAAGACAGTTTGTAGGGCAGCAGGCGTTCACCGTTCTGATAGAAAACGATGTCGTTGCTTTTGCGGTCTATCGTCTTATGGGTATAGCTGAAAAGTTCGTCAATCATATCCTGGAACTTCCGCTTGGGGAGGGAAAGGGAGGGAGCCAGGCTACGCTGCTCTTCATCACCGCTGAGCAGTTCTATCATCTTGTTGCCGATGTTCACCTGATAATCCAGATAACGGCGCTGGAGTAGATAGAGCTGCCAGTCCAGTTCCGACTTCACGTTGGCATCGGCCATGCGTGCCGTAAAGTCACCCATGATAAGGGGACGGTCGTAGCTACGGATTACATCATAAGGGATAAAGGTAGCTACGGGGTTGTCGAAGTAGACGTGTACCCCGTTCTTCTCGTCACTCTTCACTTCACCCGATGTCTGTTCCAGATAGTTGACCGAACGGTTCAGGATAGTGGTCTTCCCCACTCCGTTGATGCCGGAAAGTATATTGACGTCAGGACGCAGGTCCCAGGCAATATCGTACCGATGCCACAATCCGTGTATTTCGATACGCTTGATGTAATTGGCTTGTACTTCCATGGTTTCTTGCTTTAATTAGAAGCAAATATACACGATAATCTCTTATTTCTACGCCCATGAACCAGAAAAATCATATAATGAAAGATTTTCTCTTTTCAGAAAATAGTTGTTCTTTTGCACCCGCAAAGAACAAAAGAGTATGAACAAGAACATTCAAGGGCATCTGTTCGCCCTTACCGCAAATATCTTATGGGGCCTGATGGCACCTATAGGCAAGTCGGCTCTGGTGGAGTTTTCCGCGTTGTCAGTAACCACATTCCGCATGGTAGGCGCAGCTGCCTGCTTCTGGCTCCTCTCCTTGTTCTGCAAGCGCGAGCAGGTGGACCACCGGGACATGCTGAAGATATTCTTCGCCGCACTCTTCGCACTGGTATTCAATCAGGGTGTCTATATCTTCGGACTCTCCATGACTTCGCCCATAGACGCCTCCATCGTTACAACCACGCTGCCCATCGTCACCATGATAGTGGCTGCAATCTATCTGAAAGAACCGGTCACCAACAAGAAAGTGCTGGGCATCTTTGTAGGGGCTATGGGAGCATTTATACTCATCATGAGCAGCCAGACCACCGGTGCCGGCAATGGCAGCCTCATCGGAGACCTTCTCTGCCTGCTCGCCCAAATCAGCTTCTCCATTTATCTGACCGTATTCAAGGGGTTGTCGCAGAAATACTCTCCCATCACCCTGAACAAATGGATGTTTGTCTATGCCTCCATGTGCTACATCCCGTTCTCTTACCACGACGTGGCTGCCATACAGTGGAGCGAAATATCTACAGCCGCCCTGCTGCAAGCGGGATATGTGGTTGTGGGAGGAAGCTTCCTTGCCTATATCTTCATAATGAGTGCGCAGAGGCTGTTGCGCCCCACTGTGGTGAGCATGTACAACTACATGCAGCCCATCGTGGCCTCAACCGTTGCCATCATCTTAGGATTGGGAGTGTTCAATTTGGAAAAGGGAATAGCCATAGCCTTGGTATTCCTGGGAGTGTACATCGTGACACAAAGCAAGTCACGCAAGGATTTCGAGAAAGAAGGGAAAGCCGTATAAAACAGCCGTTCCACCGTCACAGTACTCCGGCACGTACCCGGCTCAGAGACTCGGGAGTCATTAACAGATAAGATGCTATGTGGTTGACTGAGGCACGCCGGGCTATCTCCGGATAATCCCTGACGAAGCGCGCATACCGCTCGCGTGAGGTTTCGAAACGCCAAGAGTCTGCTTTATATTGGGAAAGCATTAAAGACCCCTCCAATAAATGGCGAAGCAGACGGGCTATATGCAGATAACGCTCAGAGAGTTCGACCAGTCCTGCATACGAAATGCTCCAGATGACGCCTTCCTCCAAGGATTCCAGCTGAAGGCAATTACGGCGTCCGGTGAAAAGGCTGACGATACACATAGCGCCGTCACCGTCGCAGGCAAAGTTCTCTGTAATGTCCCGGCCTTCTTTGAAATAGAACTGGCGAAGCAGTCCTTTCTCTACGAAAACAATATCCCTGGCTATATCTTTCTCACTAATCAACAGTTCTCCTTTGTGCACCTCACGGCGTACAAACAAACCGGCAATGAGCTCCAGCTCCTCAGAAGGGAGTTCATGAAGGCGGCGGGTAAACCGCCGCGCCACTTCCATGTTGTTTTCCTTAGTCATCGATATAGGGAAAGGGATATGCCCTTATTTCTTCAGTTCTGCAAAATAGGTGTCCAGCAAGTTCTTGGCAGCCACAAAAGAAGTCAAGTTGCCCTGTAGCACTTGTTTTTCCTTGCCAGTCAGCATCGCTTCAATCTGCGGATTGTGGTAGAAGCTGTCGCGCAGCTGTTCGTTAATGGTCTCGTACATCCAGTATTTGCTTTGCTCATTGCGGCGGTATTCAAAGTAGCCGTTGTCTTTCACAAAGTCAATGTATTTGTAGACCATATCCCACACTTCTTTTACACCAAGATTATAGAAACCGGAATAAGTCAGCACTTGGGGTGTCCAACCGCTCTCCGGAGCCGGGAAGAGGTGCAGCGCATTACGGAACTGCGTTGCTGCCAGTCTGGCCCGCTCCAGATTGTCGCCATCAGCCTTATTAATAATAATGCCATCGGCCATTTCCATGATGCCGCGTTTGATGCCTTGCAACTCATCGCCCGTACCCGCCAGCTGTATCAGCAGGAAGAAGTCTACCATAGAATGTACGGCAGTCTCACTCTGCCCCACCCCTACTGTCTCTACAAATATCTTGTCGAAACCGGCAGCCTCACAAAGCACAATCGTTTCACGCGTCTTGCGTGCCACGCCACCCAGCGAACCGGCAGAGGGACTGGGACGTATAAAGGACTTGGGATGAACGGAGAGTTTCTCCATACGCGTCTTGTCACCGAGAATACTGCCTTTGCTGCGTTCGCTGCTCGGATCAATGGCAAGGACAGCCAACTTGCCACCGTGTTCCTCCAGTACATGCAAGCCAAATACATCAATAGAGGTACTTTTACCGGCACCGGGCACACCACTGATACCCACACGGACGGAGTTGCCCGAATAGGGCAAACACTTCTCTATCACCTCCTGCGCCACAGCCTGGTGCTCCGGTTTCACACTTTCCACCAGTGTTACAGCCTGGCTGAGTACCGTAACATCACCTTTCACTATACCCTCCACATAGTCTGATACGGAAAGCTCGCGTTTCTTCCGCCTGGGACGGTTCTTCAAGTAAGGATTGACCGATGAAGGTTGCTCAATGCCTGCATTGACAACCAAGCCTTTATATGCTTCATTATTTTCGGGATGTTCCATGGCTATTTGTGAGTTATAAGTTATGAGTTATGAAGGACTTTACGACTTCTTATTGTTTTGCTTTAATGTTGATTTCAACTTTCGGCTGCATCGGGTCATTGGTAATCATCAGCAGACGCAGATGACGGCGCTTCTTGCCTATATTCTTCTTCACTACCGTTACCCGCAGGCGAGTGCTTTCACCGGGTTGCAATACACTCTTCTTGAGGTTAACTCCCACTGCCGGGTGGAATACCTGGAGCTTGTTTATCTGTAAAGGAGAACGCCCGGTATTGGTAATGGTAATATCCTGACGTGCTTTTGACTTCTTTGCCAATATCGCACTCATATCAACTTCTTTGGTAGAAAGGCTGATGGCAGGAGCATTTGCCTTCTCCACTTCCGTCATTCCGGAGAAATCCGGTAAAAGAATGGCAGAAACGGGAATCTCGTTTTCATCGCCCACCTTGTCACCGGAGAAGCGAGAAAGATAGACCGACGTTTGAGTCAGTCCGAGGCCAGTCAGTCTTTCCGAATTCAATGTAAGTGTAATCACTCCTTTTTCTCCCTTTTGCAAGACATTGGGCTCTACTTTTGTCTGCAAATAAGGAGGCAGATGCATCAGTACCGGTTCATAAGGACGGTCGGAAAGATTGACCACGCCGATATGAATCACCGGCTGCTCACCATGCTGAATATCGGGAAAGTCGAGGCTGTTCTTGTCAATACGTATCTGACCGATAAGATAGGGATGCGTCTTGGTAAAATCCTTGATTTCCTGTACTACTTCACCATTGAACTTCAAATAGACCAGATTGGGTTGCGCATTGCTGTAAATAGCCACGGATTTCTGGAAATGTCCCAATGCCTTGGCGTCAAAAGTCACATTTACTGTTCCTTTTGCCCCCGGAGCAATAGGCGTTTTTGTCCACTGGGCCACAGAGCAGGCGCAATCCGGCTCTACTTCTGTAAGCACTAAAGGCTGGTCACCCGTATTGGTGATGGTATATTGCACAGTCACGGGATGCTTCCATTCTATCTGGCCGAAACTGTACATCTCTGTATTCGAGGTAAAACGAGCTTGCGCTACAGCAGTCAATACCACACTTGCAAGCACATATAAAGTTATCAATATCCGCTTCATCTATTTTTCTTAATATCAAGATTTCCTAATTCTGCCACTCTCATTCAATATTAGTCGGACAAAAATAGGTGTTTTTAGCGAGAGTACCTAAAATAGCGGAGCGCAATTTGTACAAATTGCGCTCCGCTCCATACTCTATTGTTACTTTATTACAATTATCCCTCCCGCCGAATGCGAAGCATACTCCGGAGCATACGCACACTGTATCGTGGCCAGCCCCGTTTCGTATGTTCCGCCACGGGCTATGCGATAACTGTGCTCTAAGACATAAAAGCCTTTGCCCAAATGGTCGAAGAAGAAATTGGTTGCGGCATCTTCCACTTCTGCATAATAACCGAGGCCATTACTCCAACGATAACCGGAAAGCGAGCCTATAGGTTCAAAGCAGGCACCCCGCTGGTCTTTCAACTGAACAAAATCCATAGTACGGTCCAAGCGGATAGTCAAACGGGCCACTATTTTATCACCGACGGATAATACGGTCCCTTCCGTAACCGGTTGCAAGGACTTGCTACCACCGGCCGATATACGCTCTACATAAAGTTTCTTCTCTACATTCAATTCCCCCCCCTGCTGCTTTACATCAGATATGGGTGACAGATACTGGGCATAAACAGCTCCCCAGGCAATGCCTGCATCCCGTTTCTCTACGGTGACGGTTTTAGCTTTCAGCTCCGGACTTCCTTGAGCGAAGGTTTCCTTGACATAACCCAAACCCGGGATTATGGTCTTTGTAGGCGACAATGTTTCCAAAACTTTGTTACCTAACGTGATACGTACGTTTCCCCGACTTTCCAGCAGATTAGTACCTTGACAAAGCAATGCATAAACAGCATCAGCCGTTGCAACCGGAGAATTCCAACTGGTAGTCTGCTTCTGTTTCAGCAGCCAGAGTTTCATTTCCTCCACCAAAGCATCGTTGCCACCTGCCATACGCAGGGCTTCCATTACTTCCACATGGGCAGGGATGGGCAGCATACCCCAGTTATACGGATTTGCTTGGAAAGCAAAGTATGCACCCAGTTCATCCGTCTGTACCAGATGTTCCTTGAGGGAAGCGATGAATTCATTCGCCTCGGCTGTACGCCCTACTGCTTTCAGGATGATGGCAGACTGCGCCTTGCTGCTCATGGTTCCATCTTTAAGATTGGCACCTACTTTTGATAGGAAATAGCGGTAAGCCGCTTGATTGTCTGCCGGCACTTGTTCGCCGCTAAGGGCTATCAGATACAGATATGTCATTGCCGATTCGGAGTTGGCAGTAATTCTGGCGCCATTTTTTTCGGCTTTACGGATATTGCGATACTCTTCCAAAGCCTGCCGATTCAAATAGCCGAAAGCTTTCTGCCGCATGGCGGCAACTTCTTCAGGCAGTTCATTTTTCGTCAGCAGAGGAAGACGAACAAGTAATTCTGTAATATAGCCAGTTATATAGCGGCTACCGGACATTCCCTTATACCAGCTCCATCCACCGTCTTCACCCTGCAATTCTTTCAATTTGGTAAAAGCGGAAAGATTGCGGTTATTCAGTTGGTTGATATCAAACAGCGTGGCAATACGTGCCTGCTGTTCGGCTTCAGTAGTAGCTTCCAGTACCCACGGAGACTCGCTGAGCAGGATATTCTTCACATCCTGATTCTTCTCCAACTGGCTGAGGAAGGTTTCTTTCGTGCCACCGGCAGCCTTCCAACTGTCAAATACAGTCTTAATGCGGGGCTGGCTGTTGGCAATGAAGCCTGCCAGACTATTGGCATACCAAGCTGTAGCCCAAGAAATGGCATTATCATTGGCAGGCAGGCTCAATGCCGGCAACGCTTGTACAGCATACCAAGCCGGATTCCCGGTAAATTCTACAGTCAGACGACGGTCTGTCGCTGTACGGCTATTACGGTTGAAAAGGCTGTCTAATGAGAACGTACGGGTCTCCTCGCCACGGATAGGCATAGCAAGCGTTTCCGTAATATACTCCTTATTACTTAATACGGGCAACAGATGCTGCTCGCCATCGCTAAACGTACCTCCATCGGCAACCATACGAATACCAAGCAAATCATAGCGGTCGGACACTTCGAAATGGAAGTTGACAGCAGTATTTCTTCCTGCTTCTACCAAGAATTTCTGACGTTGAGTAGCAATAACTTTCTCCGTCATAGGGTCGAACAGTGTGAATACTGCTGTTCCTTTCACCGCTTTACCCGTCAGATTGGCTATTGTTCCGGCTATCTGCGTTTTATCTCCAACGCGGACAAACCGAGGCATATTCGGAGTCAGCATAAACTCCTTGGCAGTTACAACGGAAGCATCCAACATCCCAGTCAGCATATCCTTAGTATGTGAGTAACCACGGAAATTCCAACGAGTCAAGCTCTGCGGCATCGTAAAAGAAAACGCAAGCTCCCCTTGTTCGTTTGTACGAAGTTGAGGATAAAAAAAGGCTGTTTCGGCAAAGTTGGTGCGAAGCCCCTCAATAGGTTGCAAGGCCTCGCCAACCGGTATCGTTTCCGATTCAAAAACAACATCTTCCACCGCGTCTTCCGCTACTTGTGCAGGAACATATTTCACTTCAACGGCATTCCCGGATTCTGCTTTGGAAGCAAGCATCGGCTGGTTGGCACCACGTATTCTAAGATTACCGGTCAAAGAGCTATTCCGGGTAGTCCCATACCCCACAACACTTACTTCTTCCAAAAGCGCATTGTCTTCTACCATCACTATCCGCATCCTTCCATCCATATAAGGAGAACAGAAGTAGTCAAACGACCACACCGGAACCCTCCAAGCCTTCAACGGGAAATAAACGGAGAAGTAATTGCTATTATAACGGCTCGCACCACGGAATGCCCCATACAGATTATCCGGATAGAAAACCCGTAGTATCTGGTTACTCTTATAAATCTTATCCAGTGAAGCGTCGTACATCGTAGCCAACATCTCAGCCGCAGCAGGCATACCTTGAGGCGTCTTTATGACGAGCTTCCACTCTTCTTCCTGTCCGGGACGCAAACGGTCACGGAACACTTCCCATTTCATGTCGAGAGCACGTTCCGGCTCCCGCTTCTTCAGTTCAACCTGATGACTGTACATCTCGCCAGCTTTCACAAAACTGAAAAGAATGGTGATTCCCTTGCCATATGCTTCCTTATAAGGGAATTCCATACGAATAATAGTATCATTCAACTGCAACACACGGCTTTCAATGCGTTTTCTGTCACAAAAGACATCCATCAGCACATATGCATCCCGATAAGAAGTCCCCAAAAGAAAAGCGGCAGGGTACTGTACATCAAATTCCTCATTTTCTTTATAATAAAAGAAATCTGTAAACGCAGCCGGACGCTTGTCACTCTTTGAAAAGAGCATGAAACTGTCACTGCCATATGCCCCGTTATTCTCTTCACGTCCCAAACTATCACGTACAGAAAGTTTCAAGCGATAGTTACCTGAAGGAAGCTTGTTCCAAGCCGAAAAATCCTGGAGCCGATTGGCTGTGAAGGTACCCTCCAATACAACATCATCCAAGGGTTCAGAACCTGCAATATTCCTTGCCCCATTTTGTTCTGCAAATGGATAAAGGCAATAGGAACCTTCAATGTGCTGAGGAATATTCATTACATTATTCACTCCAAAAGTGAAAAGCATACTGTCTTCCTTACAAACATATTGAGGCAAGCGAATATCAAAGGAATAAGCCTTAGGACCTGCCAACAAGTTATACGAAGCGGATTGCGTTTCACCGGCCTCATCCGTCACCACCGCCTCCACATGATAAGTATACACACTCCCATACCCGTCTGTATCTACAGCCGGAGCTTCCAAAGTCAAGGGTATGGAAAAATCCCCGTTGGTATCCAATTGTATGGTGTCAGACAATAATGGTTTATCAGCATTGCTCCAATAACCAGGTCTCGGATTCCGGCGAGTCACCGTATATGCCAATGGCACATCCTGCACCATCATGCCATTGAAGGCCTTGACATTTCCTTTCAACACAACCTTGTCACCCAGCCGATAAGCTTCCGAAACCGGAGTGAAGGCAATCTCGAACGTAGGTCGCTTGTACTCCTCTACCCTAAAAGTGACGGTAGATTGAGGCTCTTTGGTTCGTATGCTGAACATGCCATTCAGGCAAGCTGCCGGAAGTACAAACTCCGTAGCAAAAGAGCCGAAATCATTGGTCCGCCCCTTCCTGGTGGCAAGTTCCTTGCGGTTGGCATCCAACAAGACAAGCTCATAATCAACTCCTTGTAGTACCTGGGCGCTATCACTATTCTGCTTGTAAGCTATCCCTTTTACATGAACGGTCTGCCCGGGACGATAAAGCGAACGGTCTGTCAGCAATGCCATCTGCCTCCAATCTGTATCCTTAATACCGTAATAAGGATGATTCATATAAACGTTCTGCGGCATCATGGCTGTGTCTCTGCCTTTACGCGCCACATAACTTCGGATTTCACTCTGCCAGGGTAATACAGCTTTCCCCCCGGCATCAGTCAGTACCTCTGCCATCGCTTTTCTATTCTTCTCATCATAAAAAGAGTAGAAACTCACCTTGGCACCAGCAATCGGCTGTCCACTACGGGCATCCAATGTAGCCACTTCCATACGGTTGTCACCCAAATCCAATGTCAGCACCTTGAAGCGGGTAGATACCAGAAATTTATCATCTGTACGGGCCGTTTCAGTATCAGGTACTATTTGAAGAATATAGACTCCCGTTTCCCGAGGAATCATGAACTTAAATACAGTGTCCGAGGCAAGATAAGGGACATCTTCAGGCAATTTATCCTTGCCTGGCAACGGCTTTAAGCCAAAATGCGTGGAAGAAAACTTCCGGGCATACTTTCTATAAGTATCTTTATTTATACCATGGTCCATCCAAGGTACTTCACTTAAAGTAGTGGTATATAAGTTGAGAGTGAAGCCCTCGACATTACGATAATGCAGCCTCATATTCACCGAATCGCCGGGATAACCGCTTTCATTCATAGTCAGAATGAGTTCAGGCTGTAAAATCTGTTCACGGATATTTTTCAACTCATTGATACGCTTATACGCAGGATAGCGCTTCAAGCCTTCTTCACAGACTTTTAGAGCCTCATCAGCGCGTTTCGGTTCCAAACGGCGCAGGTGGTTGGCTTTATGAATGTAAACCTCGGCACAAACCTCTCGTGAACCGTATTCCTTTATCAATTTATTCAAAACCTCAAGATATTCCCGATTAGCCTTTTCCTGACGCATTCGGAAAGTAGGATAAGGCTGCTGGCTGATACCACCGGTCAACTTCCAGTTCCAATAATCAAGAGAACAGAGCAACATAGCATCTTCCGAACCGGCACGATGGCGATAAGCATTCATCATATCCAGATAAATCCTTTCGATACGGGTCTGTACCAAAGAATCCACGCTGAAACCATCCAGCTGCCGATAAGCATCAACAGCACGGTTCACCAATAGATGGTACATATCGTGCCCATAGAACCGGCTACCGTCTTCCAACACCACAAAAGGCACATATTGTTCTGCAGATGTATTGAGCAAGCGGATGGAATCCTGCAAGGATGCACGGTTACACCTATCTATTTTATCCACAAACTGGCTGATACTCCACTCACGGATATCTGCTGGAACCTCGTCAACAGTCAGTAAAGTACGTGACAGCAAGACACGGCGATTCTTCCGCATCAAGTCAGCATATTCATATGCCAACAAAGAGTGTAGAATAGCCTTGTTCACCGGATTCCTCTCCGATTGTGCCCAAGATTCCATATATTTCAGACTGGAGTAAAGGCTGTCCGGAGTCAGCCCCTCTTGATAAGTCTCCCTACAAATGTAGGCTTTCAACATTTGCGGAGCATTCTGCTCTTGCCGACCTTTCCGATAGATTTCATCAGCCAGTTTTATCACTGTTTGAGGCAGGCTTTTCTTTTGAGCCTGCTCCACCTGCTTCCACAACTTATCGTACGTCTGCGCATACAATGCCGAAGCCCCAAATGTAACCAGCAGTAACAATATGCTACAAATTCTTTGAATTACTCTCATAATTATTCGTTTGTTAGTCTTTGTATTAATAACAAAGGAAGTGAATAAAGTTCAAACAAATGTACTTTTGGACATAAAAAATCTTATTCTACTCCTACAAAAAAACAAGGGATATGTTTGCAAACATATCCCTTGTGCTATACTTAAATGTTAGTGTACTCACATTTGGAGGCTATAATATCTCATTGCCTCCATCCAATTCTTACCAGCTGCGGTAAGAATGTGCTTAAATGAATTTGCAATCTTCTTTTTCATAATCTTAAAAAATTAAACTAATACCTGAAAACTAAAATTCAATACTTCACGAAAGGGGGGGAATGCTTAAAGCATTACGTAACCCCAAATGTTCTTATCGGCTTCGCCGACATGCTTAAAAAAACTCTTTAACATTTTCATTTTGTTATCCTCCTAAAATCAATCTTGTTATCCTTAAAAAATCTACTAGTTTTCTATTGTTTTCATGTTTTACAACACAAAAATAGAGCCTTTGTTCAAGATAACAAGCAAAAAACGGATAGAAAACATGTTTTATAACATATTTCTTGACTTAGGTCAATTTTTAGGGAGAAAGTGCAAGGATATTGACATACCATTGTAATAAGTCTGGGACATTCTGGCAGAAAGAGGACAAACTGTCACAGACAAAAAAGGCAGGATACTTAATAAAGCACCCTGCCCCTATTCATTACATAAAGTATTCTCTACTTTTCAGGAGTCTGCTCCAATGTAGCCACCAAGAAATCATAGAACTTGGAAACAGTAGGAATTAACGCACGCTCGTCCGGTGAATGCGGAGAACGCAAAGTGGGACCGAAAGAAATCATATCGAGTCCTGGACAATTGGCACCAATAATACCGCATTCCAGACCTGCGTGAATAACCTTCACGGCAGGTTCCACACCAAACTGCTGCTTATAGGACAGCTTCATGGCATGCAGTATAGGAGAATCCACATTAGGCTGCCATCCGGAATAGCCACCACTCAATTCCACCTTCATACCTGCCATAGCGAAACAAGCTGTCAGGCTGTCTGCCAGGAAATCCTTCATCGTATCGCAAGAACTACGCGCCAAAATACGAACTTCGGCCTTACCGTCTGCAATGATTACGATAGCCAAATTGGAGGAAGTTTCTACAGTATCGGGAACAGTAGGAATCATACGCATCACACCATTCTGGCAAGCCATCAACACGTTAATCATATTATCCTGAATTTCTGAAGGAACAACGGCAGTGGGTAGAGTTACCTCTTCTATACTCAGGGTAATACCACTTTCAATCGGAGCATATTCGTCATTCAGTTGTGCCTCGTATTCCTTCATATAATCTTCCAAACCGTCCATATCCTCAGGATTGAACACCAATACCGCATGTGCTTCGCGGGGGATAGCATTACGCATATTACCACCTTCAAAACTTGCCAGCTGGGAGTCAAACTCAATCAGCAAATCATGTACGATGCGTGCCAGCAATTTATTGGCATTACCGCGCCCTTCATTGATTTCCAAACCGGAGTGACCGCCACGCAAACCTTTCAGCGTAATCTTACGGGCAACGAAATCGGCCATAGGCGTCTCCTCCTTATATTCCAAAGTAGCAGTAATATCAAGACCACCGGCACAGCCGGTGGTCTTGACTGTTGAATGCGGGAATTCCGGCGGTTTTTACAATTTTTCATGTTGCATGCGTTTCAGACGCTGTGATATACTGACAATGGAGGAAAACCAAATCGGGAACAGAAAACGGGGAGGAAAAACGAAATGAAGTTCAAAAAGCCGCTCTCTCTGCTGCTCGCCGCAGTGCTGCTCTGCGCGTTCGCCGTGCCGCTGCTGGAAACCCCTGCGCTCGCTGCCGATAAAGAAATACACGAGGTCGCTACCGCTGGAGTATACAAATGGATCACGATCACAGCCGGGGAGGGCGGTGCGGTCACGGAGGTCGTGCAGACCGGCGGTGTGCTGCCGCCCGGTATGTCGCTGGGCAAGAATGAGGATGTGTCCAGCCTTTTCGGCACGCCGACAACTCCCGGCACTTACATATTGACCGGCGAGACACACTACGAAGATGACGCAGCCTCTTGGGTGCTCCGTTGGAAGGTGCGGCTGTTTGTCGATTTCGCAGCTACCCCGACGCCAACGCCGACAACGGCGCCGACGACGGCTCCGACAACAGCTCCGACGACGGCCCCAACGACCGGCACAACGACCGCGCCGACGAATACTCCGGCGCCGACTGCCGGAGCGCCGATCATTACAAAGCAGCCGACGAAGGAGACCGTGGAGGTCGGCGGCAGCGCAACGTTTGTGGCAAACGCCACCGGCTGGGCGTGGTGCGCGTGGCGCTTTCTGAGTCCCGACGGCAAGACCGAGGTCATTTTCGACGTGACCGCCGATAAATTCCCCGGTCTTACGATCACCGGCGGTAACAGCACGACGATGTATCTTACGAATATTCCCATGGAGCTGAACGGCTGGAAGGCGGTCTGCCTCTTCAGCAGCGCAACGAATCTCTGGACCTATACCGACGGCACGGCGGTCATCACCGTGAATGCCGCCGCAACGCCCACGCCGTCTCCGACCCCGGAGCCGACGGCAACGCCGGAGCCGACAGCAACTCCCACGCCCACGCCGACGGAAGCCCCCACGCCCACACCGACCGCCGTTCCGGCGGCCGTCGTTGAAACGCCGACTCCGTCGCCCGAGCCGACCCCGGAGCCGAAAAAGGGCGGCCTGCTGTCCGGCGGCAAAGCACTCCCGATCGTCCTTGCCGTGGTTGCCGTGCTGCTCCTCGGCGGAGGCACCACGGCGGGAGTACTGCTTGTGCGGAAAAAGAAACAGCGCGAGGAATACGAACGTCAGGAGCGCCGGAGACAGCGCGCTTCTGCGGCGGCTGCCGGAACGGCGGCCTCCCGACGCTCCGCGCCCGCGGCTGAATGGGTCTGCCCGATCTGCGGTACTGTGAACAGAGGAAAGTTCTGCAGTGAGTGCGGCGGGGGAGAGCCCAGGAATCACGTCTGAGTCTCGCACGGCAGACCGCCGGGCGGACGGCTTCGGCCGAAAGCCTTGCGGCGCGCAGAAGAGACCGGAAAAGTCAGACATTTAATTCAAGCTGCCGAAAGGGCTTGCTGCCTTGAAGAACAGACGGCAAACCCTTTCGCGCTGCCCGGATTCTGCGGCTGCTGCCGTGACCCGCTTCCGGTTTGGCGAGCCGTTCCTGCCATGCACGGCAGCAAAAATATAATAATTTCAGACAAATGTCCCGCATAGAAAAAGATAGGGAGAGGATGCCGCCTTGAAGAAGAAAGTTCTTACTCTGTTTGCTGTGCTGCTCTGCGCGCTCGTCGTGCTGAACGTCACGGCTCTCGCCGATTTCGGCGATTTTTCCGGCAGCTCGGACTATGATTTCAGCTACGATTACAGCGACAACGACAGCAGCTGGTCATCCTCGAGCAGCAGCTCCGGAAGCAGTTACTACGATGATGACGGATATGTATCCGGCGACGCCAACCCTACGCGGATCCTTATAATGGCGCTGATCGTAGTGGTGGCGATCGTGTATTCTATGAGGACGAAAATGAAAAACAACAGCACGTCTAAGAAAGCGACCGCCCAGCGCGCCGAGCGTGCCGAGAGCCGCGCCAACCGCGCCGCGCTCACGCCCATCGGCGAATATACGAAGATCGATCCTGCCTTCAACGCGGCGGCGCTGTGCGAAAAGGCGTCGAATCTCTATGTGCAGATGCAGAACGGCTGGACAGCGAAGAACATCGAGTCGCTGCGGCCGTACTTCACCGACGCGCTCTTCACGCAGATGGAGCGCTCGCTGCAGGGGTATGCGCAGCGCGGCGAGACGAACGTCATCGAGCGCATCGCGGTGCTGGATGTGACGCCGCTCGGCTTCCACCAGACCGGCGGCGAGGACCATATCCTTCTCCGGCTGCGCACGCGCATCACGGATTACACCGTGAACGACGGCACGCAGACGAACGCCGAGAGCGGCGGGACAAAGCGCATCACCTGCCCCGGCTGCGGCGCGCCGCTCGACGTGAACGCGAGCGCGCGGTGCCCGTACTGCGGCACGGTGATCCAGCAGCAGGCACAGGACTGGGTCATCAGCGCCATTCGAGGGATCAAGCAGCAGACGCTGTAAAAACCGGATCAAAGGAGCCACGGCGAACGGGATGCGCCGTGTGATCGCGCCCCGGGTTCGGCTGGATCCGGCCGCTGCCTAGTCATCAAAAAAATACTCCCTGCCGCATGGGCGGCCTCCTGTGTATATAGTATTGGAAAAAAGATGAGCCAGACGGATGAGTTTCATCCGTCTGGCTCTGCGGCATTCTGGAGTTATGCGGGATATTTCATCAAATGTTTGCGTCGATTGACAAGGGCACACGCGGTT
>OHAJ01001433.1_pt1 | contig 17364 bp, 9 predicted proteins | sample 1577101 | NCBI WGS metagenome assembly OHAJ01 (sample SAMEA3541531, study PRJEB24748) | human gut metagenome | biome: human gut; feature: human-associated habitat; material: faeces | place: China | collected 2012
CTTCGGTCCGGCTTATTCAGTGCTTGGCGACCTGAGCTTCATTGCCGCTCAGAACCTTTCAGCCCGCGCAAAGGGCTGAAAGCATCTGAAAAAATACCTATTTTCAAACGTCTCCTCGACCGTCATGACGTAAGTCTGGATGTCAAGGCCATGCTGTCGTCCATACTCGGAGACTTTTACGCCCAGGCCGGAGACCAGGACAAATACCTCTATTACAAGATTCAGTCGGCGATCCTTGACGTCAAATCGGCCAAACGCGAGACTGTCTCGAAACTTGATCTCGGGCGCACAATGTTCGAACAGGGCGACGTGGAACGCGCCTACCGCTATATCGACATGGCGAAGGAGGACGCCGATTTCTACAATGCGCGCAACCGTAAATTCCAGATCATGAGCATACTGCCGCTCGTGGAGAAAGCACGCTATATGGAAGTCGACAAGGACCGGCACAGTCTGCTGATATCGACCATTGTGATGATCGTGCTCCTGATCCTGCTTGTGGCCGATGTGTTCTTTATCTTCAGACAGTTACGTGCGGTGAGATCCGCACGCAAGGAGACAGAGGAACTCAATAAGGAAATAGAAAAAAAGAACAAGGAACTCAACGAACTTCTCGAACAGGCGCAGGAAAGCAACAAGATCAAGGACGAATACATAGGCTACGGATTCTATGTACATGCCGAATACATCCGTAAGCTGGAATCGCTCTATAACATCGTGGACCGCAAACTGATGGCACGTCAGTATGATGACTTGCGCAAGTCTCTAAAACAGGGAGATATACGCAAGGAGAAGGAGAACATGCACGAGGAATTCGACCGCACGTTTCTCCGGCTGTTCCCCGATTTTGTAACCCGTTACAAGGCTCTTTTCCCGCCTGACGACCCGAAAAACGCTGAGTCTAACGGTCACACTCTGACATCGGAGATGCGCATTTTCGCTTTGATAAGACTCGGAATCAGCGATATCGGCAATATAGCCCTTTTCCTGAACTATTCGATCAATACCGTCAATACCTACAAGACCAAAGCCAAGAACCGCGCCCTGATCCCCAACGACCAGTTCGAGCAGGAGATCATGAAGATCAAATCCGCCTGACATCCCCCTACCGCATAGCCGCGTCAGCGACGGAAGCCCTCTCCTTCTTCTGCCACCGCTGACGCGGCTTCACGTTTCTTACCAATCCTCCCTCCACTCCCATCTCACCCACCTCTCTCATAATTCCCATCTCACATCTCCTTCTCATCCGCGAAAACCCGATTTCACCCTCTCATCCCCACCTAATCCACATTATATTTTCCCGCCTCCACAAAACTTTTTTATTTTTGGTTCTCAGACACTTAATTCTTATATTTCTCTTTTTCCCATTATATATTGGTTGTATAAATAGGCAATCGCAATTTCCTGTCATAATTTTGCAACCGAAAACTTATCGGAACTAACCGACAACACCTGATATCAATCCCGGAGATCACCAACCCCCCGGTCTTGAGTTAAGTCTTCTAATCTGTCACATCATGAAAAAATTGACAACTACAATTACAATTTGCCTGACTGCCGCTATCGCAGCCACGACGCCGATGTTGCAGAGCTGCCTTAAGTCATCAGCTGCCACACGTGAGGTGTCTCCCGACGGAACAATCGGCGTGAATATCGGAACAAAGGACGGCCGACTCTACTATACTGTCGATCGTTCGGGAGAGGCCGTGACCGACACCTCTTACCTCGCCATAAAAATGGTGGAAGGGAATCTCGGAGAAAACTCCCGTATCAACGATATCAAGCATTCCACCTTCGACGAGACATGGACCCAGCCCTGGGGTGAGGAACGCGACGTGCGCAACCACTACAATGAAATGCGCGTGTCACTCACCGAACTGGGGGAATCTCCCAAGGAATTTTTCGTTGTATTCCGCGTCTTTGACGACGGTGTTGGTTTCCGATATGAAATACCCGAACAGGAAAATCTGAGTAATATAACGATCATGGATGAAAATACGGAATTCGCTATTGCGGAAGACGGCGTGGCATGGTCGATTCCCTGGAATAAAGAATATTACGAACATCTTTACGAAACCTCGCCTATCAGCAGGCTCGACACCGTCAGCTCGCCGCTGACCATGAAGATAAAGGACAATCTGTATCTCGCCGTGCATGAGGCCAACCTCACCGACTACGCGTCGATGAATCTGACTTCCCAACAACGTTCGCCGCGCCTCCGCACATATCTCACACCTCTCTCCACGGGTGAGAAAGTAGTGACGCAGACTCCCATGCAGTCACCCTGGCGCACGATCATCATCGCCGAAAACCCCGGCGACCTCATGCTCTCGCGCCTCATGCTCAACCTCAACGAGCCCTGCAGGATCGAGGATACTTCATGGTGCAAACCCGGCCGATACATAGGCATATGGTGGGGAATGCACATGAAGGACTGGACCTGGGAACAGGGTCCGAAACACGGTGCGACCACGGAGAATACCAAACGATATATAGACTTCGCAGCTGCAAACGGCTATGACGGAGTGCTCGTCGAAGGATGGAATTTAGGATGGGACGGCGACTGGAACGTCAACGGCGACAAATTCTCGTTTACCGAATCCTATCCCGACTTCGACCTCAAGGAAGTAACAGACTATGCACGCCGGAAAGGCGTCAGGCTTATAGGACATCATGAAACCGGTGGTGCCGCCCAAAATTATGAAAAACAAATGGAAGATGCTTTCTCACTCTACGAAAAACTCGGAGTGAACTGTGTGAAGACCGGTTATGTGAATCCCCTGCTTGACGGCAAGGAACTGCACGGCAGCCAATACGGTGTGCGCCATTATCGCAAAGTGATCGAGAACGCTGCAAAACATCACATTGTGATCGACAATCATGAACCTGTCATGCCTACCGGCCTGCAGCGCACATATCCCAACCTGATGACCCAGGAGGGCATGCGTGGCCAGGAGTATGACGCCTTTAGCCGGGATGGCGGCAATCCGCCGGAACACACCTGCGTGTTGCCTTTCACCCGCGGTCTCGCCGGTCCGATGGACTTCACTCCCGGAACGTTCAACTTCACCAACAAGGCGGTTCCCGGCACACGGCCGAACACGACTATCGCCAAACAGCTCGCTCTCGCCGTGGTGATCTACAGCCCGCTCGTCATGTCGAGCGACCAGATCGAGAACTACGAGAACCGTCCGGAATTCGAATTCCTCAGGACTTGCCCCACAAACTGGGACAAAACGCTCGTTCCGGAAGCCAAGATCGGTGAATACGTCACAATAGTCCGCAAAGACCGCGACTCCGACAACTGGTACGTAGGCACGATCACCAACTCCAACAGCCACGACACGGAGATCGACTGCTCGTTCCTGCCCAAAGACAAGAAATTCAAGGCCAAGATATTTGCTGACGGCAAGGGTGCCGACTGGAAAGAAAACCCCTATCCCGTCGAGATCTCGGAAATCGAAGTCGACTCCACATCGAAGATTCCTCTTCATCTCGCCAACGGCGGAGGAGCCGCGATAGCGATACGCAAGATCTGACCTGAAAAAGATATTTGAAAGTTTTCATGAGTTTATTTAGATTTAGATTAATATTTGATTAAAAGTTAGTAGGTTTGAAAGGGCATGCTCGGAGGCGAAGTGATTTCGGCGAAGAAGCATCCCCTTTTATTTTTTTATTTTAAAGAAAAATTTGCACAAACGGCAAAATTTGACTATCTTTGCAGTCGCAAAGAAAAATCGGGGTGTAGCACAGTTGGTTAGCGCGCTACGTTCGGGACGTAGAGGTCGGGCGTTCGAGTCGCCTCACCCCGACAGGAAGCCGGAGAAACCGAAAGGTTCCCCGGCTTCTTTTCTTTTTAGCTCAGAATCGAACAGCTAATAATAATCCAGTAGCCGTCACAGCTATCATAGCTACGACAGCTATCCATAATTTTCTCAAAAAATGAATTTCAAACGCACTCTCATCACAACGGCTCTCCCCTATGCAAACGGACCGGTGCATATCGGCCATCTCGCCGGCGTCTACGTGCCGGCCGACATCTACGCCCGCTACATGCGCCTCAGAGGCCAGGAAGTCCTCATGATCGGCGGCAGCGACGAGCACGGTGTGCCCATTACCATCAAGGCGCGCAACGAGGGAGTGACTCCACAGGATATCGTGGACCGTTACCACAAGATCATCAAGGATTCTTTCGAGGAATTCGGCATTTCTTTCGACATCTACGGCCGTACGACTTCCGAAACCCACCGGCGCGTGGCGTCCGATTTCTTCCGCCGTCTTTACGACAAGGGGGAATTTGTCGAGAAAACATCCATGCAGCTCTATGACGAGGAGGCCGGACAGTTTCTCGCTGACCGCTACGTGACGGGAAAATGTCCCCACTGCGGTGCCGAAGGCGCATACGGAGACCAGTGCGAGGCGTGCGGCACTTCGCTCAACGCCACCGACCTGATAGACCCGAAATCGGCCATAACAGGCTCCGTGCCCGTGATGCGCGAGACAAAACATTATTATCTGCCACTCGACAAGTGGCAGCCGGCTCTCGAGAAGTGGATTCTCGAAGGCCATAAGGAGTGGAAGACCAACGTATACGGCCAGTGCAAGTCGTGGCTTGATCTCGGACTGCAGCCCCGCGCCGTGAGCCGTGACCTCGACTGGGGTATTCCCGTGCCCGTGGAGGGCGCCGAGGGAAAGGTGCTCTATGTCTGGTTTGACGCACCGATCGGATATATATCCAACACCATCGATCTCGTGGGCGACGACTATACAAAATGGTGGAAAGATCCGGAGACCCGCATGCTGCATTTCATCGGCAAGGACAATATCGTGTTCCATTGCATAGTGTTCCCTTCCATGCTGATGGCCGACGGTTCATACAACCTGCCCGACAACGTGCCGGCCAATGAGTTCCTCAATCTCGAGGATGACAAGATATCGACCTCCCGCAACTGGGCGGTGTGGCTCCACGAGTATCTGCGCGACTTCCCGGGCAAGCAGGACGTGCTCCGCTACGTGCTGACGGCAAACGCCCCTGAAACAAAGGACAACAACTTCACCTGGGCCGACTTCCAGCAGCGCAACAACAGCGAACTCGTGGCCATACTCGGCAATTTCGTGAACCGCGCCGTGGTGCTCACCCACAAATATTTCGGTGGCATCCTTCCGGAAGCACATCCGGGTGAGCAAGAAAAGGAGGTTCGGGCCGAGATCATCGATCTGAAGACCAAAATCACCGAGGCTCTGGATAATTTCCATTTCCGCGAGGCCCTGAAACTCGCAATGGACATGGCCCGCGCAGGAAACCGCTATCTGCAGGAGACCGAGCCTTGGAAACTCGCCAAAACCGATATGGAGCGTACGGCCACGATCCTGAACACCGCGATACAGATCTGCGCAAATCTCGCGATTGTCTTCGAGCCGTTCCTTCCTTTCATGAGCGAAAAACTGCTCGGGATGCTCGGCGGTGACAAGATAACATGGGATATGCTCGGATGTTTCGACCTTGTGCCTGCAGGCGCCCGGATCGGGGAACCGGTGCTTCTCTTCGAGAAGATCGAGGACGAGACCATCCAGGCACAGGTACAGAAACTTCTCGACACAAAAAAAGCCAACGAACTGAAGGCCTGGCAGCCTGAACCTGTAAAGGCCGACTGCTCTTACGAGGATTTCGAGAAGGTGGACATCCGCGTGGGACGCATTCTGGAATGTTCGAAAGTAAAGAAATCCAAGAAACTGCTCCAGTTCCTGATCGACGACGGAATGGAGAAGCGCACCATCCTGAGCGGCATCGCGCAGAGCTATGAGGATCCTTCCGTGCTCGTGGGCAAGGAAGTGTGCTTCATCGCCAACTTCCCGCCGCGCAAGATGATGGGCATAGAATCGCAGGGCATGATTCTGTCGGCGGTCAATCCCGACGGGTCTCTGACTGTCATCTCGCCGTCGGCCGATGTGCAGCCGGGAGCGACTGTAGGCTAATCCCCCTCGTAGGTCGCCGCCGTATGGACGAACTCGCCCATATAGCGCCGGCACTCGCGGATAATGTTGAACATATTGTAATCCATCACGCCCGACGTGATGTCAGCGCCATTACCATCATGCCAGTGCTTGCCGCCGAAACGGAGCACAGGCTGGTGGTAATGGCCTTTTATATTGATTCCGAACGGTATGCGGAAAGGCCATTTTTCCACTCCGATATGATAGTACATGTCACCGTTGAAGTTGTTGAGACCGCCCATGACGAGTCGGTAGTCGCACATCTCGAACGTGAACGGAAAGACCTCGAGAAGATTGGCGTGGACACCGGCATGCACGTCGATGTTGTCGATGTCGAGCACACCGTCATCAGGAATGAGAAGCATTTTGGTCACATGGCGGATAAACTGGTTCTGATGGACTTTGAGGTGCCGTCCCTGCACGAACATCTCGGCCCATGTCGAGGGCACGTTGAGATACATATTGGGAAAGACTCGCACATGCCCATTGGCCCGGGCAGAGATATCTCCCGACAGATTCTTCATCTCGGGCATCATCTCGAGGAGCCTGTGGAAATTCTGAAAAAACCGGACCACATTGATATCTTCCACGTTGACCGACGCGCCTATGGTCATGTCCTGCATGTCGGAGGTATCATAGCCCAGCCGGGCGGAAAGGGCGCCGAAATCCGAGGATATGCGCAGGGTGTCGACATCGGCTTTTCCATCGGCGACACGTATCCCGGCCGTCAGGTCATAAAGATGCAGGTTGATGTAACGCGTCTGCATGGCGCTCGCATTGATGCGTGCCCTGAGATTGCGCGGCACGAGCATCGCCACCGTATCCACGCCTTCGGCCATGGCCTGCTTGTCTCCCCGCGCTATCGCGGAACCGGGATGGCCCTGCGTATAGAAGCGCGCCAGCTGATTGATCTGCACTGTGTCGAGGGCAAGATCGAGGTCTATGTCGAGCGGAGCGGGAACAGGCGAGGTCAGAAACTGCCTCAGATTGCCGACACGGGCCGACATCTCTCCTCTTGTGTCTCCCGAGCCGAATGCCACACGGCGCAGCACTACCGAATCGAAGGAGGCCGTCATGTCAAGTCCGGAAATACGGTTCTCGGCCGGATATGAGGGCGTGCGCAGGTCTCCTTCTCCGATCCTGACGTCAAGGCGCGTACGCCACCGGCGCATGATATGCCGCAACGCATCCGGAAGGTTGACCTGAATATATTGGGGCGTATGCGAGGCGAATCCGAGTGTGCGGACATCGGCATTCCAGGAAGCCGGCGCGACAAACGGAGGCGCCTCTACGGGCCGGTTCATGCGGCGTGCGTCGAGAGATACGGCCACTCCTCCGAGACGCGTTCGAGCGCCTTTGGCCCGCATGTTGACGCTGTCGCTACGGAAGGACGCCTTTATTTCGCGCATCACCGCTCCCGCACCCTGACGGCCGAGATGGCTGTCGATATGCAGCGCGGCCGCGTCAAGTGTCATGGCATCGCGCAGGTCGGTGACACGGATACCGTCGGCATCTGCGGTGAGATCAAGAGGTATGTCCTGCTTCACGGCGTCTTCCGACAGCGCGTCGGCATAGCTCTCGGCGGTGGAGGCCCTGAATCCCCGCAGATCGACTCTGTAAGGTCCGTAGGTGAGCCCGAGACGCCCGGAACGGGCCTTGAGATCGAGAAGCGTACCGTAAAGTATGTCGTCTCTGAGCCGGAACCGCACTCCGGCGCTGAATTCCACATCTCCGCTCAGCCCGTAGGGCCGCAGTCCCCTGACCTGCCGCGCCACCGAGGCGAGATCGCCGCTCCCCTCTATCTCGGCACTGACAAGGGGATTGCCGGTCAGATCGGTGACACGTGCGGAAAGTCCTAATCGCGCGCCAAGACCCTCGACATGGAATCGCGGCAACTCGAAGCGGGACTTCGACGGATCGCGCCCGTCGAACACAAGACGACCTTCGAGGCCCACATGGCGCATGGTGTAGCGCTCTTTGTCCGACAGGGTGTATGACACCTCTCCGTCGGGGACGCTGAAAAGGACCTCGGCCGACGGCAGCCATGCCGATGAGAAACTGTAGGGCATGGTGAGCCGGGCCGTCATGTCAAGTTCGAGATCGGCGTCTATACGGCTCAGCACCGGATAATCGCCCGGAGGCAGAAATCCGGCCAGATCGCGCAGAGTGAAGTTCTGCATCCGGTAATCGAGATTGTCTATACGCACGTCCTGATCAAGGTTCATGTCCATCGAGAGGTGCCCCTCTACCTCGCCGAGCTTTATTCTGTAGTCTGTGGTGGAGATGCCGAAAGGCTTGAAACGCACATGTACGTCGCCATCCATCTCGAACGGGAAACCGGTCAGCAGTCTGAGACCTCCGCTGGAGACGGAGATCTTGCCGAGAAGACGCATGTCATATTCGTCACGGTCGCCGCACGGCGTAAGCGCCGCCCCGGAGAGCCCGACCACGGCGTCTGTCTTTGACGGCAGGCTGGTATATCTTATGTCGCCACGCCCCGCCATATCCATGCCCTCTATGCGGAAATAGGGGATACGGGACCTGCCGGTATCCTTCACGATATCGTAGTTGTTGATGGAATCGGTCACGGCCACAAGATTGACGTGCAGGGAATCGACAGCCACGTCGCGCAGCCATATCTGGCCGGACAGGAGTTTCAACAGGTTTATGCCTCCCTGCATCCGCGATGTGGAGAGAAGGAAGTCCGCACCGGAGGGAAGATCTTTTTTCAACGCCGGCGGCAGCGAGTCAAGATTGCGGCTGCGCACATGAAGTGAATCCATCTCCAACCGCAGATGGGGGAATGTGCTCCAGAGGGTGAACCGCACATTCTCGGTGCGCACGTCGGCGTTGAGCCGGCGCGACGCCTGCTCGTTGACGATACGCGTCAGCCGTTCGGGCGTCAGCCACCATGTGACGCCACACAACGCTCCGACTGTCAGCAAAATGACTGCCGCTATAATCCACATGACTCCGCGCAGAAAATGCAGTAATCTACGCCTCGGTTTCCCTGGCGTGCCGACGGCTGATATCCCGGTTGAGTCCGTCCTTGCATTTATATCTGAGTCCGCGTCCATTCAGTATAGTTTATAGCTTCACCTCCGGTCCACGACACTGACAGCCATTACAGCTTAGTCCGAGGCAACCGGATTTAATGCTATAACAAACGCGAATCAATTATTCCTTAAAGAGGCTGTGCCTATTTTGACACAGCCTCTTTTATATTACAGGCGAAACACCCGTATAAAAAACGGTTTCAGTATCATTTTACAAGCTTGTAAAGTTGTATAGGGAATATCTTCCCGGCCGGAGCGTCCGGGCCATATGTACAGAACGTATTGTTATACTCGATGTCATTGCTCTTGAATCCGAGATATACGTCTCCCTGAATGTCCTGCGTATTGGGGTGGCCCTTGAACTTCACGTTACCCTCGGCATCAAATGAGATATCCCAGAACGCACGCTTCCCGTCATCAAGGATCGAGCTGAAATTCAACTTCCCGGGGGTAGACGAGAAATTAGTCATGCATCTGATATAAGGTGCGCTGCTTCTTATTCCCTCGAACTTCAGGGTATAAAGTCCGGGATTCGCGTCACCCGCAGGGGCTATGACACATTTACGTTTCTTTACATCCGCATTCTCTGGATCCAGACCGTCTGAAGGAATCGTCATGGAAAAACCGGGATGATAATTTGAACCGTCATAATCGCAAAAAAGCATATTGCGGCTTTCACATACTATAAGATAACAGTCTTCCGGTCCGGTAGTGAGATCATCAAGACTTGTAATCTTCTTGTAACGTGGTTCCGGTTCGGGTTCTGCCTCGCCGAGTGTCAAGGCCACATGATAGAGTGTACGCCCGGGCTGAGAGAGATCCATATTGCCGTCTTCGAACTTATAGAGGCCGGTCGAAGTCTTGATCACAAGATCCACCCCCGTGTATGAGCCTCCGTTCATAACAATATAGACATATCGGCCATTGTCTTTCATATCTACGAGTTTCGGAGCATCGGTAAAAGTGGTGGTTATCGTCTTGGACACGCCGGTAAATTCCCATGCGTCGTTCTGAAATGAATATGATCCGGCAATAGGTTCGGCAGCAGACAATATGACACTTTCGACAGTCTCTTCGGCATCGTGACTGTCAGCCACATTAAGTTTAAGACGAAGCACTGACGCGGGAAACTCAAAATCGGCATTTACCGACGAAGCCTCAGATATGGGTGCCTCAGCCGTCATGGGCAACGTCGTTCCATCGAATGGAGCGTAGATATCCCTGATGACTTGCGAGGCCACAGATGCGTTCATGGCCGGGAGGGTCTTACCCTCATTGTCGCCGACCGGATAGATGATATGCAGCTTGCCTTCAGTTACAGCGGCAGGCACCGTGGCGATAAACCGGTTGTGGCTCACAGTGGCGACACGGCATACATCCCCCTCCGCATCGGATATATAGGCCACTTTGTCGCCATCGCTCCATACAAGATGTGAGAGATCGACATTCTCGTACTCGATCGATGTCCTGGTAAGCGATGACATATTGACATTTATCTCTCTCATTTCAGGTCCGCAGTCATTCTCCGGGGTATCTGTGGTATCTGACGAGCACGCTACCGGAACCAACATGGCCAGTACGGACAGTGCTACTGTTATATATTTATTCATGATTGATAGTTGTAAGTTTAACATACTATTAGTTCCAAGGGTCGATATCGGCGTCACCCCAGTCAGCTCCGCCCACATCATCGAAATCTTTAGGAGTTCCGAGATATATCTCGCACGACTCGTCGAATTCAATGAAACTATTGGGAGCCATCTCGCTGAGATACACGATCGAACAGGGATTGCCCTTGCCGTATGCGCGGTCAAGGTAATCATTAGAGCTGAAGTCTATTCCCTTGATGCGATTGTTGCGACAGTCTATATAGCTCAGCGCAGGACACACACGGGGCGAGAAATACTCTATGTTGTTGTTGTGCATATGTATCTGCGACAGAGAAGTACACCCTCTGAGGTCAAGACGCTCAAGTTGGTTGTTGTAGATCTCAAGCACTCCGAGTCTGTCAAGATCCTTGAGTTTTATATTCTTGAGCTGGTTATAGTTGACATAAAGTTCGGCGAGCTGTTTCGATGCAGTCAGGTCAAGCGTGGTAAAGGCGCATTTGCTCATGTCGACTGAAACGAGCGACACACAATCGCTGAGGTCAATCGAAGACAGTGGATTGTTGTCAAGATTCATGACCGTAATAGAACCACAATTGGTCAGATTGACCGATTCGAGTTCGTTCTCATAAGCCACAAACGATACAAGGCCGGTCATGCCCGACAGATCAAGGATCTTGAGATTGTTGTTGTTTATAACTAAATGCTCGAGAGTCGCCATGGGAACCATCTTCAGCTCGCTGATCTTGTTCTTATACATTTCCACCTTGACAAGTCGCTTGTTATTAGTGAGATCAAGCGCTCCGTCTATACCGTTGTCACTCGCAAGAAGAGTCTCCAGCTTAGGATTCTTGCTGAGATCAAGTTTACTGATGTTGTTGGCCGCAATCCAGAGACTGGTAAGTTCGGGACACTTCGAAAGATCTATTTCCGTAAGTTCGTTGGAGAAGATCTCAAACCTCTTCAGAGCAGGACACCGACTCAGATCTATGCTCCTGATCCTGTTATATGTCAAATCAAGAATCTCAAGATTGTTGCATCCTGAGACATCGATCGATCCCAGATTTGACTCAGAAAGGAATATGGTTCGAAGAGCCGCACATTTTGTCAGGTCAAGGTGGAAATTCTCGTCAAACGTGTTTCGGCGTATGTGCGCGTTCACCAGTTTTGAGTTTTGCGTAAGATCTATCGACCGGAGTTTGTTGACCGAAAGCCGGAGTTCCTGAAGGTTCGGGCAGTCTGTGAAGTCGAGTGCCTGAAGCGCGTTGTCCTCGAGATTCAGGTCTCTTAGCGATGAGCAGCCCTGAAGCATCACGGTCTCAAGCGTAAAGATGTATTTAAAGTCATCTTCCACCTTGTAATTGTCATTTCCTTTAAGTGTCTCAAGCGCCGAGCAGCCAGAGACATTGAGAGTAGAATAAAGATTGTGGTCGCAATCGACTCTTTTAAGTTTCGTAAGGCCTGAGAGATCGAGCGTGCCCTCGATTTCATTGTATGAGCATACAAGTTCTTCGAGATTACCGAACGATCGGATTCCGGACAGTGATTTTATGCCTTTCTCGGTCACATCGATACTCTTGACCTTCGATGCTTCCTCCGTAGAAATAACCTTGTTTTTATCTATATCGAATTTCTCCAGACAGTATGCGAGGAAATTCTCGTCGGGAATGTCCACGACACCCGGATCGGCATTGACATCCTGGGTGATGGTGAATTCCACCGGACAGAAGCCGCAAAGGACCGTAAAGCTTGATGTACGGGGCGCGGCAAGAATATTAGCATCCACCGAAACGGTTATAGAGCTTTCTCCCCCTTTGCCATACCAGGTGCCGATACGGTACCACTCTTCAGCCTTGAAATCGGACACAATCCAGTACATCGCGGCATCAAAGGTGACAGTAATGTCCTGAGCACGATTGCCTATACGTATATTGTTTGTGTACGCACCGTCGAATCTCAACGGAGATTCCGCAGAATCGAAATCCATGATCTTTATGTTGTCGACGGATGCTTGGAATATCTGCCCATCCTTGCCGCGTACGGATATATCATATGCCGATGCGGTCATGGCCACCGCCGTTATGGCTCCGAGGCCTGTCAGTAAGCGTCCTGTAATTTTCATATAATTGATATTTTGTCTGATTATAATAATATTGTGATCAGTGGCGGCTCAACGGCGATAGACCTTGAGGTTTATACCGTTGCCAGAGACTATATATACCCCTCCCGGAAGTTCCGCTATTTTTATCACGGCCACTCCTGATGCATCGGCTATGGCCTGTCCGCGTTCAAGTCCGGAAGCATCGTAAAGGCTCAGTCGGGATCCCGCCTGAAGTCCGGTGACCGACAGTCTGTCATTATCGAATGATACATTGACAGATTCTTCCGCGAATGTTCCTACAGCGGACGAGTCGACAAACTCAAAGCTCGCTACATCTCCGATCTCTACGCTGATCCGCGTATCGCTCTGCGCTGACCATATGATGACCTCATTGTTCCCGAACGTTACTTCAGGCTTGGTGACAAGCATAAATTTCTTTACAGACTGATCCTTCATGTGCAGCAGCATGATGTCGTTCGTGTCTGAGCTTCTCGCGAGAAACGGGACCGACATCAAGACAATCGATAAAAAACCGGTTGATTTTCTCATAATAACTTGATTTTGGTTAATAATCGTCAGGACATAATATGTATCCTGTTTTCTTGCATCTCATATAAACAGTCCCTTTTTGTGAAATATATGTCCTGCATAGACTTACCCGTACCGTCCGGCCAAATTCTTGCTCCCAAGTCTGGAGTCGCGCACATATTCCATTATATCCGTCCGGCAGATGTATGTTTTTCTGCAAGGCCGTTCAAACAGGCCTTTTGGTATAGATTCCTGAAATGACTGTTCGAATTTCTTATAAATCCCTATCGCAAATATACAATGAATTTGACAAATTACCCCCCCCGATTGTTAATAATCGTTAATTATTATTAATATAAATTAATAAAATCGCATAACCTGTCATATTTTGTAAAAAAGCAGCCCGACGGGCTGCTGCAATGCCTGAATACAATACGTATTTAGTGAAGCGGTATCTATAACTTACGTAACTTGGAGAGTGTCTATACACTTTTTTTACGCACGTTTTTCTTTTTCGGAGCCGCATCCTGCGCCTCCATGAGTGCCTTGACATCGTCTGCCGACAGCGATGCGGGATCCGTGCCTTTCGGGATCTTGTAATTGACGGCTTTCTTGGCACCCTCCTTGCGGTAAGCGATATAGGGGCCGAAACGGCCGTGAAGCACCTCCACTCCCGGAAGTTCGTCGAAAGTCTTGATAAGGCGGTTGGCCTCGTCGGCACGTTTTTTCTCGATCAGCTCCACCGCCTCCTCGAGGGTGATTGTCTGCGGGGCAAGTTCCTTGGGAATGGACACGAAAGCGCCGGCATGGCGGATATACGGGCCGAAACGGCCTATTGCGGCAGTGATCTCCGCTCCTTCGAATTCGCCGACCTTGCGGGGAAGCTCAAACAGTTTCAAAGCCTCTTCAAGTGTGATGTTCTGGAGGCTCTGGCCTTCGTTGAGACTCGCGAAGAGGGGTTTCTCATCATCTGTCACCTCGCCGACCTGCACCACTGGCCCGAAACGGCCGATCTTGACCGATACGCGGCGTCCTGTGGCGGGATCCGTACCCAGTACACGTTCGCCGACTTTATGCTCCATGCGCATGGTGCCGACACGCTCGATGAAGGGATGAAACTCGCCGTAGAAGTCTTTGAGCTCGGTCTGCCAGGGGAGTTTGCCCTCGGCTATGTCATCGAATTTCTCCTCGACACGTGCCGTGAAGCCGTAGTCGAGAATGTCGGGGAAATATTCCGTAAGGAATTCGTTGACTACCATGCCGACATCCGTAGGCACGAGTTTGCCCCGGTTTGATCCATATTTTTCGGTCATCACCCGGTCGGTTATCACACCTGACTCAAGTGTCAGCACATGATATTCACGTGGAGTACCCTCGCTGTCGCCGTGGAATATGTAATTGCGTCCCTGAAGCGTGGAGATTGTCGGCGCGTAGGTCGACGGACGGCCGATGCCAAGCTCTTCCATCTTACGAACAAGAGTGGCTTCCGTATAGCGTGCCGGAGCAAGTGTGAAACGCTCGGAGGCGGTGACACTCACCGCATCGAGCGACGCGCCGGTCGAAAGAGGCGGAAGCAGGGTCTCGTCGATCTCCATCGAGGTGCTTTCATCATTGTCGACATTCGCACCGTAGACTTTCATGAAACCTTCGAACACCAGAGTCTCGCCGCTTGCGCGGAAAATCTCCTGACTGCCGCTCACGGCGATGTCTATATTGGTCTTTTCAAGACGGGCCTCGCTCATCTGCGACGCCACGGCGCGCTTCCAGATCAGATCATACAGTTTCTGCTCCTGCGGAGTGCCTTCCACTGAATGCTTGTTGACATAGGTCGGGCGGATGGCCTCGTGAGCCTCCTGAGCCCCCTTGGAATGCGTGTGGTAGCGGCGTACGGACAGATAGACGTCGCCATATTTGCCGGTGATCTCCGCGGAAATGTCACGCAAGGCGAGTTCGGAGAGATTTGTAGAGTCGGTACGCATATATGTGATGTGTCCCTCCTCGTAGAGTTTCTGTGCCACGCGCATGGTGGTATTGACCGAAAAGCCGAGTTTGCGGCCGGCCTCCTGCTGCAGGGTCGATGTGGTGAAGGGCGGCGCAGGTTTGCGTGTAGAAGGCTTTTTGGTTACATCCGCTACCGTATATGCGGCCTTTGAACAGATGTCGAGAAAACCGCGTGCGGCCTCCTCGCTGTCGAAACGGCGCGGACATTCCGCCTTGAGCTGGGCGCCCTCTCGGGTCGAGAACTGGGCGTTGAGACGATAGAATGATTCGGGGGTAAAAGCTGCGACCTCCTTCTCACGCTCGCATACAAGACGCAGGGCCACACTCTGCACACGGCCCGCCGACAAGGCCGGCTTGATCTTCTTCCACAGCACCGGGCTGAGCTCGAAGCCGACTATGCGGTCGAGAACGCGGCGCGCCTGCTGGGCGTTGACGCGGTCGATATCTATCTTGCGGGGATTGGCGATGGCATTGAGGATGGCAGGTTTGGTGATCTCGTGGAAAACTATGCGGTGCGTGTGCTCCGGCTTAAGGCCGAGCACTTCGTAAAGATGCCAGGCTATGGCCTCTCCCTCACGGTCCTCATCGGATGCGAGCCAGACGGTTTCCGCCTCCTTGGCTGCGGCCTTAAGCTTCTTTACAAGCTCCTTCTTGTCGGTCGGGATCTCATACTTAGGCGTGAAATCGCCCTCGACATCGACGCTCATGCCTTTCTTCTGCAAGTCACGGATATGGCCGAAACTCGACATGACCTTATAGTCGGAGCCCAAAAATTTCTCTATTGTCTTCGCCTTGGCCGGAGACTCGACTATTACTAAATTTTTCATAATATCAACTTTTATCCCTTTTCCAATTCTCCTTCTCCCGATTCTCCCTCAATCCTCCCAATTTTCCCGGCATTCCCAATCCTTCCACACCTATAATAACAAAATTTTCGCAAAAATAATAAAAAAATCCTCACACCCCCAAATTTTTCTCATCCCCACCCCTGGGAGCAGCGCCTCTCCGAGGCGGCGAAACAACCCACACCTCCCTCAGTCCTGCGTCGGAGCAGCGCCTCTCCGAGGCGGTGACCACCCTCCTTCCCTTCTCTTTTTTTCCATTTCTGCGAAATTTTTTCTACTTTTGAGGGTTATATTTAGAAAAAAGCATATTATGAAAAAGATAATCACCTTTCTTCTCATGGCGGTCGTGGCTGTGGCGCTGTCAGCAGAAGCTAAAAAACAACCCGTTGTAAAATTCAACGAGACCACCTACAACTTCGGCACCATCCCCGAACGCGGCGGCAAGGTGTCGCATACTTTCGAGTTCACGAACGAAGGCGACGCCAACCTTGTCATCATCGATGCCTCGGCCGATTGCGGATGCACGGTGCCGGAATATCCCTCCGCCCCGATAGCTCCGGGCAAGACCGGGAAGATAAAGGTGACTTTCAATCCGTTGTACCGTCCCGGATCATTCGACAAGGTGGTGACCGTACGCACCAACTCCAAACAGAAGAAAGTACGTCTTAAAATCTCCGGAACCGTCAATCCGAACTAAACCACTGAACGATGAAGAAGGCTGGATGCATGTCGGCGATGATCCTTCTCGCGGCTTCGGTCGCGTGTGCGTATATGCCTGTGGCTTCGATCCGGTGGATCGACCGTGACTACGATTTCGGACTAATGAAAGAACAGGCCGGTCCGAAGACCGGTCATTCCCGTTTCGTCAATCTCGGGCCGGACACGATCTCGATATTCAGTGTCAAACCCAGTTGCGGATGCACAAGCGCGGAATTCTCGGATGCCCCCATCGCACCCGGCGACACCGCCCTGATCGCATACACATATGATCCCGAGATGCGTCCCGGCAAATTCGACAAAAGTGTCAAGGTGCGCCTCTCCAACGGCGACCGTTATTCCATCCGCATCACCGGCAACGTGCTCGGCACCCCCGAGTCTCTCGCCACACTGTATCCTGTAGATGCCGGCGAAATGCGGCTGACCGACGCCGTCATTGAAGGCCTCCTCGGCCGTGAAGGAGAGGACCGGAGCCATCAGGCGCAGGAGCGTCTTCGTGATGTACCAGAGGGCCG